>ENA-ORDR01000054-ORDR01000054.1-marine-metagenome-genome-assembly--contig:-NODE-54-length-59955-cov-9.147867_pt1 | contig 59955 bp, 59 predicted proteins | sample MGYA00240993_ERZ508538 | MGnify/ENA primary metagenome ERZ508538 (study PRJEB26207, sample SAMN05421999) | marine metagenome | isolation source: Monterey Bay, California, USA | place: USA:Monterey Bay... | reverse complement strand
ACTGGCATCACATTTGTATTCGTTACACATGATCAAGAAGAAGCCTTAACTATGTCCGATCGAATTGCAGTTATGAGTGAGGGCCAAGTTTTGCAATATGGAAATCCAAGAGAAATTTATCATCACCCTGAAAATAAATTTGTTGCTAATTTTATTGGAGATAGTAATTTTCTGTCAGCAAGCATAGAAGATGGAAATGCCATATTATCAGACGGTACTAAATTAAAACTTTCAAAGTCAAAGAAAACCGAAAGTTTAGGTCAAAAATCTATATTAATTCGCCCAGAACATGTGCTGATGAAGAATTCAAATTCTGAGAAATCAGCATTTAAAGGTGAAATAAATAACATTGTTTACTTTGGAACTGACACTCACTTTCACCTAAATTTGAAAACTGGAGAAGACTTCACCATCAGAAAACAAAATACACCGAATGAAGGTAACGAATTTGAAGTGGGGTCAGTGGTAGAATTGATAATCGACCAAGATGCTATTCAGATTTTAAATGATTAACCAAAGGCTAATATACTTTCAATGACTCATGATTTAGGCATAGAATCTCAAAAAAGCACAAATAAGGCCGCGAAAGTTGAGCAAGAAGCACGAAAGAAAGATGTTAGGAACCGTTGGCTATTATCTTCCCCAGCACTATTGATCATATTTTTTGCAGCCGCTGGACCACTCTTAATTGTTATAATTTATTCATTTCTAACTCCAGGAGATTATACTGGCGTAATTTGGACTTTTACAACGGATAACTGGTTCAATGTAATCTTAGAGCGGGATATATTTGATGATAATCTCATTTGGGCTGATGCACATTTAAGTATATTCTGGCGTTCGATTAAATTATCTTTAGTGACTACGATATTAACAGCTATTTTTGGAATACCTACTGCCTATTTTATTGCTACCAGAACACCAAGATCACGAAACATTTGGCTATTTTTAATAACAATTCCATTTTGGACAAACTTATTAGTAAGAACTTTTGCTATACAAGAATTAATAAGAAACAAGGGAGTAATTAATCATTTCCTGCAATGGATCGGGCTTACTGACGAGCCAATTCAAATGTTGTTTACAGATTTTGCCGTCGGATTTGGAATGACTTACGTATACTTACCTTTGATGGTTCTACCAGTGTACGCCTCAATTGAAAAACTTGATTTTCGATTATTGGAAGGCGCATATGATTTATATGCCTCCAGGTGGCAATGCTTAAAAAGAATAATTGTACCACTTGTAAGGCCCGGCCTAATCGCCGGATCAATATTAGTTTTTATTCCCTGTCTTGGTGCATATGTAACCCCTCGTATTCTGGGAGGTGGGCATCAGTTAATGTTCGGTAACCTGATAGCTTTGCAATTTGGACAGGGTAAAAACTGGCCACTAGGTGCCGCTCTATCACTCACATTGATGATAATTGTGATGGTCGCTCTAATATATTTTGTCAAAATTACGAGTGGCGAGGATAAGAAAAATGCTTAAAAGTAAATTTCTCAATCGGCCATTTGAAATAAAAAGAATACCAGGATTTCAAAGCATCGCCCTGTTAACTTTTGTATGCCTTTATGGGCCAATTTTAATATTAATCGCTTACTCGTTTAATAGTAGTACCTCGCTGGGGATATTCGAATCTTTTTCTTTTAGATGGTACGTAGCAGCCTGGGAAAATGAAAAAGTTCAGGAAGCAGCTTTGCGTTCAATATATCTTGCTACAATAGCTGCGACGATATCAACTATCGCAGCAACAATGGCTGCCTTAGCAACAACAAGAACCAAAAAATTTCGTGGTATCACTTTTATTTACGTGATAATCAATCAACCACTAATGATACCAGAAATTGTTACTGCTGTAGCATTACTAGTGTTTTTTGCTATGATAAAAATTGCTACTGGCTATCAGGGCATGATGTACTTAATAATTGCCCATACGGCATTCTGTATACCATTTGCTTATTTACCAATAAGAGCGCGATTAGAGTCAATGGACTTAACACTGGAAACAGCGGGGGCAGACCTGTATGCCACTCCTTGGAAGACATTTCAACGCATCACATTACCAATGATTTGGCCTGGAATAATCGCAGGCTTCATGCTTGCATTCGTGATATCACTAGATGATGTAGTTATTTCAGAATTTGTTAAATCAGCAGGCCAAGAAACCCTACCAACTTATATGTTAGGACAACTCAGGCGTTTTATCACGCCTGAAACAAACGCAATCGCAACAGCAAATATTGTTGTGAGCGTCATTCTCGTAACAGGATTCTTTTTATTAACTCAAAGAAAGAAATAATGTGCGGAATTTAATCGCCCTACTCGTGGGCAAAACATGGAGAGAAAAATGAAAATTAAATTAATATCAAGTGTGGTTGCCACCACATTAGCTTTCTCCAGCTCTGCATTATTTGCAGCTGGTGAGCTTAATATCTTCAATTGGGGAAATTATACACCCCCTGATCTCATTGAGAAATTTGAAAAAGAATTTGATATCAAAGTAACATTAACTGACTACGACAGTAATGATACCGCATTGGCTAAAGTTGCTGCTGGTGGTCATGGTTTTGATATAGCGGTTCCATCGAATTCTTACGTACCAATTTGGATTGAAAAAGGATTGTTGCTAAATACACGCGTTGATCTAATGCCAAATGCTAAAAATATTCTGCCACAATTTAGAGATGTTTCTTGGGATCCAGGGCGTCAATATAGTGCGCCTTGGCAATGGGGATCAACAGGCGTTTCGGTTAATACAAAATTCTATAAAGGCGATATTAATACATCAACAATATTTTTAGACCCACCAGAAGAGCTGATTGGACAAATAAATGTTGTTCCCGAAATGATGGACGTCTTGAGTATGGCTATTTGGTATCACGGTGGCGAAATATGTTCTGATGATAAAGCAATGCTAAAGAAGGTTAACGATACCTTAGTGGCAGCCAAGCCAAAATGGAAAAGTATGGCTTATGGAAATATGCCAAAATTTGCATCTGAAGATCTTTATGGTGGCGTAAATTGGAATGGATCAAGCTTTAGATCTCGCCTTGAAATCCCAACATTCGCATACGGCCATCCGGTGGAGGGTTATCCACTTTGGCAAGATGCAGTTGTGGTTTTAGCAGAAGCCAAAAATGTAGAAAATGCTAAAATTTTTCAAAACTTTATAATGCTACCTGAAAATGCTGCAATGATGTCTGCATTCGCAAGGTACGCAAATGGTATAGCTGGATCCGAGCAATACATGCCAGCTGACATGTTGACTGCACCAGAAATTGTAGTGTCTGAAGAATTAGCTGCGAAAGGTAAATTTTTAGAAACTTGTCCACCTGAGATAAATAAAATTTATACAAAAATTTGGACAAACTTAATGAAATAATGCACTCAGTTTGGCCAGTTTTACTGGCCAAACTACTTTTTAATTCAAAGGCTAAACTATGAAAAGCTATAAGAATACAGATAAAATTCCACCAATAATGTTAGGTTCTTCAACACCTAAAGAGTGGAGAATTCCATTGATCGACTGGGATAGACCTCCTTGGAATAGATGGGCTTTTCAAAATATCAGACAGATTTTACCAACGGCTAATATCAAACGTAATAAGAACTTTGTAAGTGAATTGAAATATAATTTGCATAATATTGAAGACATCGCGTTTAAAGATACCAATGGCAAAGATACAAGTGTTTCAACAATGTTGGAAGACACATACACGGATGGCTTTTTGGTTCATATAGATGGGCAGGTTATCCATGAAAGTTATTACAATGGGATGGAACCAAGCAGTTTGCATATTGCACAATCCGTATCCAAATCTGTAACTTCAACTGTGGCGGGTATTTTAATTGGAAGGGGATTATTAGATCCAGGTCAAATGATTACCCATTACTTGCCAGAGTTAGAAAACACAGCTTGGAATGGCGCTACACTTCAGCATGTTTTTGATATGACCTCCGGTGTGAAATTTAGTGAGGAATATGATGTTCGAAATTCAGATATTGGAAAAATGGATGTGGCATCAGGCTGGAAGCCAATTCCTGAGGGCTCTGATCCAAATGAATATTGGCCAGATTGCGTTTGGGATCAAATGCTTACTCTTGAGGAAAAAGAAGTCGACCATGGAGAGCGGTTTTTATATCGATCAATAGAAACCGATGTGATTGCGCACGCAATGGAACGTGTTACCGGAAAAAAACTTGCCGAGTTAATAAGTGAAGAGCTGTGGCAGACAATGGGTGCTGAAGATGATGCTAATATTACAGTGGATAGTTCTGGTTATGGGTTGTCATGTGGCGGGATAAGCTCCTCACTTAGAGATTTTGCGCGATTTGGTATTCTCCATTTGAACGATGGTGTGCTGAATGGAAAACAAATCATACCTAAGGATTGGATTGAAGACATTAGAAGTGGCAATCACGGATTGGCAAATGAATCTCTTCGCACCACTTACCCAAATGGAAAATATCGCAACCAATTTTGGATTGAAGACTCAAGCAAAACAACTGTGATGTGTATTGGCGTATTTGGTCAGCTAATATATATCGCCCCTGAGTATAATATGGTAGTTGTAAAGTTTTCAACATGGCCAGATTTCCTTGATGACACGCATAAGCTTAATACCCTTTCAGCCATTCATGCGATTGCAAATAATTATAAAGGAAAAGGCTAAAATCAATGGGCGATACTGAACTATGTTATTTAACAGCTGATGAAGCTATTTCAGCATTTAAAACAAAAAAACTATCACCAGTAGAATTAATTGATGCTGTTATTGATCAGAGCCAAAAAGTAAACAAAACGATTAATGCTTTTACCTATACATTTTTTGATGAAGCCCGAAATCAGGCAAAGCTAGCAGAAAAACGATATGCAGATGGTGAAGCAACCAAAGATCTAGAAGGTTTGCCAATTGGTGTGAAAGACGAGTCTGGGATCGAAGGACAACCATTATCCAAAGGTTCATTGATTTATAAGGATTACATTGCTGAAGATACCTCTCCTGTAAATCAAAGAGTGCTTGATGCTGGAGGTATTGTACATGCTCGGACAGCAACACCCGAGTTTTCATGCGCAGGTTTTACCTGGTCTCGTCAATGGGGCGTAACTAGAAATCCATGGAACAACAATTTCACCTCAGGTGGATCGTCTGGCGGATCATCAGCCTCACTAGCCTCTGGCACATCAACGATTTGCACAGGTTCTGACATTGGTGGGTCGATAAGAATTCCAGCCTCAACTTGCGGATTGGTAGGGTATAAGCCCCCGTACGGGCGAAATCCAGAAGAAGCAATTTTTAATTTAGATTTTTATTGCCATACTGGACCACTAGCAAGATCAGTAAAAGATTGTATCCGGCTGCAAAATGTAATGTGTGGACCAAGTCCAAAAGATATAGCATCTCTACGTCCAAAGCTTGTATTACCATATGATTACAAGCCAATAAAAGATTGGAAGATAGCTTACTCACCGAACCTTGGTTGTTTTGAAGTTGATCCAGAAGTGGAGAGAAACACTCTGGCTTCACTAGAAGTTTTTAAATCTCTTGGTGCTACTGTTGAGGAAGTCGATCTTGGTTGGGGACCAGAGGTCTTGGAAGCTGGGCTTGCTTATCTAGGACATATATTTGGCGCTGCAATGGAAGATGAGCTAATGCAACATGCAGACAAGTTAACATCTTATGCTCGGGCGTTTGCCGAAGACTCCATAAATAGCACTCCGAGAGAATTTCTTGGGTCCTTAGATGTAGCATATAAAATGTATAGTACTCTTGGGCCAATCTTAGAGGACTATAATGTGCTAATCTGTCCCACTACAGCCATACCAGCTGTACCAGCAGATTTTGATTCTACTAAAGATGAGTTGAAAATAAATGGTAAAGATGTGAATAAAATGCTTGGCTGGTGTATGACTACACCATTTAATACAATGAGCCGATGTCCAGTTTTGACAGTACCCTCTGGACAAGCGTTAAATGGGGTGCCTACTGGCATTCAAATCGTAGGTCGAACTTACTGTGATGGGGACGTATTTCAAGCTGGGTTAGCTTATGAAACAGCTTTAGGTGGCTGGTTTAACTCAAGAGAAACGCGACCAAACCTTTAAAAATATAATAAATTGTGAATGTTATTCGATAACATCGGTCAAATATTGATTAACAATCCGATAGATCTATACTCATATCAAGCAACAATATTTATTTAACAGTACTAAATTAGTGAAAATTGTGATCGAACTTAAGGAAAACAAAATGAAAAAAACATTAATATCTTTAATATTATTATTTGGCTCAGCCAATTATTGTTTAGCTAGTGAGTTATACGCTCGGGTTGTTCAGGTGGAAGCAAATTATGAAACAGTGACAGAATATACCCCAGTTAAAATTTGTCGGGATGAAGAAGTGCCAATTTATGGAAATACTGGTCAAAGCAATGACAATGCAGGGAATGTTTTATTAGGTATGATCCTTGGTGGGGTCAGTGGAAAGGTGATTACTGGAGAAGATGGAGGTGCTGCAGTAGGCGCAATTGCAGGAGGTTTAATTGGCGCAAACAATAATAACAATAATAATAACCAAATTATTGGTTACAGAACAGTACAGAGCTGCACGATGAATAATAAAGAAATAAACACTACCAAATTAAAAAACTATAGAATAACTTACGATTTTCACGGCGCTTTGGGAACTAGTTATTCTTACAATAGTTATTTAATTGGAGACAACATACCGGTCCGAGTAAATGTAGTAGCAAAATAATAATTATTAGATATACGTAATAATTATTATTTTTGTGAAATCATGACACCAAAAACCAAAACAAGAGCCCCAAAAGCTTGCTGCCAATTCCAATCACCGCCTAAAACTAGTAAGATTAACATCACAAAAAATGGAGCGCTATTTAAATGAAATGACGCAATCCCAATGCCCAATTTACCAACACCTTTTATCCACAAATATTGCGATATTGATAAAGATACCCAGCCAGTAATTAAAATTAAAATTATATGATTATTTGTCACCTCAGGTATCACAGTCCCAGGTAAGCCTAAAATTAAAGCTCCAATATAGAAACCAATACCAAATACAGTCATTCCAAAACTCGTAACAGTAGTTTGACCCAAAGAGGTTAATTTTGGCAAATATACGATCGTCGCCCTAGAACCCCATGCATAAAGGACGGCACCCAGCACGCCAATCAGTGCTCCAACCCCAAACCGCGCCTCCAAAAAGTTTACTCCAGTAGCTAAAAGCCCGCCTATTAAAACTAAGACAAAACCAACAACAAACCATTTCCGCAATTTTCTTCCATCAAATGCAACTTCCAAAGCTACTCCAGCGAGGGGCATTATTGCTGCAGTCAAGGCTGCGACTACTGGTGTAGTCAAATATATTGTAGTTATCATCAAAATTGAACCAATTCCAAATCCTATTCCCCCAACCCATAATCCCTTTATCCAACCTGCTCCCTTGAGCGGAGAATATCCCTCACTGAGTAACCACATCAGCAGCAAAAGAAGAAAAGCTGAAATATTTCTAAATACTATAACTGATAAAATACCCCAGTCTTTTAATAACAAATCTGAAGCAGGAAATGTAAAGGCAAAGAGTGCAACGGCTACTAGACAAGTAATATTAGAGCGAATAAGGTCTAGGCCTGTCAAACTTTGAGGATGAATATCACTATTTTTCATAAGTACCTGATAACTTAATAACAGACAAAAGAGTTGACATATTTAGAAACCATTCTCGTCCTTTAACGACATTTAAGTCGCTTTTAAATAATTAATATTTCCTATAGGTTCGAGGTACTGATAAATCTTGTTCCCTTCAACGGTGGTTTCTCAGGACCTCCAGCAAAGCACTGCGCTATATTCATCCATTCCGCAGACACCTGCCCCTTAACTTTTAAGTTTACATCATCAAATGATCTCGTTTGAGTTACTACCTGTGCAAAGCTAACTGCTTCCCCAGATATTATTTCCTGATTATTCTTATCACCAAACTCCCATAAATCTCCTGATGGAGCAGTTAATAATAAGTAAGGCATATTTTCTGGTACGACCTTTTTATTCACTACATAACTCCACCCAAAAGTATTTACTCCTAAGAAAACAATATTTTTGACCCGGTCAGTTTCAATCCGTTTAACTCCTAAAACGTCAAATATTTCATGACCATGCGCCCATGTTTCCATTTGCCGAGCCGTAATGGACGATCGGGCAGACATTTCTGGTCCCGCCCATTTTACTCTCATTTTTGGATCTACTTTGGAATAATTATAGGCAGTTTGGTATGAACCTTCGAGCCAAACATCATATAATTCTTTTCCACACAATCCATTCAACCAAGGATACTGCGCTTGTAGTAAGGATTTACCTCTATTAAGTTCTTTTGTGATATCCGCAAAAAACGCATCAAATTTTAGATCACTTTCAAGCGTAATATCAGCTGCAACATTGAAAAGGTGTAAATGACCCAAAATATCTTCGATTGTCCAATTCTTAAATTGGGTTATTTGTTTAAAGTCATGATTATTTAAATCCTTTAAAACACTGGATAGGCATTCACACTCAAACTTGAAATCAATTGCCTGCTGCATTAATTAAATTCCCATAAAGTTTTTGAAACCAGGGCTACTGATAATAAAGGCTCTCACAATATTGCAGGACGGTACTTCTTTAACACTTAGTATGCCATCAAGATTCCTTTCCATATCAAGTAGTCCACCGTGGTTTACGCTTTTCCATAAAACTAGCAATGCCCTCGAGACCTTCCGCATCTAACATACAATCTGTAAACACTTGCGCTCCATGATTTCGAAAATCTTTTGCACTTAAATGAAGAGAATCAAATAGCAAGCTTTTCGTTTTTGCATTTGCTTTCGGCGCAGCTTTGAAAATATCTTTTTTTAAATTTTTCAATAAATTCTCAAACTCAAGTTCATCGTTTACCAAAAAATCAGCCAAACCTAATCGAAGCGCTTCCTCCCCATCAAAACGAGCAGCAGTAAGCATTAACCTTCGAGAAGCCGAAAAGCCAATCCTAGCCATTACAAATGGTGCAATTTGTGCTGGAGGAATACCCAAAGTAGTTTCTGTCAGTGAAAATAGTGCTTGTTTAGTTGAAACCACTACATCGCCACAACTCATTAAACCCATTCCTCCGGCCACCGCAGCCCCCTCAACAAAGGTAACTACAACTTGTGGCATAGTGTTTAAAACATTAAGTAATTCTCCAATTTCAACACTTGCCTTTTCAATATCCCTTCGATCCGTTTTTGGATTCTGGAAAACAGATTTGAAACCTTTTAAATCACCACCAGCACAAAAAATGTTATCTTTACCACGTAATGTTATACCTCGGATACCACCTTCTTTTTTTGTTATATTCAAAACCTTAAGCAACTCTTTTACCATTTCTGTTGATAATGCATTTCTGAAAGTTGGACGATTTAACCAGATATCTAACCAGTCTTCTGCTTTTTCTACCAAAATTGTTGAATACATCTTTTCATCCTTACATACGCGTTAAGTTTAAAGCATTAACGCTTTTCAAATAATTTGAAAAATTCAAAAAATATTTAAACTATCACCTTCATATCTCACTCTTTTCATAATCTGAACCTTCAAGCCAATATGGATTAATTTCAATCCCCCACCCTGGAGAGTCCAGAACTTCCACCATCCCATTCTCAATACTAAAAGGATCATTTAAAAATAAATTTTCCTGCCAGGGGTAATAATCGGCTCCTTCAATCGAAAACTCTAGATATTTACCACCCCCGTTTATTGCTCTCAATAAATGCATTGTGAATAACGTAACTAATGACAAATTGGCACAATGTGGAGTAACGGGGATATTTGCGTTATTTGCCATTTCCACGACCCTTAATGTTCTATTTATACCTCCAAGATATAAAATATCGGGCTGAACGATATTTACAGCTCTCATATCGATCATTCGGCGCCAGGTTGGCAGGTCACAATCTTGCTCACCACCAGTAACATCAAGAGTAAGCGCATCTGTTACTTTTTTTGTCTGCTCTAATTCCCAGTACGGGCATGGCTCCTCAAAATGACAATAATCGTGATCTTCAAGAATATGACCAATCTCAATCGCTCGTTCAGGAGAATAACAACTATTTGCATCAATTAATAAATCCACATCTGGGCCCAATTCCTTTCGCATGGTTGGAATAATTTCTTCCGTTCGCCCTAGCCACTCATCCTGATTACGTCCAACTTCTGCACCCGCACGCACTTTAAACGCATCAAAACCCATTGTGTCTCTTAATAATTTTAGTCTTTGTGCTTCCTCAATTGGTGCAATGTCTCTCTTCATTGAAGACGCATAAGTTCTGATTTTTCCGGGAGATCCTCCTAATAATTCAGCCACTGATTTCTCTTTTAATTTCCCTTTGAGATCCCAAATTGCAGTATCCACTCCGGCCATCGCTCTACGAAGATAAGAGCCGGGGAACTTATGCTCTCTCTCTGTGACAATATCCAACAGATCATCTAACTCACGAAAATCCTGATTTATAAACCAAGGAGCTACCTGTCTATGTAATATCTTGGTTGTAATGTCAGAATGATAAGTTGATACTTGACCCCAACCAAATGAACCGTCCTCTACAGTGACCTTTACAAAACCAACAAAATTATTCGAAAAACTTTCAATTTTTTTTATTTTCATTTATTTTAAACGCCCTTTAAAGAACTTTTTATAATCATTTTGGCCGCTTTTTCCGCAACAGCGATGGTAGGACCATTAGTATTTCCTGTTGGTACTGTAGGAAATATTGAAGCGTCGACAACTCTTAACCCTTGCACCCCATGCACTTTTAATTCTTCATCAACAACCGATTTTCCTGGATCAACGCCCATCTTACATGTGCCACATTGGTGATAAACAGTCCAAGAATTTTTACGAACGAACTCATCATATTCTTTATCAGTATTGACCAAGGGGCCAGGTGATAATTCCGAAGAAATCACTGATTGCATAGCAGGTGTCGCACCAATTTTTCTCATTAATTTCATACCATCGCGCATAAGTTGTTTATCATGCTCAGTTGATAAATAATTACCATACATCTCTGGAGAAGCTAATGGATTTTTTGATTTTATTCGAACAAACCCTCTACTTGTAGGCTTACAAGGATTATAACCTAACAAAAACCCTGGGAAAGGGTCTGGGCTCATCAAGGGTCGAGTTCCAGTTGGTGCTCGCGTATAGCTAACTGGAGAAAAATAAATTTGGGTATCAGGAAATTCAGAATTTTTTTGTGCTTTCACGAAGCCACCACCTTGGTTAACGCTAAGAGATAGAGGTCCCTTTCTGCGCAAAATATAATCAATCCCAACATTTAGTTTCCCCCAAAGAGACCCTAAAGATTGATTTAAAGTTGGTACTTTCGATTGATAGTATATGCTGGCACCCATGTGATCTTGTAAATTTTCACCAACGTTAGGTGAGTGGTGAATTACAGGAATATCAAATTTACTTAATAGTGCCGATGAGCCAATGCCAGAATTTTGAAGCACCTGAGGTGAGTTAATTGCACCTCCACAAATGATAACCTCACAATGTGCCTTAACTTGTTTCAATTTACCATTTTTGATGAACTCAACACCATTTGCTTTTTTCCCCTCAAATAAAACCCTGGTAACCTGACTTCTTAAACTTAAATCAATATTTGAGCGATTTTTAATTGGATGGAAATAGGCTCGAGATGCAGAAGCCCTAAAGCCTTTTCTTGTAGTGATCTGATAGATGGCGGCACCTTCCATTTCACCAGTATTGTAGTCTTCATTAAATGGTATACCAGCCTGCTCTGCCGCTTCGAGGTAATTATTACATAGGGGATGAACATCTTTTGAAATGTCTCTAACGGTTAACGGTCCACCTATTCCACGCTCTGGATTCTTTGGTCCTGTCCAGTCTTCCATAGCCTTAAAGATTGGCAACAAACTATTCCAATCCCAACCAGGTGCAGTTTTAGACCACTCATTGTAATCGTTTGGATGCCCTCGCACATAAACCATCGCGTTTATTGAGCTCGAGCCTCCCAAAACTTTTCCTCTAGGCCAATACATTTTACTTGAGTCCAGATTTTGCTCAGGCTCGGTCTCGTATTTCCAATTAAATCTAGATTCGTAGTAAATTTTGCCATACCCAATTGGCATCCTTATCCAGAAACTGGAATCGTTTCCTCCTGCTTCTAGTAAAAGAACTCGATGATTTTTGTTATGCGTTAATCTGTTCGCAAGAACTGACCCAGCTGATCCGGCCCCAACAATGATATAGTCGTATTCTTGCAATTAATTCACCCACTTTTATTAGACAAAAAAGGAATTTTATTACTGTTAAACAAAGCCAAAATAGATAGGAAATCAACATTAAAATTTTTGCAAAAAGATCTTAACTTGATAAAGTTAAAATGCACAAATAATACTCAGTAAACAACTAACTATTTAAGGAATTAACTAATGCTTACCAAATTTGATGATATAAAAAAATCTGAACCCGAAACAGATGATTTAGAAGGTTGGGTTGTCGTTCAAGGCAAACCAACAATGAGAACTCAGGTTTTACATACTAATAACGAAAAAAATATGATTTCAGGTATTTGGGAGGCAACACCAGGGACTTATCATGCCACCTATTCTGCATACGAATTTGTTCACATTATTTCTGGCAAGATTAAAATTACACCTGATGATGGAACAGGTCCCAAAATTGTGAGCTCAGGTGATACTTTTATAGTGGAATCAAATTTTAAGGGCACGTGGGAAATTCAAGAGAAGGTTTTAAAACATTTTGATTTTATGTTATAAATCAGATATTTAATGCTAATCATTAATCTTTCTTCTTCGCTTAGTTGCGCTCCCAATTGATCTTGGTTTAGAGAAGTCAGTTTTCGATTCTAAAGTTCCCGATGGATTTGTTGTCTTGCCAGTGAAAGCTTCAGACCATTCGCCTAATTTCTGGTCCATATCTTTCCAATCAGTCATCAATTCACTATCACGATACATGGCAAAGGGACGGAGTGTACTCTCATAATAATCTACCTGCTTATTTGTTCTATACTGCTTTGAATTGTATCCATTCCAATGAATTATTTGATCTATTGGACGCCGATATCTTCTGTCTTGAGATGCAATTGGGTAGCCAATAGGTATTGTGCCAAAGGCTGTCATCCAATCAGGATAACCCAAAAGTTCTGACAAATCTTTGTTAGTGGTCTCCTCTCCTCCTCCAGACAACCAAGAAGAAGTTAAACCCTCCGCCGTAACACCTAATTGAATATTTTGTATCGCGGCTCCTAAAGAACACAAAAAAATTGCTTCATTGTTGTCATCATACTCTTTAACCCACTCTGCACTATTCGAATGTGGAAAGCAGACCTTCCATCTCGGATCACCAATAACAAGAATAATTGCAACTGTATTTGCTAGATAAGTTTTTTTAACAGCTGGAAAACCTTTTGCATGGTCTACTAGCCGTTGCGCTTGTTTTAGAAAAACCTCCGTAACCCTTTTAATCATTTGGGGATCATCTACTACAATAAAATCCCAACATTGAACATTTGCACCCGAAGGTGCCCACCTACCGCAATCAACAATTCGTTTTAGAGCTGTTTTTGAGACATCTCGCCCAGCCTGAAATTTACGAGTGCTTCTTCTCTGCTCAATTATATCGTAAAAAAGTGGAGTTTTTTCATTAGGCATTTCTTTTCCATCTTCTCTAAATTTAAGGTTAATTAACTTTATAAGAGATTATCATACTCAAATGTAACTAAAAATAAAAAAAGTAAGAAAAATCAACTAAAACCTAATTTGAAATGTATTTCTTCAATGGGTTATTGCCCATAGGCTTGGGTTTATCAGATAATATTTTTACTTTAGCCCAGCACAGAATTAGAACTCTCAGGATTAACTTTCCTTAAGCGAGAGAAGAACCCCATATTTAATTTTCGTCCTATTTTTTCTAAATAAAATTCATATGGGTACAAGTCATGATCGTTACCGGCTTCACAATAATTTATTAAGCCCACCATCATTCTCGCCGCAATTGTTGCATTTTTGTATTGATTACCACTTGTACCACAAGCCATATAAAAACCATTCAAACTTGACTTATCATAAATGGGTATCCAATCATCAGAAGCATCGTAAAGATCTACAATTCCCTTTCTTCTTGATGGAATACCAAGAGTAGGAACTCTTTGAGCATATCTATGCACTTGATTATCCCACTGATCAGTAAATTCAGTATTAAAATTCAAATCATCAACAAATTCTCTTGAATCACACTCTGGGTCTTCTGAACCAATTAAAATATTACCTCCATGTTCTGGCCGGACATAGCAACTAATATCACTATCGGAGACAACAAATCCATCCGCTTCAAAGTTAAAACCCGGCGGTTGAGGAACGTGAGCAACCTCCTGCCTAAGCGGGCGGGTTTTAATATTCATTTCCTCTTCTACACCAGCCATTTTATTAATTTTAAAACTAGCTGGCCCTGCTACATTTATTACAATGGGTGCATTTATTACCTCATTACTTGCTAGTAAAACTCCTGAAACTTTTCCATTATATTTAATAACATCAACAACTTCAGAATTGAATTTAAACACACCTCCTTTTGCCTCTGCTGCTGACCTTAGATTATGGGCAGATAATTGAGGATCTGTAACATACCCACCAGTTGGGAAGAATACTCCAGAATTAATGCTAGAGCCATTTGCTTCACCAAATCCATCTTGATCAATCCTTTTAGCAGGCGCAAAACTTTCCTGATTATACAGAGGTAATTTCTTCTTAATAATACGAGAATCCCACTCTTCAAAAGGTATATTCAAGGTTGAACATATTGATTTATGCTTTTTAAGAAATTCATTTTGCTTAGTCTCCATCACTAAACAGCCACATTCTACAAATTTAGCTATTCCATGATCATCTTTCACACCAAGATAATCTTTCCAATTTTTCCAATCAAAATAACCCTCATAGGCAAGCGCGGAACCATCCAATGTGGAATAATGCACCCTAATAATTGCACAAGAGGCAGAGGTAGAGCCTGTTCCCGCATCGTGATTTCTATCAATATTCAATGTCTTGAAACCAGCCTTTGATAACTCAAATCCCATGGCTGCACCTATCACACCAGAACCTATTATAATCACATCCAAATCCATATCACCGCATCTCCAAGCTCTTAATATAAGTACCCTTAAGCATTACGTCTTCTCAGATGTAATGAAATTATTTTATACGAAGAGATAGAATGTTTCTTTATTTTGCAACCAGAAAAAATCTTATTAATCTAAAGAAAACTTAGAGTTAAAATAATCGTACCACTGGCATGCCCCCCGCCAAATGTACACAACTCATTATGATATAATAACTTTTCTAAAGATTATCTTAATAAATTAGGTAACCAAGTTGCTGCAAAAGGAAAAGCAATCATCAATAATCCGTAAATTATACCAACACCTACAAATAGTGGGACTTCTTTAAAAGCCTTACCAGGGTTTTCTTGAATGACACTAGCAGAAGTGTAGATCCCAACACAAACAGGAGGCGTTATCATTCCTATCCCCGCAAATGCTACAAATACAACATATAGATGAAGTATATCTATTTTAAGAGACAAAGCTAATGCAGCAAATATTGGTACTGTTAGATAGAATACCGGAACAATCTCTATGAATGTTCCCAAAGTTAAGCAAATTAAAGCTAAAGCCAACCAAAAAAACCACACACCACCACCCAAATCAGTAAAATATGTAATAATCTTTTGTGGAACTTGCGTATATGTTAGAACCACACTTAAAAAAGTTGCCATTGCTATAATAGAAAAAATTACTGCGGTAATAGTCGCAGTTTCCTTCAAGCACTTTAAAAGTAGGGCAAATGTGAGTTCTCTATAAATTAAGAAACCCATAATTATTGCCCACACTCCCGCAACTGCGGCCGATTCAGAGGGCGTTAATAAGCCTGCGTAAATTCCACCTAAGATTATAATGGGCGTTATCAGTGCTGGTATAGCCTTAACAAAAGCCATAAATTTTTCAGAACTAGTTGCAGGTTCATCACTTTTAATATTTCTGCACTTAATTAAAACTAATATTATCATGAGGACTAAAAGAACAATCCCAGGTATAATTCCTGCGGCAAACGTCTGTGATACTGGTACGTTTGTTAACGCGCTAAACAGTATAGCTGCATTAGACGGAGGTATTAAAGCTTCTAATAGTGCCGCTGATGCGGCCAAAACCACAACAAAAGGTTTCGGATAGCCCTGCTCGATCATTTTGGGCATCATTATCGTTCCAACAGCTGTTATAGCCGCAAGTATTGAACCACAAAAAGCTGCAAAAAAGCCCATGGCAATAACCATCGCTATACCCAAACCGCCTGGCCAATGGCCAACCAAAGCCGTTGCAAAACCTACTAACCTTGATGCAGCGCCTCCTCTCAACATTGCCATACCAGCAAAAATAAAGAGTGGGACTGCTATCAAAACATGCTTGGTCAGGGAACCAAAAGAAACCTGTATTAATGTTGACCAGGGTAAATTTAAACCCCAGATCGCAGCAATCGAGCTACCAAGGCCAAAAACTAAAAATATTGGTACTGAGCAAAACAACAAAACAAGAGAAATAATTAGAGCCAACAAATACATATTATGTTATTTTTTCTTTAGCAGTTATGTTTTTTAAATCATTCAAAATCAATTCTAATGAGAACATCCCTAAAATCACAAACCCTGTCGGAAAAGCCAAGTACATCCACCAGACAGGAATCTCAATTTCCAATTCCATTATTTGACCAAGCTTATAATATAGTAAAGTAGCATCTAAACCGGCTTTAAAAAATATTATAGAAGCTAACAATGCAATAAAGTTAATAAAAAGATTCAACAAAAGAGCATTATGTGTGCTAATTATTGCCGGAAGAAAATCAACTTTTATGTGTTGCGCATTTTTTAGAAGCGGCCCAAGTAAAGGAAATACCAACCAACTGACTAAAAATGGTGGTAATTCAATAAACCAATCATAACCATTTCCAGAAAAATATCTCGTTAAGGCACTAAGTGCCAAAGCCGAAACCATAATTGCGATGATTGCCATTGCGACCAGATTGGTTAATTGCCCGATTAAGACATTAATTGATCGCAATGGCTTTAGAATAGATAAAATCATTCAATTTTCAAATACGTTAAAGATCTTAAACTCTAATTTGCAACATATGCTTCTGCTGCCTTCAAAGCTGCCTCATCAAATAAATGCGCCATTGCTGGCATAACTTTTTCTGTCATCAATTTATCAAATTTCGCTTTTTCATCACCACTTAACTCAGTTACAATTCCACCCCGTGCAATAAATTTAGTTAAGGTGTCTTCACCAGCATCTAATATTGTATTAGTTGAAATAGTGCCAATTTCATGGCCCACATCCATTACAAGTGCCTGAAGATCTTCTGGCAAGCTATCAAACCAGGATTGGTTTGCCATTATGTATGCATCAGCAAAGTATTGATAAGGCTTTTGAGCAAATTTTAAATTTTCCCACCAACTATATGCTTCAATACTACCTGGAGGACTATTGATCGTGTCAATCATTCCCGTTTGTAAAGCAGTATAAACCTCTCCGGTTGGTAATGAAACTCGATTAGCTTCAAAAGCATCCCACATCGGCTCTTCACTTTTTAGCAATCTCCTTGCTTTTAATCCTTTCATCGCGTCTACACCCGTGAGTTCACGTTTGCTACTAAAGGTCATAACAGGTCCAACAGGATTATACATTATTAGCTTGGAATTTGTCTTTGATGTAAGATCATTCCAAATCTGCTGTCCCATTTGAGATTCAAGAAAAAATCCTCTTTGCTGGTCATAAGAGTTAAATAGCCCCGGATATGATGCTACATTGAAATTTTTATTAATTGAAGGAAAGCTAACAACTCCAACAACACCACCTAGCTCTACTGCTCCAGAAGTGATTGCGCCCATAACCTCTCGAATTCCAAACAATTGTTTTGATGGATAAAATTCAATTGTTAATCTACCATTTGATCTTTTAGTCACCTCATCAGCGAACAATTGCGCATGTATTGCGCTTTGATGTGTCGGGCTCCAATGCCCAGACATTCGAGCAACAATTTCTTCTGAAATTGCAGAGCTTGATACTGATGCAAACGCAGCTAATGAAGTAAGAAAAACCATTAAGTTTTTTAAATTTGTTTTTAACATTTAAAACTCCCCCTTTTATAAAAAAACTATTGCACAGTATTTTTTGCTAAAAACACTTACCTAGCGTCACTTTGTTCTTTAAAATTTGGTATACAAAAATATTAGACCGTTTTATTCACTTATATTACCATAGAAGTTTTCTTACAAACCATGAACTAATGAGATTTCCTGTCGCAATCTAACCATTAACGATGTTAAAGATTCTTTTTGTTTCAGATCTATAAGCTTACCATTACTATCAAAAGCCTGATCTGAAAATGGAACTATAAATGCGCTACCTTGCAACACTCTAGTGTTAAAACTTCCTAAAGCTTGTTTCATAGTTATTTGAGAGACTTCACCTCCAGAACGTCCTGCTGTTGAAATAAGTGCTACGGGTTTTCCTGTTAAAGGCTGTGGCTTGTGACGACTGATCCAGTCCAAAGCATTTTTTAGAACTCCTGGTATCATTTTGTTATACTCTGGTGTGGCAATAATTAATGCATCACTTTCTTTTATCTGATGTACTAAATTAGTAACCTCCCTAGGAAGGCCAATTTCATCCTCTAGATCACCATTATAGAGTGGCAGGTTTAAATTGCCCATTTTGTGTGAGCAACTACCAAATACTTCTATAGCTTCTCGTAATAAGATGGTATTTTTTGAATGTTTTCGTAATGATCCAGAAATTGCTAATATTTTCGGTTTATCCATCAAAAAATCCTTCTTAAAATATTACGACGATAAGCCTGAAAAGATTGTCTAAACTCTTATCTTAGGCATTAATATAAATTCCCAGGGAGACGGGAAATCTCCGACGGGAACTTCAATAACGGTAGGCTTTCCAGATGCAAAACTTTTTTTCAAACAATTGCGTAATTCGTCAGGCGTTTTAGCTTTCAGACCTTGTACGCCAAAACTTGCTGCTAATTTTACAAAATTAGGACTTTTAAGATCTGACGCAATTGGTCTGTTATTATATTTTTCAATTTGAAATCGTCTGACATTACCAAAAGCATTATCATTAAATATTATAGCAGTTATTGGTATGTTATGACGAGCAGCTGTAGCAAGCTCACTAATCGTGTATAATGCACCACCATCGCCTGATATAGAAACTACAGGTACATCTCTTCTTGCATGCGCTGCACCCAGCGCAGACGCAAATCCCCATCCTAAAGTTCCTTGATAGCCAGTTGAAAGGAATGTCCGAGGACTATAACTTTCGAAGGCAAACCTAGATACATAACCAACTTGGGTTAGTTCATCAACAAAAATGCCATTCTTTGGGAGTTCTGCTCGAATAGCCGCCAACCAAGCCAATTGGGGCGCCAGTTTTTTGGCAAATAATTTATTATATTTTAATTTTACTTCATTTACTTTCTTTACCCAGTCATTTCGATGTTTTTCTTTTCCAGACATATTATCAAGTAATAATGGTAACGCATCTTTTAAATCAGCGTTGATGCCTATTTCGGGTGTATTAATTCGTCCAATTTCCTCATCATCGATATCAATATGAATTATTTTCATATGATCATCGACTCCCCATTGCATCTGGGCAGTTTGGCATCTTGTTCCAATAGCCAGAACAACATCACATTCCCCCCAAAGCTCTCTCCCAGCGGGCAAAGTCACACTAAGCTGACTTGAGCCGTCCATAATCCCATGTCCATTTCTAAAGGCTATTACTGGCGCTGAAAGACTTTTTGATAATTGATTTACTTCAACACTAAAATTTTGGGCCCCACCACCAACAATTATAATTGGTTTATGTGATTTGTTTAACAAGGCAGCTGCTTCTTCAATCTGATCAGTATTTAAAATTGGACCAGATTCTGGATACCCCACTAAATCCTGGGGGATTTTATCTACTTTAGAATTCCAAATGTTAACTGGTATTTCCACACCAACTGGTCTGGGACGACCAGACTGCAGACTTGAAAATGCATCAGTCAATATCTTTGAAGCACTTTCGGCATTCTCAATTCTGTTTGCTTGTTTGGTTAAGCTTTTAATTACTGATAGCTGATCAGGAATTTCATGAAGAAGACCATAGCCTTTTCCAATAGCACCAAGTGGGATTTGCCCAATCAATGCAAATACAGGAGCATTTACCGCATATGCCGTAGATAGCGCTGCTGTAGAGTTTAAAAAACCAGGTCCAGGAACAATTGAGAAAACCTGTGGTTTTCCAGTGGCCATCGCAGCACCTAAGGCCATGTATGCTGCTCCTTGCTCATGCCTTGTATGAATTGGTTTGATATTCTTTGTATTATCGTAAAGCACATCAAAAAAATCATCATTCTGAACGCCAGGTAAACAATATAATTGGTCAATATTGTTTGCTATCAAGGTTTTGACCGCTATCTCCCCAACAGTAATTGCCATAACTCTACCTAATTTGAAATTATTTCGCGGACCGCAACCGCAAATTTAGTAATATCCTGAGATCTCAAGCCTGCGATATTAATTCTACCATCATCCACTATATAAATTGCTTTCTCGTCTTTGAGGCGTAATATTTCATCTTTTGTTAATCCAATCAAAGAGAACATTCCCGCCTGTTCAGCCAAAAAGTCAAACCGAGAGGAATTAGTTTGATTTCTTAATTCCAGACTCAAATCCCTTCGGATCATGTGAACCCTTTCGCGCATCTCGTCTAACTCACTTAACCAAGAAGTTTTTAGCTCTGAATCAGATAAAATAGTCCTGACCACAGCCGCACCATGGTCTGGTGGCATCGAATAATTAGTTCCAGCAAGATTTTTTAATTTTCCTCCAAGAGCTTTACTAATCTTTTCATTTTTAGATAGAGTTAATGCTACTCCAGCTCTATCACGATAAATAGCAAAGTTTTTTGAACTTGAAGAGGCAATTAACAGCTCCGGCAATACACTCAATAATTTTCGCACTCCATAAGCATCTTCATTCAGTCCAGCCCCAAACCCTTGATAAGCAATGTCCACTAATGGCAAAAACCCAATCTCAAGAGCCAATTCCGAAATAACATCCCACTGAGTATCTGAAAAATTCACACCAGTTGGATTGTGACAACAACCGTGAATCAAAACAACATCGCCTGCAGGAATATTTCTTAAATCTTTCATAGTTAATTCAAAATCAATATTTTGTTTCTGTGGGTCGAAATATCGATAATAATCGGTTTTAAGGCCTGCGGCTTTTATTGTCGGAGCATGATTATCCCAAGTGGGAGAAGGTAACCAAATAGTAGAACTTGAAGAGACATCATATATTAAATCGTATAGCACCCTTAAGGCAGTGCTGCCTCCAGGTGTTTGAATGGCATTTATTCGCTTTCTGTCAACGACATCACCAATAACTAAGTCCGAGGCTAAATCACAAAAAATTGGGTCTCCTGCTAGGCCAATATATGCCTTTGTTTTTTGCTCTGCAAGGAGAATAGTTTCGGCTTTCTTCACAGTCTTTAACACTGGGGTAATACCCGTTTCATCCTTGTACACCCCTATTCCAAGATCAATTTTATTCTCACGTGAATCTCTTGAAAAATCTTGCAATAACTGCAGAATTTTTGGCGCTTTGGGTGTGGGTAAATCATCAAATAAATTCATCGTCCGTATGACATCTCACAATATTAATATTCATGCAATGTGATTTTTTGCTTGCATAACCGTCAAACTATTATGAAGTACGGACTAAACATAGATAGAGAATAAATGAGAAACTATTTTTTTATACTTTTTGCAGCGGGTGTCATTCAATCTGTTGTTTTTGGTGGCCGCCAAACAATTCCTTTGTCCATCGAAGGTATAAACCTAGCATCTACTTTAAATTATCTGGAAATTAGTTTTGCATTTGCAATTGGACAGCTAGTAAGTGGTGCAGTTATGCCATTGGGCGGCGCTATTTCAGATAAATATGGCTCAGGCAAAACACTATTTCTTGGAATAATTATATCAGCACTAGGGTGTTTTCTTATACCATTTTCTACCACTCCCTTAATGCTTGTTATTTCAATAGGAATTTTATCTGCTGGAGGTTCTGGAATAGCAGGACTACCGGTAATAATGTCAGCAGTTAATAAGCTCGTGCCTCCTGAAAGATCTGGAATGGCCTTTGGGCTTGTAAATGCTGGTGGTTCTATTGGGCAGTTCTTATTTGCTCCTCTTGCTGGTTTAATGATTATCAACTACGGCTGGCAAGCAAGCATTTTTGCGAGCTGTGCCCTCTTAATTATGGTTTTACCCCTCTGTTGGCTCATAAGATACCAACCACAGAAAAAACAGAAATTTGCGTCTGGTGATAATTTATCGTTTTCAAAAACGTTATTTCTAGCATTCAATACACCCAGTTACATATTATTGATATCAGGTTTTTTCGTTTGCGGTTTTCATGTGGCCTTCATAATCACACATATGCCCGGAGTTATCATAGCATGTGGTTTAAATGTAAATGTCACTGGTTGGTCGTTTGCAATAATTGGCTTCTTTAATATTTTAGGAAGTTTATTTGCGGGTTGGTATATATCTAAGCGCAGTATAAAAATATTCTTATCCTACATATACGGTGCTCGCGCTTTTATAGTAATATTATTCCTACTTAGTTCTAAGGATATCACTACCATAATGCTTTTTTCGGCTGCTTTAGGGTTTACCTATCTATCCACCGTTCCAGCAACCGCCGCGTTAGTTGGTAAGATGTTTGGACCAAAATATCTTGCTACTTTATTTGGAATAACTTTGTTTTCTCATAATATTGGTGCTTTTCTTGGCGCATACTTTGGAGGGTATTTTTTCCAATTAACGGGAGAATATACCATAGTTTGGTTAATCGATATCGCTTTAGCGATCTTTGCAGCAATAATTCACTTACCTATTAAAGAAAAGTCTGCTCTGCCGGTGGGTGCTTGACTGTGAGTTCTTACCAGTAAAAAGAGTTCAGTGGATAGTAAAAAGCACAAACACGACCGTTTTTCATTATTAATTTTATAAGTAAATTATTTATTGGTTGAATTTAATTTGGAAATAGTATCCCTTTTTTGAAGAGGTGTTCAAAATGTTACAAAAACAGTCATTCAATATAAATGATATTTATGTTCCAGTAAAAAAAATTAAACTTTTAGAAGAAGCCAAAGTAAAAAAAATTGCAGAAAGCATTTTAGAAGGAGAAAGCGTTCTACCGATAAGAGTTAGAGCGGATGGCAAAAGATTTGTTTTAATCAAGGGAATGCATATACTAGAAGCGCTCAGAGCATTAGGGGAGCAACAAGTCGAAGGGTATCTGGTAAGAGCTCAATTACATTAATTCTCTATGATATCTATTTTTTGTTTCTTTAATATGAGGTAATTATGAAAGTGTTAGTTGTTCTTTGTCACCCAAGACCGGACTCCTTAACTGGAAAAGTTGCAGAAGCGTTTTCGGCAGGGGCGAATTCTGCTGGGCACAAGATAGAGTTCGTTGATCTTTATAGAGAAAACTTTAATCCAGTTTTGGAAGTAAAAGACGAGCCAAACGATGGTGATATTACAAATTATTCAAATGAAGTTCAGAGGGAGTTCAATCGTTTAAATAACAATGACGCTGTTGCAATGATATTTCCATTATGGTGGTGGGCAATGCCTGCAATGTTAAAAGGATGGGTTGATAGAGTCTGGAATTTTGGGCTTACATATGGAGACGCAAATCATAACTTAAAAAAAGCTTTAATGATTTCTTTGGCAGCTCATACAACTGAAGAACTAAAAAAAAGAAACTACCATGATGCAATTGAGACTAGTTTGAATATTGGAATTTTGGATTACAACAAGATTATAAATCGAGAGCTAGTTATACTTGGTGGCACTACATTGGGTGAGGACCATTGCGCTAAACATATTGATTTTGCCTATAATAAAGGCTGTTCATTTTAATTTATTGCGGGTACCTATTAAATATTAAAAATCACAAGGAATTTAAACATGAGTATTACCCGCATGCAGACTAATGATAGAATGAGCCAATGTGTGATTCATAATGATACCGTTTACTTAGCAGGGCAAGTAGCTTTATCTGCACCAGGTAAAAGTGTGACAGAGCAAACAAAAGCAATACTTACGCAAATAGACACACTCCTAAAGGAAGCTGGCACAAATAAATCAAAGGCATTATCTGCAACAATTTGGCTTTGTAGTATGGACGATTTTGCTGAAATGAATGCTGTTTGGGATGCTTGGGCTACTGGTGGAAATGCACCAACTAGAGCATGTGTCGAGTCCCCAAAGCTTGCAACACCAGATTACACTGTAGAAATAGGAATAATAGCAGCTTTATAGATATATAAATCAGGACATCTAAGATTATATTATCACAGGTAACTAAATTGACAGCAAGTAACCCAAGGACGATTAAAAATAAAAAAACTATTCTGATAGAAAATCTACCCTTTGAAACAGAGAAAATGATTGGAAAGCGGGCTAGAATTGGCCTTGTTGTATTAGCTACGGACTATACCATCGAACATGAGTTTCGAAAACTTGTAACGCTACCAGGAGTGGATTTTTATCATGCCAGGATATCAAACTCCACTGAGATAAATGCAAAAACTTTAGCAGCTATGAAACCATTAATAAAAAAAACTGCTGATTTGATATTACCAGGTGATGATCTAGAAGTAATAGCGTACGGCTGCACTTCAGCCTCAATTGTACTAGGTGACACACTTGTTGCTAGTTTACTAAACGCTTCAAAGCCTAACGCAAAAACTACTAATCCTGCACAAGCCGCGAGTGTATCACTTAAAACCTTGAAAGCGAAAAGGGTTGGGATCCTTACACCATATGAGAAAGGAGTAAATAAACTTGTTCAAAAATCAATGGAAGATAGAGGATTTGAAATACCAGTTTTTGGGTCGTTTAATGAAAATCACGATCCAACAGTCGCGTCTATAAATAAGGATAGCTTGATAAGAGCAATAAGAAAAATGCTATCAAATGCTAAAGTTGATGCAATATTTATTTCATGTACATCTGTAAAAATAGCTGATTCAATAACAGAAATCGAAAATGAGATAGGAGTTCCAGTGACATCTTCAAATCACGCGCTCGCTTGGCACTGTTTAAGATTAGCTGGAATCAATGATCTCATTCCAGAAAGTGGAAAACTATTTCAAACCACATTATGAAGAGGCCTTAAAATTATAGGTAATTAGGAGAGCAAAATGACAATATCAGGTGGTTGCTACTGCAAAAAACTAAGATATCTCTCAACTGGCATTATACAATCTTCAATTCAATGTCATTGCCGTGAGTGTCAATACATAACCGGCGGAAATGCCAATACTCTTGTAACCGTACCAATCGAAACTTTTGAGTTCACAAAAGGCAATCCAAAAAGCTTTGAACGCCTTGACATAAAAGATCCAGTAAAAAGATTCTTTTGTGAAGATTGTGGAACTGCTATCGGAACAAAATCACCAAAAAGACCAGGCCTAATGATTTTGAAAGTCGGTACTTTTGATGACCCATCAATCTTTAAGCCTGAAATTGCAATTTTTACGATTGATAAGCAAGAATTCCATCATATTGCGGATGATGTGACACAATTCAAAAAACGCCCATAAAATTAATTACTATAACTTAGAGACATCGATTTCTGCTGATATTAATTCCCAATCCTCTTTTTCAGCCTCATTGATCCATTGAGTTAATGGAGTAAATGATCTCAAGTTCTCACAATAGTTCTTTATATCATCAGGAAGCTCAATATCATAAGTAACAAATCGGTTTACTAAATGAGCAGACATGGCATCAGCAATAGTAAATTGATTGAATAAAAACCCACCAGATCCCCCAAATTCATCCAATAATAATCGCCAACGGTTAATTAAATAATTTATACTTTGCTGAACATCTCCAGTAGGTACTACACGTTCAGTTCTTCGTCTAACGTTTGTATCTAAACTATATATTATATGCCTAGGTGCTCCTGGAAATGAGCCACCCGTTGCATGCATTTCAGCAGAAAATGTGCGTGCATTTGCCCTAGCATTTATATCGGAAGGCCACAACTCATACGACGGATAAAGGTCTGCTATGTACTCGCAAATAGCAAGAGAATCCCATATTTTTAAACCATTATGATGTAGCGCAGGTACGCGACCGGTCATAGCATACTTAAGCATTTTTTCTCTTGTATCAGATTGGCCAAACCTAATCAGCACCTCTTTAAACGGCATGTTTACAGCCTTCAAACACAACCATGGAGCTAATGGCCAAAGACTATAATTTTTGTCTGCAATTGTTAATATTGTATTACCCATAAAATTTACCAAAAAATTCTTTCTTTAGTTGCTTAGACATCCCGAGAGTTTAGAAACTGAAGTGAACATGGGAGAATGGCTAAAAGATGAGTCTATTAAATTAAAATTTGGAAAAGTTGCAGTCATATATTTTATTACTTCTTCTATCTCAATTGTTACAGCAAACCTTCCAATACAAGAGAAAATACCACCACCAAAATTTAAGTGACTGGGTTTCTCTGGTCTATAAATGTCAAACACCTCTGGATTAGGAAAATAATTTGGATTCCAATGAGCGGCTCCGATGTTGGGGAATACAGCCTCACCTTTTGGAATAAAATATCCTTCAACCTGCATATCTTCTAATGACTCTCGTGATGTGGACAAAGAGCGCGGGTGATACCTCATAACCTCCCTAAGCGCACGAGGCACCAGCTCAGCCTGTTGTCCTAATAACCTCCACAAATCCGGCCGCGAAGACAATTCGATAATTGCGATAGCGATTTGGTGTGAGGAATTATCAGTGTTAGCCTCAGCTAATTTAACGACCCAATTCCTTAGTTCGTCATTGCTGAGATCTCCATTATCAGTGGCACGAATCAAATCAGACAAGAGATCATTTCCCATATTAATTCTAGTTTTTTGAATTCGAGCATCTACAAATTTCAAAAGATTTTCAAATCCAACCGCAACTTCAGCGGATGTTTTAGGATCTCGTGTGTGTACTTGTTGTACAATATGAGATGTACGAGAAACAAAATCAGCATCCTCTATCGGTGCATTTATCCAATAGCAGTATACTCGCGAGGGAATCTTATCACATAAATACTTAATTAAATCGATTTCTTGATCATTTGGGATTTCTTCAAATGTCGACTTCACTACATGCTTGATATCAATGCGAAATCTCTCAGAGCCACTTGGCCCCATGAGTTTAGTCAATGGTATCCGTAATCTGCGCCTCGTTTCACCACGATCATGAAAAGAAATAGAATTTCTCTTATATTTAAGAGCGGGGCCTTCTTTCAGGCCCAATACACTCATCAACTTAGGGTGACCTGTACCAAAGCGTCTATCTAAAATCGCATCACGGCAGAGGTCATAATCTAAGATTTCTACACCTCTTTTGCTTTTGCCAAGTTTTATTTTTTTGGCTAAATCAGCTAAAGTTTCTAAAGGTTTTTTAAGATAAGAAGAGGAATCAAAATCAATTTCTGGAAGATCTTTCATTGTCAACATTGCAGATAAATCCTCTCTTTAATTGTAAAACAAGATTGATATTTGAAAATAATAAGAAAACTATAACAATCGTCAATTATAATGGTTACATATAAAAATAATTATATCAAAATATAGTTGATAAATAATATTTTTTAGCATTAAGTAAGGTTAGTAATTTCGCCTTTTTTTAATAAGAATGCGTCATAATTAATCCGTAATTACTAAGATAAAATGAGAAATATAAATGGGTAAAAATATCAAAATTATTTTAGTCCCAGGGTTCTCTTACCTTTCATTTGGAGCAATTTTAGAGCCTCTGAATACATTAAAACGAAATTTCAACCAACTAAATCTAGAAATTGAACTTATTTCCATAACAGACGATATGATCTGCTCGCAGTTAGGTGCGACAGTAAAGTGTGATACTACATTTCAGGCTTGCATGAAGGATATTGCTAAAAGCTCTAGAACAACAGCTGTATTCCTATGTTGTGGGCTTAAGACTCCATTTGATGTGCAGAGCTCGATAAGGACAGTTCTACGAGCCTGTGATATGAAAAATATTCCAACATATGGTGTTGGTGCAGCTGGATGGAAAATGGCTGATGCAGGGCTGCTGGAGAATGGAAAAGGAACAGTCCATTGGACTACCTTATCAGCATACAGGGAGCGCAATCAAAATATAATGGTAAAAGATGCACTTTTTGTAACCTCAGAAAATATTACAACTAGTCCTGGTGAAGCCGCTACTTTAGATATGATGATAGACTTTATAAAGAAAGAGTTTTCACCAGAACATGCCGAAAATGTGTGTGACCATTTAATGATCACTTTCACAAGAAATGGAGATTTAGAACAACCTAAGAGCACCGCCCAAAGACTACGCGACGTACCAAAGAGTTTACAAAAAGTAATAGAACTTATGGAAAAAAATTTAGAAGAGCCGCTAACTTTAAAAATTATCTCACGTCAGGCTGGCTTATCCTTAAGACAAATTGAAAGATTATTCTCTCTACATTTTGCAATCTCACCTAAAAAATATTATTTGAAAAGAAGACTGATACACGCAAGACAGCTAATTGAACAAACATCCCTTTCTATTCTTGAGGTTTCAATTATTAGTGGATTTTCCAGCAGACAAATTTTTTCAAAATATTATAAAAATGAATTTGGGTTTACGCCATCAGAAACACGGCGTTCTCCCTAATTGTTTTTTAAAAAAATTTATGCAATTTAATTAACTTAAGATATCAAAAGTAACCTTAAAAGAAAAAATTAGAAATCAAATGTCATACGAAGTTAAAACACCGATTACCCAAGCGATGAATGAAGGTGCGATTACCCGTAAAGAATTGAAAAAACTAATGGTAAGATCTAATAAACCAGCTCTCATTAGGTTAATGATATGGATTTGCCTTTTATCAATTTCCAGTTCCTTAATATATTTATCAATAGGCACCTGGTTCGTAATTCCTTCAATGTTTATTCAAGGTATAATTTTAGTGCATCATTTTTCACTTCAGCATGAGTGTTGCCATTATACCGCTTTCAAAACAAGAAAATTAAATGATATCTTTGGTCATATTTGTGGCTTTTCTATTATGTTGCCAAATCAACATTTTAGATATGAACATTGTGACCATCATACTTACACACAACTTAAAGGAAAGGATCCAGAATTAATCGAATTGCCAATGTCTTTGAACAAATATCTTTGGTACATATCAGCCTTTCCTTATTGGAAAAATAAATTTTCCGAAATATATAGACACCTCAAAGGCCAATTGAGCGCGGAAGAAATCAATTTTATCCCAAAGCAAGAACAAAAAACTATTTTTAGAGAAGCTAGGGTAATGGTGCTTTTATATATTTTAATTTTGTTCACCTGCACAATATATAATTTTTGGGCACCACTTTGGTATTGGTGGTTACCTGTTATGCTTGGTGAACCAGTAATGCGCGCCATTCGATTAACCGAACATGTTGGCCGACCCAACACGGATGATTTGAAAGAAAATACAAGAAGCAGTTTGGTATCCTTACCAATGCAGTTTTTATCATGGAATATGAATTATCATGCGGAGCATCACTACGCCTCCTCAATTCCATTTCACGCACTTCCAAAATTACACAAGAAATTAAAAGGTTTTGTTTACGTTGAAAAACGTGGGTACTTCGGCGCCCACTTAGATATTATATCTCAATTAATTGGGAAAAAACCCCGTAGCGATCAATCTTAACAGATTATGAAAAAACGCGAATGGCAGAACCTAATAAAAATTAATGCGCTCGAAAAAGGTGACGTCACTAATGTCACTTTTCGTAACAGGGATTTAGCGGTCTATGATGCTAAAGACGGAATATTTGTTAGTCTGTCCAGATGCACGCACGGAGCGGCTAATTTATGTGACGGATATTTTGACGGAACCTATATCGAGTGCCCTCTACATCAAGGGTTATTTGATGTAAGAACTGGAGACCCAAAAGCTGTCCCAGCGAGAGTACCTTTAAAAATGATCAAGTGTCGAGTAAATGATGATGTGATTCAGATTTTTATATAAGCTTCTTATCTATAAATTAAAATCTCACCAATCTCAGATTTAGCCACCCTAATCGCAATCCATACTGATAACAATCCACCAAGAATGACACTAATCGCAGCTCCTAACCAGACCCCTAAAACCCCAAAATTGAAAACATTTATAAAAATCCAAATAAAAACTGCTATGCCAAAACCTTGTCGGAATAATCCAACTATAAAAACACCATAAGGGCGCTTAAGCGCTTGTAAAAATGAGTTTATTGAGAAAATAACTGCATAGACAGGTAAAATTAAACCATCAACTCTCAAATAAATAATTCCAATCTCGATCACCTCCTGATCATTAGTAAAAACTCTGAGGATACTACCTGAAAAAAACCAAATTAATGGGTAACAAAGACACATAGAAACAATCCCAATCTTTAAACAAAGAGCTAAGGCTTCTCTGACTCTATCAAAATTTTTAGCACCAAAATTTTGTGCTACTATTGGTAAAAGAGCATGTGTCATTCCCAGAATTGGTAAAAGTACCAATTGCTCAACTCTCATTGCAACACTATGACCCGCTATTGCTTGTGGGCCAAATTCTTTTAATGCAATTTGCATGATCAAAACACCAATTATAATCATTTGAAAAGATAAAGTAGGAGGTAACATTTGGATAAAAATTTCCTTAAAAACCGGAAAATTAGTCGTTATTTTATCAGAATAGTTTTTGAGGTTAACTTTTGATTTAACAACTTTATATATCATGAACGCCAGAACGAAATATTGACTAATGATAGTTGAATAAGCGATTCCATCAAAGCCTAAACCAAGCCAAAAATTAGGGATACCAAAAATTAACAATGGGTTAAGGCCTAAGTTCATAAAAAATGCTATGATCAATGCCCGCTGCATGGACATCGCATCTCCCTGCGCCTGCAGAATACCATTACATGTATATGCAATTAAAAACGCAGGTAGTGCAATTAAAAGTAAGAAGTAATACCTCAAGCCATAATTTTGATAAAGCCCTGGTTCAGAAACCCATGCTAAAATTGATGAACCAACAAACAATCCAAAAATTATCAGCAAAGAAGAAACTACTATCGCAAACACGATACCATTAATAATCAACTCCTTTGCAAGTCTCTTGTTATTTGAGCCTAATGCATTACCAACAAGACTCGCCATCGCTCCATTTAATCCAAAACCAAAAGAAACCAAAAAGAAAAATACAAGGTACCCAATAGCCATTCCTGCTTGAGAATTAGTTGATAATCTACCAGCAAAATAAATATCAACAATATTATAAAGAGTATGAAAAAGCATACCAATGGCCGCTGGAATCGCTAATCTTCTTAAGTGTGACGAAACAGAACCAACGGTTAAATCAATACTGCTTTCATCAGACATAAAACTCTCTTAAGTTTCTAAAGCTTGATCTGCTTCAATTTGACGTTTTAGCATTAATCTAAATTGTTTCGCACCCGCATCTAAACCTAAGTCTATATTTGGCGTATTTGGATTTTTCATGCCCGCATGGACATGCTCCAAAACGCTCCTGTCTTCCTCAAAAGCCATCAACGCACCAGCATTCATTTTTTCTGAAATTTCTTTATCATCAGGATCAGTATTTCGATGTTGAAACCAAAAATATCTTGTATTGTCTTCATCAATTGGCGTCATAAAATTATAGGATATATTAACATAAGTTAAATCAACCATTGGCTTGTCTATGCCGCCAGTACCCTCAGGTGTATAAATTGATTTATTTAAAGCAATTGCAGGCATACACATTTCATAATGTTGCAAGCGATCACAATTTCCTTCAAATTTTACTAAACCCGCATAATAAGGAGATGGTGGATTCCCATGAATCCAGCGCGACACCACCACTCCCCGGTCTGTTTTTTTAACTTCAAGAGGTTCATCATCTGTCCCAGCGCCCGCAAAAGAAGTTACGTGAACCCATGCAACGTGGCTTGGATCCAATAAATTATCACAAACCCATAAATAGTTACAGTTAATATCTAAAACTCCGCCGTCCGTATAACCCCACGTAGTATCATCAAAATTCTCAATAGGAAAAATAAGATCCTCGTTTGCAATTTCTGGATCACCCATCCAAATCCATAATAAACGATACCTATCAACAATTGGATATGATTTAACAACTGCCCTTCTTGGAATTTGCCCAGGCTGGGTTGGCGCGTCTGCACATTCACCTTTTGGATTAAAAGTTAAACCATGATATGCACAAATAATATTATCACCTTTAAGTGAGCCTTCAGATAATGGTATCTTTCTATGTGGACATGCATTTTCTAAGGCAGCTGGTGTCCCATCTTCACGACGATAAATAACAATATTCTCACCCAAATACTTTTCGGCTTTTAGCTCCCGACCATAATCCTTACTCCAACCTGCAACATACCAGCAATTTCTTAAATACATCTTATTTATACCTCAACATTACTCACCATTAATATTTCTTAGCATCACTTGTTTCGCTCTAACTTGCCAAACAATAAAGATAAACCAAAACATATAACAAAATAAAACATGGCTGTCGTAAGCCAAGCCTCAAATATCATATGAGTTGATGAAACTAGCTCAGCAGTTTTATAAGTAAGTTCCTGTACCGAAATCAAAGAAATGATAGAGCTATCTTTTATTAGAGTTATAAATTGGTTTGCCATAGGTGGCATAATTTTCTTCATTGCCTGAGGCAAGATAATATATCTCATCTCCTGAAATTTTGTCATCCCGATAGACTTGGCTGCCTCACGTTGTCCACGATCAATTGATTGAATTCCTGCGCGTACTATTTCTCCAACAAACGCGCTTTCAAAGAGAGCCAATACTATCACACCTGAAATCAATGAGGGAAACCGACGCATGTCACCACAAAAAAATTCCCAAATATAGTTGTTTTCCATTTTTGCTACTTTATAGGACCAACTTTCAATACTCATTGCTTGTATAAGTTGTTCCGCCAAGAAGAAGTAAAAAATAAAAATAACAACTAGAGGCGGGATATTTCTGAGAAACTCCAAATACGTTCTTGCCAGCATCCTTACAACCAGATTATGAGAACATCGCGCAACTCCTAAGATCACACCTAGAATTAGAGCCAATATACTTGCATAAATACTAACTCGTACGGTTACAATTAAGCCTTGCAGTAGAACATTAGCGAACCACTCTTCTCGTCCAGTGTGATACTTAAATATATAATTTGGTATCTTTTCCCAACGCCAATTGTAATTTAAATTACCACTCATTTGGGTAAGAACGTAATAAAAAAACGCAATTACGCACCCTAAAACTAGAACATCTAACCAATGTAATTTTTTTATTATTTTCTGCACTCGATTTCCAAAATTAAAATAGAGGGCTAATAAAGCCCTCTATCAGTTCATAATTAACTTCAATTATTCAACTTGATCATGCCAATCATCACCTCTGAACCAGTAATCATGGGTGGTCTTTAACCAACCAGTATGGTTATGCCTTCTTATCCAACTGTTAAAGTAGGCTAATGCATCTGGATCTGACTTTCTCATTGCAAAACCTTCTCCACCAGCGTCAAATGCTTGATTAAAGGGCACACTCAAAGTCTCTGGGTTACGTCGAGCGTCTTGTGAAGGTCCAGGCTCAGATGCCATAGTTGCATGTGCATTACCATTAAGAACTTCTTGTGTCGAAGCACCATCCTCATCAAACATTAATAATTCCGCCTTAGGGAATTTATTTTGAATAAACACGCATGGTGTAGCACCACGTCGACAAGTAAAAGTAATGTCTTCACTATTATAATCTTCTAAAGTCATTCCTTCTGTCATTGCTGTATTAGCTAGAATGGTTAACCCCGAGAAAGCATATGGTTCAGAAAAATTCACTGTTAGATTTCTAGCAGGCGTAACGGTCATCCCACTTATAATGACATCAAACTTACCAGCTACCAAAGCTGGTATAATACCAGCCCATTTTGTTGGAATAAATTCAACTTCAACGCCCATGTCTGCTGCTAATTTACGACCAACATCAGGTTCAAAACCAACTAAATCTCCATTTTTATCCCTCATTGACCAAGGCACAAATAAGTCTAAGCCAATCTTGATTACACCTCTCTTTTTTATGGTTTCAATAACACTTTCGGCACCAAGTTCTTGTGCAGTGCCAGCAAAGGTTACTTGAGAAAAGCTTATACTTGCTAAAGCAGCAGCAAATACTCCTCCTAGTAAACGTCTTGTTATCTTCATTTTGTACTCCCTTTCTTTTTAGTTTTTCATAACCAAATCTATTGGTTAATCAGTTTATAACGGTATATCGCTTTTCTACTAGCGACGCCCCGATTGATAGGATCAAAATAACAACCATATAAATGATCGCAATAGTGAACCAAATTTCAAATGCCATATATGTATCAGAGATAAGATTTTGACCCAACGTGGTTAATTCAGCAACAGCAATCACACTTACAATTGCTGAGCTTTTTACCATATGAACCACTTCTCCAGTCATAGGTGGCAACAAAAATTTAATAGATTGAGGTAATATAATATACCTATAAGTCTGTGTCTTACTCATGCCAATTGATTTTGCCGCTTCCCATTGCCCTTGCGCCACAGCATTTATCCCTGCTCTCAAGATTTCAGAAATTAGTGCAGAATGATAGACAGCCAAACAAAGAATGCTTGCTGTATATCGGTCATAGTTGAATACTGGCCCCAAAACATAATAAAACAGATAAACCAATACTAATAATGGAACATTTCTGACAAATTCTAAAAAACAAATAGCAACTTTTGTACCAATATATAATCCTGATAGCCGCAGAAGCGCTACCAATAACCCAATCACGAAGGCGAGGATTAAAGCATTAAAAGATAGTGTTATTGTCGTCCATAAACCAAGCATCAGTTCTCCAAATTGAAAACCGTTGTCCGTATAACTGTATATATATTTAGGAATCTGGTACCACTGCCAGTTATAACCCATTGATTGGGCTCCACTAAAGGATGAATAAAGGATCCCACCAACAATTATACAATATATAATTATAGAAACAGGTGTAGAACTCAGAAAACGACTTAAAGCAGGTGGTTGCCTTACTGGTATACCCTTAAAAGATGCTGAACTGTTAGAATCCATCTTTATTAATGCTCCAATATTTGTTCCAAAAATTCTCTACACCGATCACTGTCTGGGTTAGAAAAAAACTTTTCTGGTGGTGCAACCTCTATTATTTTTCCCTCATCCATAAACACCATTGTATCGGCAACTTTTCTAGCAAATCCCATTTCATGCGTTACACAAACCATTGTCATACCAGTATCAGCCAGTTCTACCATTACATCTAAAACTTCATTAATCATTTCGGGGTCAAGCGCTGAAGTGGGTTCGTCAAATAACATTATTCGGCTTTCCATACACAGAGAACGTGCAATTGCAACGCGTTGCTGTTGCCCACCTGACAGTTCGGCTGGCAACTTATCTGCTTGCTCAGGAATGTGGACCCGATCTAGATATTTTCTTGCTATTTCTTCTGCCTCTTGCTTTGCAATTTTTCTTACCTTTATTGGACCAATTGTCAGATTTTCCAAAACGGTTAAATGTGGGAAAAGATTGAACTGTTGAAAAACCATACCAACATTTTGTCTTAAATTAATGATTTCTTTGGATCCTTCAAAAAGCTCAACGCCATCAACCACAAGTTTTCCAGAGTTATGGCATTCAAGACCATTGATACAACGAATTAATGTAGACTTACCCGAACCAGATGGCCCACAAATAACCATTCTCTCACTTGGTTTAACTTCAATACTGATATCGCTTAATGCTTGGAATGTGCCATAAAACTTATCAACGTTTTGAAATTTGATTATTGGCTGTTCTTGAGACATGTAACTAAATTCCTAAAAATTATCTTTTATGATTATATTAAATCTACTATTTAATAATTAATATCTCAAATATTAATAATTCAAATAACTTTAAAATCTCCATTATGTATATACATAATAGTGTGATCACAGCTTAAATAAAAAGGCAAGTCCGAAATTGAATATTATAAACTAGACTGCTCTCATGTTATATGCACTGACAGAAATTGGCTCCTCACCTTCTATTGTAGCTCTTTGCATAACTCTTCTATGTTTTGCCACCTCTCCAAAATAATCGGCAACTGCATGATGTAAGCACACGCGATTGTCCCAAAGCGCCAAGGATCCTTTTTCCCACTCTAATCTACAGCCGAGATGCGCCTCAATTGAATGCTCATAAAGAAAATTTAATATTGGGGCACTTTCTTTCTCAGTCATGCCTTTTATTCTTTTTGTAAATGCGAGAGTGCTAAACAGAGCTTTTTTCCCAGTAACAGGATGCACCCGAACCATAGGATGAACTGCCCCCATTGCGCCTTTTTTTCCCAATTCCTCCATTGACTGATAGCGATTGCTATATTTTTCAGGGTTACCAGACTCGTTTTCAGCCTCTAAGCCGTCTAACAAATTTTTCATCCCATCAGATAGGGTTTCATATGCTAAATACATGTTTGTAAATGCTGTGTCAGCACCGAATGGAGGGCATTCCTTTGCGTAAAGGGTAGCACCCAAGGGTGGTTTTTTTAAAAACATCAGGTCTGAGTGGTAAAACCCATCCCAACTAAAAGACTCCCCAGGCTCTCTGATAATTTTAAAAATCTCTGGTATTTCTGGCAACCCTTTCACATAAGGGTGTGGAATTATTTTTCCAAACCTTTGAGAAAAATCAAATTGCTGCTGATCTGTTAAATTCTGATCTCTAAAAATTAATACAAGGAAATTATGAAAAGCATCTTGGATTTCACCCCAGGTCTCAGAATCAAGCTCACCTGACAAGTCGACATCAAAAACCTCTGCCCCCATCGCACCTGAGATTGGTTTTACTTTTATATGATTATATATTTGCATTTACTTATTTCCTTTTTTATTAATTCTTGAGTCATGGTAGTTAGAAAAATATAACATTATGGTTATGAAACTCGCCATCATTACAAAAAAATACGCCAAGAAAATATTTATCAATTGATTTGGAGGAATTTAGATTTAACACTATCAAGCATATGATACGATAATTTTTTAATGACAATATGTTTCAAATGGGAACAATTAAATGAATACAAGGCCAGCCAGAATTAAATCAAATATAGATTTAAGTAAATCAGGATATCAATATGGAGAACTAATGTTACCTTGGTCAAATAATTCTGTCCCATTAGGTTATCATCCGACTCCCTTTATTAGTATAAAAAACGGATCAGGTAAGAAAATATTAATTATTGGTGGAAATCATGGTGATGAATTTGAAGGCCCATGTGCAATAATGCGTTTAGCTCAAAATATTAAATATAAAGAGTTGAAAGGGCAAGTAATCTTAATTCCTGCATTATCATTTGAAGCAGTTAAGAACTCAAGCCGTGTCAATCCTCTTGATAATAAAAATATGAATAGAGCATTTCCAGGAGATCCTAATGGAACACCCACAGAAATGATGGCAGATTTTTTAGAAAGAGAGTTAATACCTTCTTGTGATGCGGTGATTGATCTGCATTCAGGTGGAAAAGCATCATTCTTCGAACCCTGCACATTGCCTACAAAATCAAAAAACAAGAAGCTTTTTGACGCCAATATGGAACTAGCAGAAAGATTTGGTCTTTCGCTTGTTTGGGTATTAGGTCCAAATAACGACAATCGATCTCTTAACTCCGCCGCTGAACGTGCAGGAGTGGCTATGATAGCAGTGGAACTTGGCGGTGGGGGTGGCGCAAATCCAAAAATTACAGCGCTTGCTGAGACTGGTTTAATTAATATTTTACATTATTTAAAAATCTTAAAATTAGACAAGTCAAAACCTCCAAATGAAAAAATCAAGAAGGTGGAGTTGCGAAATCCTGATGCAACAATTTATGCGCCAGCTAAAGGATTATTTGATAGATTAGTTAAAGCTGGACAGACGGTAAAAATTGGGCAAACCGCGGGATGGTTTCATTATTTTATGGAGCCAGAAAGACCATCATTGGAATTAAAATTTAAGCATAATGGGTTTATTTTAGCACACACGAATAGGGGTATCGTAGAAAAAGGAGAAATGTTAACTCTCGTGGTGCAAGAGTATAAATAAAAAAGATATACTTTCATAAATCTTTGCTGATTTATTCACTAATTTGCTAAAGTTCGTTCTAAATAATCAGAAACCATATTTCCAAAACTTTGATCCACTGCAAATTGAAACCCATTTTCTTCACGCGATATCAAAGCTTTCAAACCAAAAACTTCACTAAAAGTTGCATTATCATCCCCAAAAATACCCGGATTAAGATCCATTGAAGTGGCAATAGACATAATATCAGATGCGTCTTCTCCACTTAAGCTAAAAAAAGTTAAAGTATCGGAAATCAAAACTATACTTAGTGATTTGGGGGCATTATCCGGCCTAAGAAGCGAAACTAATTTTTCTTCATCATCTATGGGTGCTTTTAAAATCCAATGCTTCGGTCCAACATACATCAATTTCCAAGCACCATTCGAGTTACAGGTATTGGGGGTAAGCGGAATGGGACCGTAGAAATTCTGTAAATACTCCCTCATTTCACTTTTTTCACCTTTTAAATCGAATAAAGCCGAAAGATTTTCTCTAACAATTTTTACGTTATAACTCATCTAAGACCTCAATAATTTACCTGCTGGATCGTGAAACACTGGAGGCACTATCTTAGCCAAAATAGTCTTATCGATTAATCGAATATGTGCTAACTCACCATGACGAGAATGGCCTGAATCAAGTAAAGCCAAACCTACCCAACTGTTATTTACAACGCTCCATACGCACGCAGTAGTGAAACCTTCAGTAGCTACCTTCATTCCCTTTGGCGTAATTGGGGCACCTTCAGGAATGGCCTCATTAGGATCATTTGGTAGCAAGCCAACCAACTCCCTTCTCGTTTTTTGTAAATCCCTTCGCAAAAATACTGAGCGTTTTCCAATATAATCTGACTTCTTCTTTGACATTATCCATCCCATTCCAAGATCAAATGCATCTACAGTTCCATCTACTTCATGACCGAGTGACAAAAACCCTTTCTCAACTCTAAGAACATGACTGGCCTCAGAACCAACAGGTAAGATATCAAAATCAGAGCCAGCTTCCATTATTTTTTCCCAGAGGGGTAACATGTTTCGGGCTGCAACATTTATCTCAAATGAAAGCTCGCCCGTAAAACTAACTCTAATAACTCTCGCAGGAATATCAGCAACCAAACCTTCACGCAAAGACATAAAAGGGAAAGCATCTTTAGATATATCAATATTAGTTCCCAGCTTTTTTAATAATTCCCGAGCTTTTGGCCCACAAATTGTAGCATTATTCCACTGACTTGTAATACTTGTAATTTTTACGTCCCACTCAGGATGATCAAATGCTAATATTTTGTGCATATGTTGGTTAACAGAATCCGAGTGACCTGAGGATGTCGAAATCAACCAGCGATGATCATCCACCCGAAAAGCCACTCCATCATCAAAAATTAAACCATCATCAGATAGCATTAATCCGTATCTTCCATTACCAGGCATCAACGACGACATTATGTTTGTGTAAATTAAATCTAAAAATTCCCCAACATTCTTTCCTTTCAACTCAAACTTTCCAAGGGGTGAACCATCATAGACACCCACACTAGATCTGACTGCAGTGCACTCTCTATTTACAGCCTCTTGGAAATTTTCATTGTTTTTGGGGAAGTAGCCTGGTCTTCGCCATCTCGCGCCAGCCTCATACATAAAGGCACCACGATCAAGATTCCATTCAGTAATCGGTGTATGCCTGTAAGGCAGCACAACAGAGCCCTCGCGTAAGCCATTTATCGAACCAAACGATACTGGTGTAAAAGGAGATCTAAAAGTGGTTGTACCCACATCACTTAGCCTCACTCCTTGCTGCATAGCTATGGCACCAATTATATTCACATTTCCAGTCTTACCTTGGTCAAAACCCATTCCGCCTGTCGTGTAACGCTTTACATGTTCAACATTTGAATAACCTTCTCTTAATGCCAAGTGAATGTCATCAAAGGTAACATCATTTTGAATATCAAAAAATGCTTTGTTTTTTTCATTCGACAGACTCGTATGCCAAAAAGGTTGTATTGAATAACTATAATCTTTACTCTCAATACTATCTTTAAATTTTGAGTTTAAATTCAAATCTGAAACAATCTCTTTCACTATTTCTTGAGTTTCACCAACTATCTTACTGAAAACAAAGCTTCCATTTGCAGCACCTATTACCGAAGAGTTTTGCACATTTTTGTCTGGAACAAACGCAGCTATATTCTCATCAAAACGGACAGTGCCCCTCGATTGCGAATGGAGATGAATTGTTGGGTTCCAACCCCCTGAATGCGCCACCAAATCACAAGAAATAGTTTGTAATTTCTGATCAATAGTCGACTCTATAACTACAGATTTTACTTTTTTATATCCTATGATGTTTTTAATCACTGCCCCAGTAAAAATCTTTATATCAGGAACAGTGGCTAATATTTTTTGTGAAATTTCAGAACGCGTATCAACAATTGCAACAACATTTATATCACTGTCTAAAAAGTCCTGAACGCAGTGGTAAGCACTATCATTATTAGTAAATATCACCACATCATTTCCTGGTTTTACAGCGTACCTATTAATGTAACCTTGAATTGCTGAGGCCAGCATCACACCAGGACGATCATTATTTGAGAAAACTAAAGCCCGTTCCATAGCCCCAGTAGCTATGATTGTTTTTTTAGCCCTTATGCGCCAGCTTCTTTCTATTATCGGGCTATCATTTATTTCGCGCTGGTTAACAATTACCAAATTATGCTCTCTGTAAGCCCAAGCAGTGCTATTTTGCATATGGATAACATTTGGCATTTTTGCAATTTCTTCAACTACTTTAGAAACCCAATCCAGCCCTGCATTATCATTAATGTGAATTTTTGAATTCAACAGATAGCCACCTGCTTCTGAGTTTTGGTCAACCAAGATTACCCTTGCTCCTGCCCGCCCCGCCATCAATGTGGAGATAAGACCTGCCAAACCAGCTCCAATAATTAGTACATGACAATGACTATTCCGAGATTCATAATGACCCGTTTTTGGTGGATTTTCAGGAGCTGCGGCTAACCCAGCTGCTTTTCTAATTGAAGGCTCAAACAAATGCCATGTTGGCCACTTAAAAGTCTTGTAATAAAATCCAGCAGGTATAAATCGTGCAAACATCTGCGTAATCGCTCCAAGGTCGAAATTAACACTAGGCCAACAATTAATTGATTTTACCTCTAATCCTTCTTTTAAAAGAACAGTTGTTGTTAAATTATTTCCAGACGCATCATCTCCAAGAAGTTCAATCAATGACGCAGGATCTTCAACTCCCACTCCAATAATTCCCCTTGGACGATGGTACTTAAAGCTTCTTGCGATTACTTTAATATCATTAGCAATCAGCGCAGAGGCTAAAGTATCTCCCTTAAATCCTGAGTACTTTTTGCCATTAAAGAGAAAATTAATCTTCGTTAAACGATCAATTCTTCCTCCACTTTTTAATCGATTCTTATTTGACATCTTGGTTCTCCAAGATGTGATGAGTCACAGTATCTCTGGTAACAATAAACCATTTACCACAACCCCTTGCATGCCACCATTTTTCATCTACTGGGCCCATCGGATTTGGCACCATTGTTAAAAAATCTACCCATTCAGTATCAGAGACTGCATTTGCGTCTGGCCGATCAGACCCAACAGGTCCACCATAAACAAACTCTGTTTCATTGCGCTCCCCACAAAATGGACATTTAATTAATAACATATTTTCACCTATCAGCGCGCAGTTGTAGTTCCAGTTTCCAAAATATAATCTAAATTTTTGAACCTGTTAAACGAAAAGTCAGACATCAATGGATGCGGAGAACCTGTTGCTACATGATGTGCCATAGTCAAACCACCAGCAGGAATCGCCTTATATCCCCCCCACCAGCCAGCACTTACGTACAAACCGGACACACTTGTTTCATCCATTATTGGTGAAGCGTCTGGCGTTATATCTAAATGCCCGCCCCATTGTCTTAAAAGCTTTAATTTTTTAAATGCTGGAAATAATTCCAACATGGCTCCTACTGTATCTTCAAATACATGTTGTTTTATATCTCTCCTAAAACTTTGAGCAGAATCTGGTGCGCCCCCAATTACCATTTCACCTTTGTCTGATTGACTAAAATAAAAGCCCAAGTCTGAACAATTAACTATAACGTCCACTAAAGGTTTGACAGGTTCTGACACGAACGCTGTTAAATTCATGGTTCTAAGTGGCAATCTTAATCCGGCAGTTTCTGTTATTGTAGTCGTATGCCCAGATACTGCTACTATAACTTTTTTTGCTTTAACTATTCCTTTTACCGTATCGACCCCCTCTACTCTTCCATCAGTCCCTCGGATTATAGAATTTACACCAGTCTGTTGATGCATTTCCACACCCATTGCATCTGCTGCTCGCGCATACCCCCAAGCAACAGCATCATGCCTATTCACTCCAGCATCTTTGTGCACCATTCCACCAATTATAGGTAATCTGGAACTTGGGCCACCTCCGGTTAAAGCGGGAATAAGTTTCCGGACCTGCTCAGTCGAAATCTTCTCATAAGTTGAACCATAAATATCCATCGTTAACTGACGACGCCTTAAGTCACGCATTTTTGGATAATTATGAACCACATCGACCATTGTTCTCTTTGAATGCATCATATTAAAATTTAGGTTCTTCGTTAAACCTTCGTAAAGGCTTACTGATTTAACATAAAATGGAATGGATTGGTCACGTAAATAATTAGAACGAACGGTAACTGTATTTCGAGCCACATTGCCACCACCGAGCCAACCCCGCTCTAAAACAGCAACATTTTTAACGCCATATTCATTAGCCAAATAATATGCAGTAGCCAAACCATGGCCACCAGCACCAATTATTATAACGTCATATTCTTCTTTGAGAGGTGGACTGCGCCACGCTTTTTGCCAATTTTTATGCCCATTAAATGCATTTTTTGCCAAGGAAAATATTGAATAGTTTTGCATAAGAATAACGTACCCATCTATCCTATTTAAGTTTAAAATGTTTCCTCTAGAGACTCAATAATCATCCTAGTAACAATAGTTCAATCCCAAAAAGGTGATAAAAGTCGTCATTTTAATTTAATTAAACGTCAATAAAGTAATTATTAAAAACCATATATAGATAAATATTGATTTGCACTATTTCAAATAGTGAATAATATAGACGAAATAATTAAAACTTAAAAATATATTTTAGAACAAATAAGCATAATTTTAGATTTTGCTGATCAAAAGCTGACCTGGGGTATCGTAAAATGGAACGAAAACTAAGCACTATTTTTGCATTAGACGTTGTGGGCTTTAGCAAGCTAATGGCTGCAGATGAGGATATAACATTAGCCGTTTTAAAACAACGTAGAGAGATAATAGATCAAGTCATCATCGAACAGAATGGTAGAATGTTTGGCTCTGCTGGTGATAGCGTTATTGCAGAATTTGATAGCCCAGTAAAAGCTACTGAAGCATCAATTACAATTCAAAGCAAAATGCAGTTAATTAATGAGGCACTCCCTGAACATCAAAAAATGCGATTCAGAATTGGATTAAATTTGGGTGATGTGATGATCTCTGGAGACAACTTATATGGAGATGCCATAAATGTTGCTGCACGATTAGAAGCAAAAGCAGAACCAGATGGAATATGTATTTCTAAAACTGTATTTGATATGGTTAGCCAAAAGGTGAAAGCGTCATTTGAGTCTGTAGGTGAACTTGAGTTAAAAAATATTGAAATCCCGGTAGAAGCTTTTTTTGTACTGCAATTTAAAGGTGCTGGACGCTATCATCAGCATAACGACGCTCCACAGATACAAATAGAAAAAGCTGAAGCTGGTTCATTGGCAGTTATGATGTTTAAAAGTTTGAGCACAGACGAGGAGCAAGCTTATTTCTGTGAAGGTTTTTCTGAAGATTTAATCTCTTCATTGTCTCAATTTAGAAAACTTCTTGTTGTTTCTGGTAGCGCAAGCTTTGCCTACCGTGACAAGGATAAAAAACCAAAAGAAATTGGTAAGGAATTAGGTGTTCGTTACATTCTTGAGGGAAGCGTTAGGAAAATGGGGCCAAGAATGCGTATAAGCACCAGCCTAATATCAGCAGAAAAAGAAAGCACCGTCTGGTCTAGTAATTACGACACGACCATAGATGAGATTTTTGATATTCAAGATGAGTTAATTGCAACGATTATTTCCACAATAGTTGGTCGAGTAGATGCAGACCAAGTTCAGCAACTTGTATCTTCAAGACCAGAAAATTTAGCAGCATATGATTTAGTTTTACAAGGCCTAGAACATCATCGAAAAGCTGGGGCCACAAAAGATAGTGCTGAAAAGGCTTATTCGCTATTTAAACAAGCTACTGAATTAGACCCAAATTATGCTAGAGCTCACGCGTGGAGAGCTTGCTCTCTTGCTAACTATCAATCATGGGACAAGGAAGCAGCCGGTTCCAATTGGATGGAGGAATGTTCTGATTCCGTCAGCAGAGCGCTTGAGATTGATCCTGAAGAAGCAGAGGCTCACAGAATAATGGGATCAATTAAAATGATCAGTGGCGATTTTCAATCTGGCAGATATCATCATGAAAAGGCTAAAGATCTTTGCCCTAGCGATGCATACATTGCAGCTAAATACGCAACTGCATTAATTTACATGGGCGAACCAGAGCAGGCATTGGAAGAAATAAAACGTGCAATGAGATTAGATCCATTTTGTCCTGATGTGTTATTTGAGGATGAAGGTATTGTTAACTTTTGTATGAATGATTTTGAAAACGCGATCAAAAGTTTTTCAAAACTGAAATCTGCAACAAAAAATAGTCTATTCTATTCAGCGGCTTCTTATTCAAAGTTGAATGATAAAGAAAAAGCAACGGAATTACTTGCTCAGGCATTGAACTTATCAGGTGAGACAGTTGACCAGTATCTAAAAGGTCAACAGTATGAAAAACCTGAACCAAAACAACATTTGGTTGACGCTTTGAATATGATTTCATGATTAAGAAAAACATAAATAACTTGAAATGATTTATAAATGACATTGGAAGAATTTATAAAAAGAGATAGCGTAATAGATCTCAGTTTCTTTAATTTTTCAAATGCAATAACCGCTGCTTACTTTGCGTCTAACGAGTTAGAAGTGCTTCGCGTCAATAGCAATTTCAAAAAGTTCTTCCCTGTTCTTAAAAATGTAACAAATATTTTATTTCCAAGTGTTTTGGAACAGTTGGGGGTTGATGGAAAAATAATTGACGAATTCGAAAATGGTTTAAAAACAGATGGTCGAGTCCTAATCCCACGGATTGAATTGATTATTGAAGGTGAGGAGAAAGTCTATTCATTATTATCAGCTGTAACTAAAAATAGAGATTTTTCTTTTTTGAATGGTATACAAGGACAGTTTGTTGATCGAACAGTTGAACATAAATTGCGAGCTGAAAAAGAAGAGTTATTAGATCAAAAACTTAGAGACCAGGCCATCATTGAAGAAAAGAGTATCCATTTAGAAAGTATAGCAAACAGACTTGCGAAATACTTATCACCACAAGTTTATAAGAGTATTTTTTCTAATGATGAAAGTTCAGTGACAACCCACAAAAGAAAAAATCTAACAGTGTTTTTTTCCGACATTGTTAATTTTACGGACTTAAGTGATGAATTAGAGCCTGAAAAACTTGCGCAAATTATAAATAATTATCTGTCAGAAATGACCACTATTGCATTAGAATGTGGTGGCACAATTGATAAATTCATTGGAGATGCTGTTATGGTGTTCTTTGGAGATCCAGAATCAATGGGTGAAGAACAAGACGCATTAAGTTGCATTGAGATGGCACTGAGAATGAAAGCAAGGGTGGAGGAGTTGCGCGAATACTGGATAAGGAATGGTGTAAAAGGCGGGTTAGATATTCGAGTGGGAATAGCAACTGGTCACTGTACTGTTGGAAATTTTGGTTCAAACCAAAGAATGGACTATACAGCCCTTGGTGGGCCTGTAAATATTTCCGCACGATTAGAAGGAAAGGCTCCAGTCAATGAAATTTTGATTTCTGAAACTACAAATAACTTAGTGAAGGGACAAATAAAAACTGAGTACTTTGATGAGTTGACTTTAAAAGGTTTCACACGGCCAATTGGCATCCATTTAGTGAAAGATTTCATCTCTGATAAACACAAAGAGCAAAGACAAACATATTCGCACCGTGGAAAGCACATAGATATAGATGTTTTTGATGTCTCAGATATTCGATCTGCAATTGAAGAACTTAAAGCAGTAAGCACAAAATTCGAAACTTTGGTTCCAAACGAAACGAAAAGTGATAACTAATGTTCAATTTAAAAATAATTTCTAAAAATGACACTACTTTCTTCCTACAAAGTTGCAATTTTAAGATGAACGGACTTTTTGATGGATAAAAAGTATTCAACCAGATTTTTTGATCTCGCATTTACTGATGGAACCCCAAAAAAAGCTTTCTTAACGGCGTGCGTTGTTGGCACTATACTTGCTGCAATAAATCACGGAGACACCATTTTATCTGGCAAATACCCTCCAATTGCAAAGATTCTTCTCACTTACTGCGTACCATTCTGTGTAACGACTTGGGGCTCTTACCTTGGAAAAAGAGACCGGATTCTAAAACAGCAACGAATAGATATGCTTAATGGAAAAAATCAAGGTTCAGTCAAAGACTAACATAAGATTTAACTCAGAAAGTGCATTATCGCTTTCTTCATTTCTACTGCCAAACTTTTTACTGCTTTATTGTTTTCAGAACCCATAACTTTTATATTTTCCAAATCAATTTTTCTTTTTGCTAAGATATCAGAAACAGTATCAAAAAAATGAGTATTATTTGCAAATAATTTTTTAATTATTTCTTTTTCAACATTGATTGTAACAGTTGGGCTTTCTGCAATAATATTCGCCGTCCGTGGCTCACCAGTCATTAGTGACATCTCTCCAAAAAAATCTCCAACACCTAATTTTGATACGATTTTTCGATGTCCATTCTCCACGTCAAGCTGAACACTAACTACGCCATCAGCCACGATATACAAGCTACTACCCGGCTCATTTTGCTTGATGATCATTTCGCCATCCTTGAAATGAATTCTTTTGCAACTCTCAGAGAGTAAAGAGAGCTCATCATCATTCATTGACATGAAGATTGGAACTTTTCTTAGCAAAACTTTGTTTTTAATAGCCTCATTGTAAGGATTAAATTCAGCTGAAAACTGGTCTTCAAAATCCTCTGAAACTCGGGAAGACTGTAAAGCTTCTAAACCTACATCAGCATCCATTTGACTATATAAACGGCCTACAGTCATACTTATCCCCGCATGCTGCAAAGTTTTATGCAATTCTAACATTACAGAGTCTTGTTGAGAGGTTTTCATAAAAAGATCAGTACAATCAAATCCAATCAAGAACTTCAGGCCATACTCATCAACATCTGAAAATTTTACCCATTGAAAGTCTAACTGATCCCTACCATCGACTGGCTTTACCTTTTTTAGCGCATTCTGGAGTAATTGACTTATATGCCGCGGATCATGCTTTGGATTAAAAGATAATGAATTAAATAATCTAAATCCTTCACTCAGGTTAGTCTCATCAGTGCGGCTCCAGTTGTTAATAACAGAACTCGCAACCAATTCATTTGGGATGGTAATTTCAGTATTTTCAAATGTTCTAATTCTAGTAGATCTCCATGTAACATCTATAACTTTACCACTCATATCATTGATTGAAACATACTCATCTGGGCTGAATGGTCTCTCAATATTAACAAATACGCCCGACAAAATATTGCTAAGGTTAGCTTGTATTGCTAATCCAATAATTGCAGCCAAAATGCCAGACGTCGCAAGGATACTTGTTAACTCAAACTCAAATACCCCAGACAGTACGAATAAAGTTGGAACCAAAAATAGTAAAACCTCTACTGACAGTGATATTATTTCAGGTATTTTCAAATGCGAGTTGAGGCGTTCATCGTTCAAATATTGATATTTATACGCCATCATAAGATGAATTGATGGTATAAAATAATATGATAACATAATGATTTTGCTTATTAAAATTAAATCTTGATTAAAGTATAGGTATATGTAGGCGCCAGAAGAAAGAACTTCCGAAATATAATTTAGAGTGTAATAAGAACCAATTGGAAGGATGAATAATAGGCTGACTAACTGGTTAATTCTTTTACTTCTTTTTAATTTAAAAACTACTGGAAGAGCAAATATTGAAAACGCCATTTGAATCATTGACCATGTTGTCAACTCTCGGCTTACCGAAAGATCCAAGAAGGCTAGAACAAAACCCGTGGAAATCATTAAAATTAAATAAATTTTTGAAAGAATATAAAAGATATTCAACTTCATTTCATCACCTTTATTACCAAACGTATTCTAAAAGTGTTTACTGTCACGCCAGCTTTCACTCTTAAAATAACAAATTAGCCAGAATTTGCTAGACAATCAAATAATAAAGATTATTTACTCCCATTAACATAAAAATCGTCTGTAGCGCATGGAGAGGCAATAATGAGAGATTTTATTGAAACAACTGTGGAAAAATCGATATTCGCTAGCAGATGGCTTCTAGCACCCGTTTACCTTGTGCTTTGCATTTCGCTAGCATTCGTAACCCTGAAAGTTTTACAAGAATTTCTCCACATTTTACCTGCTGCATGGGAAAAAGATAATAAAGATATGATGATGTTTCTATTGCACATCGTAGATTTTGCCCTTGTTGGAAATCTAATCTTAATGATAATTTTTGCTGGATATGAAAATTTTGTGTCAAAAATATCTGTAGCTAGAAATAGTGAAGACAAACCAACCTGGATGGGTAAAGTTGACTTTAGTGAATTAAAATTAAAATTAATCGCATCCATTGTAGCTATTTCTGGGATTAACTTACTAGAAACATTTATGGACTTATCTCACAAGTCAGATAGGGAGATACAATGGATGATAATAATTCACCTTGTGTTTATTGCTTCGGGTGTATTTTTAGCAGTTATGGACTATGTTGCGTCGAAGACGCACAGCCATGAGGTTTAAAATAGCAACTTATGGTTAGGCTCTTAGCATTAGTTTTAATTATTTGTGCTATCATTTATGGAACGTTTTGGATTTTTAGTGAAGCCTATAAAAAGGTATCTTCTAAAATAGTTATTGGTCTTGTTTCTCTAGGGGTCTTTCTTGGCTTTTCAGTTAGTTTAGCCATGTATTATATTTTCATTTTATAAGCTTTACTTATTGCTATTATATGACCAAATATTTAAGATTTTAAGAATAAATTAATAACGTAAAGTAGTTGTAAAAATATAATGTCGAATATTACAGACTTTGATGCGATCATTTTATCAAATGCTATTAAAGACAAGAAAGTTAGCACTACTGAAGTGATGAGTGCTTATTTAGATCGTATTGAAAAAATTAACCCAAAAATCAATGCAATAATTTCAATGAGATCCCGAGATGATCTAATGAGTGAAGCAAAAGCGCTCGAAAATACTAAACCGAAAGGTTGGCTTCATGGGATACCTATCGCGATAAAAGACTTGGCAGAAACAAAAGGATTACGGACAACTTGGGGCTCGCCAATATTTAAGGACCATATTCCAAACTTTGATAGCATAGTTTCGCAAAGGATAAAGAATGCTGGCGCTATCGTCATAGGCAAAACTAATACTCCCGAGTTTGGCCTCGGTTCCCATAGTTACAATCCTGTGCACGGGGTTACCCTCAACCCATACGACCTAACCAAAACTGCTGGGGGTTCAAGTGGAGGAGCCGCAGCGGCTCTTGCCGCAAATCTTTTACCAGTTGCCGATGGTTCTGATATGATGGGGTCTTTGAGAAATCCAGGAGCATTTAACAATATATATGGTTTTAGACCCAGCTGGGGATTGGTACCCAACGATTCAGATGGTGATATTTTTATGCAATCCTTATCAACTTGCGGGCCTATGGCTCGCAATCCTACTGACCTGGCTCACCTTTTAGAGACCTTAGTTGGTCCAAATTTATTACTGCCTACCAATATGTCCCCCGAAAGCTCATATATCGATGGATTAGAAAATTCCCTTTCAAACAGGCGTATCGGATGGATTGGAAATTGGTCAGGCAATTATGAATATGAGCCTGGAATCTTACCTATTTGTGAAGAAACCCTAAGAGTTTATGATAAACTTGGGGTTAAAATTGAAAAATTCACTCCCGATTTTGATACCAAAAAACTGTGGGACTCTTGGCTAATATTACGAAGTTGGACTATTTCCAACGGTATGAGAGAACATTACAGCGATCCCGAAAGGCAAAAAAAATTAAAGCCTGAAATTATCTATGAAATAGAGAGTGGATTATCTTTAACAGCCACACAGATACATGAAGCAAGTTTGATAAGATCAAACTGGTTTAGATATTTGATCGAAGTATTTAAAAAATATGATGTGCTAGCTCTGCCATCTGCACAGGTATTTCCCTTTAATATTGAAAAAAACTGGCCCGAAGAAATAAATTCTGTTGAAATGTCAACCTATCATCAATGGATGGAAGTGGTAATTCCTGTATCAATAGTTGGGTTGCCCGCAATAAATATTCCTTGCGGATTCAACGAAAACCACCTTCCTATGGGCCTTCAATTGTTTGGTGCGATGGGGAGTGATAAATTAATATTAAATTTTGCTCAGCAGTATCATCTCAAGACAGACTGGCCAAATCAAAAAAAACCCATTTTTTGAAGGCTTTGCAGAAAAGCTATTTTCATGTAAGGCCTTAGGAATGTTAATACCGAGAGGTGAATATGAGTTTATCAAAACCAACCTACTTTGAAGACCTTGATGTGTATGCATCATATAAATCTGATGAAATTACTATTACCGCTGAAGAAATTAGAAAGTATGCTAATCAATTTGATCCACAGCCTTATCATACTGATAGATCGGCTGCCAAAGATTCAATCTTTGGAGGACTTTGCGCAAGTGGCTGGCATGTATGTGCTTTAATGATGAAATTACTTAGTAGCGTGATGGTAAGAGAAAATATAAAATTAATTGGGTGTGATAGCGTTCCATCATTAAAATGGCGTAAGCCAGCTTTCGAGGGCAACAAGTTACACGCAGAAATAGAATTTACAGGTGCGGAAACTGACAAACTTGATCCAGAATTTGGGGTTATTAAATGTAATGTAAGAGTACTTAATCAAAATCAAGAATTGGTAATGGATGTCAAAACCACTCTAATGATCGAAAATAAGGAGAATTATAATGACTAAAGCTTCTTTTTTGCGGTCTAGATGGTTTGAAGACATCCCTGTTGGTGAGTTTCACGTTTTTGGTAGTTACACATTTAGTGAGCAAGAGATGGTAGACTTTGGAACCGCTTATGCTCCTCAAAGCTATCATACCGATCCGGACGCTGCCATGAATACAAGATATAAAGGGTTGATAGCCTCAAATTGGCACATATGCTCTATTTGGATGAGATTAATGGTTGATTACATGGAGGGATATTCTCTAGGTGTAGTAGACGGGCGTAGAAATGGCGCAGGACTAGGTTTTCAAGAACTAAATATGTCAAAGCATGTTAGACCAGGTCATACTTTAACTTTCTCCCATGAAATAATTGAAAAATCAGAAAAAATTGTGCAAAATAAATGGGGTATAATCAAAAGTAGAAATGAAGCATTCAATCACAAAGGTGAGTTAGTGATGTCATTCATTATTGATATTTTAGCCGAACGAAACCCAGAGAATTTATTACATTAATCATTCATTAATAGAACTTTATGGGACATATATAATGCCAATAATCAATTGTAAGTTAATAGCTGGTTACAGTAAAGAAACGCGCGCATTGCTGCTAGAAAGATTGACTGATGCCGCCTGCTCTACCACTGGGGCTGCGCCTGATTTTGTCACCGCGACAATTACTGAAGTAGAAACAGATAATTATATGCGTGGACGGTCAAAAAAAAATCCAGCTCAAGCACCCAAACAATCAAATGAGATTATTCGAAAATTTTTAAGTGCTATGGAAAAAAGGGACTTAAAATTAGCCAACTCATTTATAAACGATAAGTTCATCATAACTTGCCCTGGAAATAAGATCTTCTACACATTAGAAAGCTTTCTGGATTGGGGCAAACATCGGTATAAAAAGATAAAAAAAGATATAAGTGCAATTGACTTATCGTTTAACGGGTTAGATGCGATTATTTATTGCCATGGCACTTTACAGGGTGAGTGGTTAAATGGACAACCCTTTAAAGGAATAAGATTTATTGATAAATTTCATACGCAACACTCCAAAATAATGTCTCAAGAAATATGGAATGACTTAGATTTAATGAAAGAACCTTAAATTATGAATAAAGAGCAGATGAAAAATTTAGTATTATCATACTTTAAAGGGGTAGATAACAAAGATTTTACCACTATCCAAAACACGCTTAGTGAAACTTGCCGGCTCACGGTTGAAACTCACGCGGTCGAGTTAAATGGACACACAGAAATAAAGAAAATGTTTAAAAATTTATGGAAAAACTACAAGTCTGTTTTGCATCATGAATTCAAGTTTATTACCGATACAGAATTAAATAAAATTTCGGTACAGTTTAAAGTTGTAAATACAAAAAAAAATAACATGCAAATTAAAAAATCTAATTGTAATTTTTTTACGATACACGAAAATTTATTTACTGAAATTAATATTTATATGGCTGGAGAAAATCCCATCCTTAAATTATAACATTAATTCAATTATTTAAATTTAATACCTAAATCATTCACTCATTAATCACAGTTCTTTTAAAATACATTTACGGCAAAAAATCAGTCGTTATTAGGAACTCTATTTACGGCAAAATTTAGTCGTAAAAATTGCAGAAAATGGTGAAAATTTAATAGATTTACTGCTTACAAATTGCGAACGCAAAAGTGGTAATTAAATGACATCTGATCAAAAAGGAATAATTTTAGTAATTGTGGGGATGCTTCTCTTTAGTGTTCAAGATGCACTTATTAAAAATTTATCATCTCACGCGTCATTAATTCAAATATTCGTATGCAGAGGTCTTATTGGAATAATAATACTCTCATTGTTTTTAAAATTAACTAACCGAACATTTAGTATAAAATCAAATAATCCCAAAATCGCAATTGCTCGAGCAATGTTGTTTCCATTTGCTTTTCTGTGTTTTTATTTAGCAATTGCAGCTATGCCAATAGCAGAAGCAAGTGCATTATTCTTTGTGAGCCCCTTTTTTATGACTATTTTGTCAAAAATAATTTTAAAAAACAAAGTTGGTATTCATAGAATTCTTGCGATCATTGTTGGCTTTATTGGGATCATCTTCATAATCAAGCCAGAATTAAATAACTTCGACTGGGTTATGATTTTACCAATTATGTGCGCACTAGCCTATTCTTTATCAATGATTTTAACAATTTATACTAAAGATTCTGATACAGCCTATCAACAAACATCACATGTTTACTTAGGATCAATAGTGGTTGGAACGGTAGTTTATCTGTCATTTGGTAATTATTATCAAGATAATGCAAGTAATATTAGCATTGGCTATCTTTTGAGAGCATGGAACTTCTCTGATTTAACAATTCTATATAAAATATTAATAATTTCAATCATAGGTACAATTGGGATTTTATGCTTAATAAATGCTTATCGTATTGGCTTACCATCAGTTGTTTCACCTTTTGAATATTCAATGATTATAAATGCATTAATAATTGGCTATTTCATATTCAACGAAAAACCAGATAACTATTCAATCTTTGGCATGACCTTAATAATTGCCAGTGGAATATATATATTCTTTCGTGAAAGACCTCGGAAAAATAAAATAGTTACCAACAATAGTTTAAGAAAGTAGATTTAAAATTATCAAATTAGATCGAATTATTAGCCTGTTTCAAACCATTATTCTTTTTGTTAGATTTTGTAGCCCTAAAACAACATCGTTTCTGATTATGCCCAAAATTTTGGGATTCTAGTTCTGCGACAAAGTTAGAATTTGATAGCAGCTTAATGAACTGATCACTAGAATAAACGCTTAAACCAATCTGTTTTCGCAAATTTTTGTAGTCCGAAATATATGTCTTGAATAGACCCACTATCGCAGACAGAAAAAAAGCATTTTCAATAGAAAACCTTAGAAGGCTGAAAACATCTGACAGAATTGAGAGATTGGGAGGAATAATATCAGCTATAATTAGTTTTCCATTATGCTTCAAAATACGATGGAATAGCTCTAGTGCTCTTATAGTTTCAAGCTTGTTTAAATATTGAAATACCGAATTAACCACAATCAAATCAAATTTTTCATCTTCGAATTTTAAAAGATCAGAGTTATTGGTGATTGTTATATTTTCAACACCCCGCGTTCTCTCCATCAAAAGCTTTCTAACTTTACAAGAAGTATCCATGACAACCAATTCTGCGCACTTTTTACTTATGCCTTCCGCATATAAGGCTTCGCCACATCCAAAATCTAATATGGAGTAATTCTCGCCCTGGATTTGAGAGCACATATCATTGTATATCTTGTTTGCATGTGCAAGTTTATGTACGTTATTCACATAAATTGAGTGCTCAGCATTCCAAAATTCAATCCAAGATTTCATTCGACACAACCTAGTCTAAAACAATTAAGTAGAATTTTCTTACATGGGCCTAACAACTACTTACTAATTTTGTTTCTTATTAGGCTGTGAACCTTTAAAAAACCACACAAATAAATACAAATCATAGCCAACTTCTTTTATAATCCATAAAGTTAACCTTCTTTCCATCTGTTATGAAGCCAATACCATTGCTCAGGATTTTTGCGAATGCGCTCACCAATCCTATGATTTATTTCTGTAGTCATTTTGATAGGGTCGGTATGTTTAATTGGTTCTTCATAATACAATTCGATATCTCGTCTGTTCGATTGGCGGACAGCAAAGACTGGTACTAAGGGTAAATTATATCTTAAGGCCATTTCTGCCGGTGTCGTTGTTGTTCTCGCAGTTTGACCTAAAAATTTAATTGGCTTTCCAGAATGACTATCTTGATCGACCAATAGCGCCAAAAACCCACCTTTTCTGAGGTGCCTAACCATAGTGATATTCCCCTTACCGCCACGGGCAATGATGGGTAATCCCCCATGTTTTATTGATCTGAGAAAGACGCGTTCATAAAATGGATTATTGTTTTTACGATAAAGAGCTCCAGTCTCCATATTATTATCCGCTAGATGATGGCGAATAGCTTCCCATTGGCCAAAGTGTGCGGAAACAATTATGGCTCCTTGCCCATTAGCCTTTGCTTCTTTTAAAACATCAAAGCCATTACCATTTGCTGAAATTAATTTTTTCCGCCTTTTATAATCGTCATTCATCAGCAGTTCAGATAATGTAAGCGCTGTATTTCTACCAACCTCTTTTGTGATGAAATTTATTTCTTTTTCGGATAAATTCGGATATACAATATTTAAGCCACTACGCACCCTACTTCTGGCTTTTGGCAAATGCATAACCATTGTTTTGCCAAAAAAACCAAACATCTCTCCACGCAACCAAAAAGGAAGAATTCGACCAAGTGATAATGCTAACCATATAGGTGCAAATTCAAAAGCACGTAACAAATTTGATTTGTTATTTTTTGGCATTAGTCAGCAATATACTCCCTTGACTTAGAAATTTCGACGTTTACTCAAATAAATCGAATAATCTCTGCTACAGCAATATGTTCTTTGCTTCAAAATAACTAACAATACAAGCATATATCCATGGAATAAAAGATTAGTTAAGTTTGGTGACCCCTGCAGGGTTCGAACCTGCAACCCCCAGATTCGAAGTCTGGTACTCTATCCAGTTGAGCTAAGGGGCCAATTTATTTACTAACTACCAAAGAGCGATTAACACCAATAATTGAGATTGCCAATAACCGCTTCTTAATAAAATTGATTTGCTACTGATTCTCAATATAATCATCAAACAATACTGAAAGGATCTTTGACATGAATGAAAAGGCTAACCTTAGTGCCCTCTTTGGGGCTAATAGCTCTTCAACTTTTCTTGGTCTGGATAAATGTGATGATTTAGAATTACTAAACTCGCCTATTGCTCTTATCGGCATGCCATGTGCAACACCTTATGAATCAGTAGGTCCCTACTGTAAGAACGCCCCAAGGGCATTAAGAGAATCTATTTCTTCACTTAACGCTAATATTGATAGACATAACTTCGATATCAATGGAAAAATTTTTGTTGATGATGAAACGCGAGCTGTTGATTGTGGAGATCTTCCTTACGATGAGGATAATTTTCAATTAAATCGAGAACGAATTTTTAGAACCATAAAAAAAATTCTCAAAAAAAATAGTATCCCAATAGTTATTGGTGGTGATGACTCTATACCAATACCAGTTTTTCAAGCATTTGAAGGAGCAGAAAAATACACAATATTACAAATCGATGCTCATATTGATTGGCGAAATTCGCATATGAATGAAAAACTAGGTTTATCGTCCACAATGCGAAGAGCATCAGAAATGAAACACATTGAGCAAATAATACAGGTTGGCTCAAGAGGACTTGGATCCGCACATTCTGAAGATTTGGCTGATGCTTTAGATTGGGGAGTCCATCTTTTTACAGCCTACGATGTTCACAATAATGGCATTACAGATATTCTAGATACTATTCCTGACCAATCAAATATAATCATATCGCTTGATGTTGATGCATTAGATCCATCTATTATTCCAGGTGTTATTGGCAGGACCCCAGGTGGCCTCACATATTTTCAAACTTTAGATTTGATAAAAGGCGCTTCAGAGAAGGGACGTATTTGCGGAATCAACTTTGTTGAGTTTATGCCTGATGTTGATATCGATGGTTTAGGTGCTTTAACAACTTCCAGATTAATCATGGCATCAATGGGCATTCTTTCGCGACAACAGAGTAAAAGTATTTGAGTGTGGTAATTGATAAGTGCTCAAAAATTTCTATATACTTATAAGAATAATAAAATTTAAATTTCTCTCAATTCAAGTTAAGCTGGTTCTTTAGTATTGCAAATATCTATCAATAAGTAGATATTTTTGAGAGTAACACAAAATGATGGTAAAAATGGAATTTTTCATCGGATTATTAATGATTATAATAATTGGAAGTACATTTTATCAAATTTTTGAACAGCGCAGAATTAGAAGAACAAAAAAAAGACCAAAAAAAGACCAAAATGAATAATTATTATAATTAACTTTTTGAAGGTTAAGTAAGACAATATTTTGTTATTTAACATCAATATAGTTTTATAACAGTACTAAACTTTTCTAACAGAAATGCGCAGACAGCAAAGTGATATCGTTAAAATAAAATAGTAGATATTACCAAATATAAAGATAAAGATAAAATCAATATCGTTAATAAAAACCTAGTAATTCTTATCAATTCATTAAGAAATATTTTCTTCACTTTTATTTTTCCACAAGATTATCAAGCCAGCTAAAATAACAACAAACCCACCAGCTAAAGTAAAAATATCAGGAAATTCCTCAAAAAATAAAAACCCAAATAAAATAGCCCACAAAATGGCAGAATATCTGAATTGTGATACAAAAGAAACTTGTCCAATTCTCATGACAGCTATCGCTAATTGATATGCTACCACAAGTGCTGCTGTAGCCGCTAAAAGCAAAAGCAAGGTGCCACCGCCAATTGGAACCCAATCAGCGCTGAAAGTGATTATACCGCTAATCACTGTGATAGAAAAAGCAGCTAAAAATGCTATGTCTATAGTTCGGATATCACCAACCATTTTTCGTGTAGCTAAATCTCGTAATACAACAAAAAATACCGCTCCCAATCCTAGAAGGGAATATTTATCGAAGCCCTCAAGTCCAGGTCGTAATATTATCAATACGCCAATAAATCCCAAAAACAGCGCTATAACTACCTGCCTTTTTAAAACTTCTTTTAAAACCAAATAGCTCACTAATGTAATAGCGATAGGTGTCGCTTGTAAAATCATCATAAGGTTTGCAATTGGCATTTTAAATAACGCTGTCAAAAAGCACCAAGTTCCACCAATTTCTCCAATTGTTCTCAAAGTTATTAAGTAATAATTGCCACTAAAATCACGATAAAGTTCTTTAAAAGCCAAACAGCTCAGAAAGAGCAAAACTATAGAGGTAAACACTCCACGAATAAAAATTGCTTGAGCTAGTGGCAAATCAGGAGAGGCTAATTTCATAAAAACATCATTTATTAAAAAAGCAAACATGCTTAGCATCATAATAATGGCGCCACGCTGATTTTCAGTCATCAAATTATCTCCAATTAGAATTTTCACTCACTAAAACAAACCGAAAAATACACTAAGAAGGAATAACCATAGTTTGAGGTAACTTGCCATTAAAATATCTTTGGTATAACACTTTATAACTCTCCTCCAAATGTTTAGCAAACAACTCAGAATTAAAGAGTGGTGAGGTTAGAGTTTTTATTGATAACTTAACTTTTATATCTGGCAAAAGCTTTGACCTTCAGACTAAATTCATAATTAAGTCTTCATATTCTTGTTCTGTTTTTGTAATTAATTCCGTCAAATCTACTGTTGTTAATCAGCTTGCTGCCACACGAGCTGCCACACCAAACTTGATATCTTATTGATTGTAATTTTTGAGATTAAAATCAAACTGGACATCTCTTTAAAATGCAATATTTATCTGCCTAGTATAATACTATTTTAATAAGGAAAATAGATGGATTTTAATGGAAAAACTGTATTTATTACTGGTGGAAGTAGAGGGATTGGATTAGCTATTGTAAAGAAATTAGCCTCCAAAGGTGCAAATATAATTATTGCAGCAAAAACTACAGAACCAAACCCAAACCTTCCTGGAACAATTTATTCAGCAGCAAAAGAAATAGAAGAAATTGGAGGAACTTGTCTCCCAGTCCCTTGTGATATTAGATTTGAAAATCAACTAACCACAGCAGTTGAACAGGGTGTCAAAAAATTCGGTGGCATTGATATTTGTATAAATAATGCAAGTGCAGTAGCTCCATTACCAACTGAAGCAACTCAGATGAAAAGATACGACCTAATGCAAGAGATCAATACGCGAGGTACTTTTTTAACCTCCAAACTATGCTTGCCCTACCTAAAGAAAAGCACTCACGCACACATATTAACATTGTCACCTCCACTTGATATTGATGACAAGTGGTTTGCTCCTCACGTGGCATATACCATCTCAAAAATGGGAATGAGTTTGTGTACACTAGGCCATGCTAGGGAATTTAAAAAATCTTCCATTGGCGTAAATTCGTTATGGCCTTTAACAGCTATTGATACAGCGGCGGTTAGAAATATTTTGGGTGGCGAGAATGTAGCAAAAAGCAGTAGGGATGTTAGTATAATGGCTGATGCAGCATTTGAAATTTTAGGCAAAGATCCCAAAGAATGTTCTGGAAATTTCTTTATCG
>ENA-ORDR01000052-ORDR01000052.1-marine-metagenome-genome-assembly--contig:-NODE-52-length-60394-cov-9.826301_pt1 | contig 60394 bp, 54 predicted proteins | sample MGYA00240993_ERZ508538 | MGnify/ENA primary metagenome ERZ508538 (study PRJEB26207, sample SAMN05421999) | marine metagenome | isolation source: Monterey Bay, California, USA | place: USA:Monterey Bay... | reverse complement strand
GGGAAATCATCATATAAAAGTTGTTAAGTTTCTAAGAAATTCAGTAAATGAGGTTGGTGTCTCTGAATTAAATCCAATCGAGAGAACTGAGGAAATTAGTAGAATGCTGTCGGGTGGGGTTGTAACACCTGAGGCAAGATTGGCGGCGGATGTATTATTAAGAGGTTAAGGTTTTTAGATATTCATGAGCAGGTAATATCTCTTGTTGAATGTTGTAAGTTCTTATTGAGTACATTAGCAGCCGTGAAATATTTTGGCAGGACAATTAAAATTTAAAAGGAAAAGGTTATAACAAGTATTCGCTCAAAGCCACCAAGATGGCAAAAGTTCTCTTTCTTTTCATTTTGGGTAATTGCCTTCATTGTCGGAATATTAGGAGGTCTTGCGGCAGTCGGATTTCGTTTTTGTGTTTCTTGGTTGCAAGAAGTGTTTTATCAAACTGATGAATTGTCACTTCAGACCAATGCTCATGGCATATCGTGGATATGGATTATTATATTGCCAACTTTAGGTGGTTTGAGCATTGGATTAATTTATTATTTTTGCTCGAATAAAGATAGAAATGGCTCAGTCTCAGATGTCATTGAGGGCGCAGCATTAAGAAATGGTCGAGTGTCTCGTAGATTTGGGCTTATTTCAACAGCTGTTTCGTTAATAACCTTAACAACTGGTGGCTCAACTGGAAGAGAAGGTCCTGTAGTTCACTTAGGAGCCGTGATTTCAACTTGGGTTTCGGATTTGATAAAAGCTGAAGGAATTTCTGCTCGCAATTTGTTAGGATGTGCAGTTGCAGCGGCGGTAAGTGCCTCGTTTAATGCACCTATAGCTGGTGCGATTTTTGCTTTAGAGGTAGTTTTAAGACATTTTGCAATTCATGCATTTGCACCTATTGCGATCGCATCAGTTGTTGGAACGATAATTGGTCGGTTTTTTTATGGGAATGTAACAGAGTTCAGCCTGGGCATTGATACTGTATTGGGGTTTTATTATGAATTGCCAGCGTTTATTATCCTGGGCTTAATCTGTGGTATCATAGCAATAATTTTCATAAAATCGATTTTTTTTGTTGATGATTATGGTTCTGGCATCCAGCAAAAATATAAAATACCGGTTTGGCTTAGGCCTGCGATAGCAGGGTGTTTATTAGGAGTTATAGCTATAAAGTTTCCTCATATAATTGGGGTTGGATATGAAACAACTGCAAGAGCTCTAGTTGGAAGTTTTGAACTTTCAACGATAATTATGTTTTTGGTAGCTAAGGTTGTTGCAGTAGTTGTAACTCTTGGTGGGCGAATGGGAGGGGGGGTTTTTTCTCCATCATTAATGCTTGGTGCTTTAATTGGTTTAGCCTTTGGACTTATAGCTACTTCAATTTTCCCTAATGTGTCGGGCTCTGAGAACCTTTACGCATTGGTTGGCATGGGAGCGTTTGCAGCGGCTGTTTTGGGAGCTCCAATCTCTACGACTTTAATTATTTTTGAGTTGACTGGGAATTGGCAGGTTGGGCTTGCAGTCATGGTTGCAGTTTCTTCTTCAACGGCATTAACAAGTAAATTTGTTGATAAATCCTTTTTCTTAAGTCAGTTATCGCGCAGAAATTTAAATCTTATTAGCGGACCTAAGTTCTTTTTATTAAGAGATAAAAAAGTTGCAGACTTAATGAAATTTAATCATTTGGATCTTTTAAGTGACCAAAAGCTGGATGAAAACATTGTTATTAAAGAAAATAATATTGTCTACACAGACTCCCTTGAGGTGGCACTGAACGTCTTTGAGGGAAGTTCGATTGATTATTTATTTGTAACTAATTCGACTGCAGACAAGGAGGGGTCAAATATTTTGGGAGTTTTATATCATTTAGATGTATTAAAGCTTTACAATGATGTCTTATCAAAGAGTTTGCAAGAAGAGCATTCATAAACGGAAAACTATTGTATTCTTATTTTCTAAGGCGATTGAATTTCCTGAGGGTGTTTTTATTTTCAAATAATCCAGCCAACTGTTCGGTCATCGCTCCAGCTAACTGTTCCACATCAGTGATTGTGACTGCATGCTCATAATAACGAGTTACATCATGCCCAATACCAATTGCTATCAGTTCGATCAGTTTTTTATTCTCAATCATGTTAATTACATCCCGTAGGTGTTTTTCTAAATAACTAGCAGAGTTTACTGATAACGTACTATCGTCTACTGGCGCACCATCTGAAATTACCATTAGTATTTTTCGAGCCTCGCTACGAGACATGATACGCTTTGATGCCCACTCTAATGCTTCACCGTCTATATTTTCTTTGAGTAGGCCTTCTTTCATCATCAATCCAAGATTTGGGCGAGCTCGTCGCCAAGGCGCATCTGCTCCTTTATAAATTATATGCCTCAAATCGTTTAGTCTTCCAGGCGTTTGCTCTCTTCCATCATGGAGCCAGGCTTCTCTACTTTGACCACCTTTCCAAGCTTTTGTCGTAAAACCTAATATTTCAACCTTTACCTGACATCTTTCAAGGGTTCGTGCCAGTACATCTGCGCAGATTGCAGCAATTGAAATTGGTCGACCTCTCATTGACCCAGAATTGTCGATTAACAGTGTCACGATAGTATCTCTGAACTCGATATCACTTTCTACTTTAAATGAAAGAGGTGTGGTAGGATTAGAGATAACTCTAGCAAGTCTACCACAATCTAAAATCCCTTCTTCCATATCAAAAAGCCAACTTCTATTTTGTTGTGCCTGCAATCTTCTTTGTAATTTATTGGCGAGTCTACTTACCGCTCCTTTTAAGGGATCCAATTGCTGATCCAAGTAGGTTCTTAAACGTTCCAGTTCGGCAGGTTCTGCAAGCTCCTCTGCTAAGATTTCTTCATCAAAGTTTGTATTATAAACTTTGTAATTAGGATCAGCATCTGAGTATTGGGTCGTCGGAGGAGGATCTAAGGTTTGATCACCATCAGGCATTTCAGATTCTTCTTCAGTGTCTGATTCATCGATGTCATCAGCGCTAACTTGGGCTTGAGAAGGATCAGTATCTTGCTCTCCACTATCGTCTGGATCTTGTTCCCAGTCTTCCTGATCGTCTTGATTTTCATTTCCTTCTGTATCTTGATTTTCTTCCTGGTTTTCCTGCTCTGCATCTTCTTGCTGATCGTTTTCATTTTGATCTGGGTCTTCTCCTAGCTGGTCTCCAAAGCCAAGATCTTCAATTACTTGCCGTGTTAGTTTAGAAAATTCAGTTTGATTGGTTAGGTTTTCTTTAAGATCTTTCATGGTTGAATTAGCGTCATGTCCGAATAAGTCTGCGCGTAAGTCAACCAAGTTTTGTGCTGCTTTTGGTAATTTTCTGTCGGTAGCTAATTTTCTAAGCAGAAAACTTGCAGCGGCACTAATAGGTGCATCGGCTGGATTGCTTACAGAGTCATAACCAAGCTTTATGCATTCTGCTTCAATCTTTGCATCAATATTACTGGCTGTCCCAGGCATTACTTTCGCACCTAAAGCTTCAACTCTCACTGTTTCCATAGCTTCATAAAGATCTTTCGCTACTTGCCCTTGAGGCATATATCTTTTGTGTGTTTGCTCATCGTGAAATCTAATCTTTAGTGCATAAGCATCAGCAGTTCCTCTAGCCAATAACACTTCTTCTTTTGTTAAATTTCGACTTACTTGAGGTAAACGAATAGTCTCATTTGAAATGCCAGGTGGGTCAATTGTGTATGAGACATTTAGTTCTGGTTCATTTGCTAAAGATTTAGTTGCTTCAGCAAGTGCTTTCTTAAATGGATCAGCTGGATTGGTGTTTGATTTAGACAAGTTCTAGTTCCTATAGGTGTTTCTCAAACATTTTTAGCCAAGGCTCACACTGGCTGCTGATTCTGGGAGCTCATCGTCGAAACATCTTTGATAAAACTCAGCGACAGTTTCGCGTTCCAATTCGTCACACTTATTTAAGAAAGTAACTCGAAAAGCATAACCTACGTCTTCGAATATACTAGCATTTTGAGCCCAAGCAATAACGGTCCGTGGACTCATCACAGTTGATAAATCGCCTTGCATGAATGCTGTTCTTGAGAGATCTGCTACTGTTACCATCTGTCCAATAATTTTTTTCCCGTTATCGCTGTTATAACTCGGGTTTTTTGATAAAACTATTTGTGTCTCTGCCTCATGTGAAAGATAGTTTAATGTTGCAACTAGGGACCATCGGTCCATTTGGCCTTGGTTGATTTGTTGAGTTCCGTGGTACAATCCAGTTGTATCGCCGAGACCTACAGTATTTGCTGTTGCAAAAATTCTAAAGGACGGGTGAGGTTCAATCACTTTGTTTTGGTCTAAAAGTGTTAATTTTCCATCAACTTCTAAAACCCGCTGAATTACAAACATCACATCAGCTCTGCCAGCATCATATTCGTCAAAAACAATTGCTGTATTCGTACTTAAAGCCCAAGGTAAAATACCCTCTTGAAATTCAGTTACCTGCTTTCCATCTCTTAATTTGATCGCATCTTTGCCAATCAGATCTATACGGCTTATGTGGCTATCCAAGTTCACTCTGACCGTAGGCCAGTTTAATCTTGCAGCTACCTGCTCGATATGAGTGGACTTTCCTGTGCCATGGTATCCTTGAATTATAAGGCGACGGTTATACGCAAAACTTGCTAAAATTGCCAACGTGGTGTCATGATCAAATTTATAATTATTATCGATTTCTGGAACACGATCTGAAGTGTTCTTAAATCCTTTTACTTTCATACCACTTTTTATTCCAAATAATTTTGAAATTGAAATGTCCTCAGTCGGAAGAGTATTCATATCTGTCTTGCTATCTGTCATTTTCAATCCTTTAAAACATTGGGAGATTTTTTTACCATATATTTTAACCATAGGTTACTGAACCATAACTTAACGTCTTGCAAGAGAAACGATGCACTAAACTTAGTTAAATTCAAAATTTAAATGACATTATTACTTTTTGGTAACCTTCTAAAGTTAATATTCGATAGAATATTCATCATGAAATTGAAATTCTTGTTTTACTAAAGGGGTGTACACTTATTATAAGGCGTAAATTTTTTCTTTAAAATTCGTAACATTTATATTATCTACTTTTGAAAGACACAAAGAGTAGTAGTTAGAGATTCGATGATAAGAAGACCAGTAATAGGAATAGTGGGCAATAATTATCTAGTAAATGATGAGTACCCTGTTCATGCTTCTGGACAAATGAATTGTGTTGTAGTTTCGGAGGTCATGAATTGCATTCCGATGATATTGCCGGCTAATCCTAATTATTCAAAATTAACAGAACTTATGGATATTTGTGATGGGTTTTTATTTACGGGGGCACAACCAAATGTGCATCCAGAGGAATATGGTCACAAGCCAACGGAAGCACATGGAAAATTTGATCGGGATAGAGATCAGGTTTCTCTACCGTTAATTAGACAATGTGTTAAGCATGGTCAGCCGATATTAGGGGTTTGCAGGGGATTTCAAGAGTTTAATGTTGCAATGGGTGGCACTCTTCACCCAGAAATTAGAGATATCCCTGGGCGACAAAATCATAGGATGCCACCAGATGGTACACTGGAAGAAAAGTTTGCCTTGCGCCATAAAGTAAGATTGGAAGCAGGAGGGACTTTTGAAGGTATTTTTAATTCTAAATCAATTATGGTGAATTCTTTGCATGGGCAGGGAATACTGGAGCCTGGAGAAAGAGTAATAATTGAAGGCTTAGCACCTGATCAGACTCCAGAAGCAATTCGAATCGAAGGATCTAAAGGATTTGCCTTAGCAGTTCAGTGGCACCCAGAGTGGAATGCCAATAAGGATCCTGTATCACGTCCATTATTTGAAGAATTTAGTAAGGCAGCTTATGAATGGTGCGGGCAATCAGTAAAAATATTTTCAAACTAAGGTATCTAAAGGTTATTCGCACTGAGCAGGCTTAGAAATTTTCTTTCTCTAGATAGAGTATGAAAATTATATCATCATGGTTTTTATAGAATTCAGTGTTAAACATGGATAATCTCGCTCAACTCGGTCAATATCCCATTGAAGCCTCGTCATATATACTGGGTCACCGTCACTATCCGCTGCCATATGCCCTTTATTAGAGTTTGAAAAAGATTCTATTTTATCTCTAGGTCCGGAGAGCCAACGAGCTGATGTAAACTGGGTTACATCAAAAATAACAGGTATCCCATACTCGATTTCGATCCTACTTGCTAAAACTTCAAATTGAAGTGCTCCAACCACTCCTATTATGAATCCTGATCCAACAATTGGTTTAAATAGTTTTGCTGCACCTTCTTCAGCAAATTGTATTAATGCTTTTTCAAGATTTTTACCTTTCATTGGATCAGCTGATCTTACAGATTTTAACAGTTCTGGTGCGAATGAAGGTATTCCAGTAAATTTTATTATTTCTCCCTCTGTAAGAGCGTCACCAATCCTGAGTTGACCATGATTTGGAATACCGATGATGTCACCTGCCCAAGCTTCTTCTGCCAATTCTCGATCGGCTGCTAAAAACAGCACTGGATTTGATATAGCCATTACTTTTTTTGATCTTACATGCGTAAGCTTCATACCACGTTTAAAATGCCCTGCGCATATTCTAACGAATGCAACTCGATCACGGTGTTTTGGATCCATATTTGCTTGAACTTTAAAAACAAAACCCGAAACAGCTTTTTCAGAAGCTTGAATTGATCTAGGCTCTGCCACCCTCAATAAGGGCTCTGGTCCAAAATTACCCAAACCATCCATTAGTTCTTTTACCCCAAAGGAATTAAGTGCTGATCCAAACCAGATTGGTGTTAGAGTTCCTTGTAAAAATGCATCTTTATTAAATTTGGGTAGCAGTTCACGTGCCATTTCTAATTCTTCACGAAGTTTTCCTAGTAAGTGTTCTGGTATATGCTTTTCAATATTCGGGTCATCAATCCCTCGAATCTCAATGGTTTTAGCAACAACATTTCTTGCGCTCTTGTTCATTAATTCCAGACGATCATTTAATATGTCATAGCAACCTAAGAATTCTTTTCCAATCCCAATTGGCCAGTTTGCCGGAGTAACGTCTATTGCTAAGTTTGATTGAATCTCATCAATTATTTCTAATATATCTCTACTTTCTTGGTCCATTTTATTACAAAATGTAAAAACAGGCATATCTCTTAAACGACAAACTTCAAATAACTTTTTTGTTTGGCTCTCAACGCCTTTAGCGCCATCGATAACCATGATGGCAGAGTCTACTGCTGTAAGAGTTCGATAGGTGTCTTCGGAAAAATCAGAGTGGCCTGGTGTGTCTACGAGATTATAACGATAATTATTATACTCAAATGACATTGCAGACGCAGAAACAGATATCCCTCGATCCTGTTCCATCTTCATAAAGTCTGATCTAGTGCGTCGAGATTCGCCTTTAGCGCGGACTTGTCCTGCTAACTGAATCGCTCCCCCATATAATAAGAATTTTTCAGTTAAAGTAGTTTTTCCCGCATCTGGATGGGAGATAATTGCAAAGGTTCGCCGCCTATTTATTTCTGAATTGCTTTGCGGTGTTTTACTTTTTGTTTGTGACATGTAGGGGGTATAATGGGAGAAAATCAGTGTTGCAATGTTGGTTTGGTATTAATAATAATTTATGTTTGGATCAATTCGTGCCTTTTTGTGATATTATGATTGCATTTTTTAAAAAGAAAATTTTAAACTGATTTAATAGCATGAAAATAAAAATGTTAACAATTGGAGATGAATATGGATCTTGGAATAAGTGGAAAATGGGCAATCGTTTGTGCATCATCTAAAGGCTTAGGTTTTGGTTGTGCAAAAGCATTGGCGGTAGAAGGTGTAAATGTTGTAATTAATTCTAGATCCGAAGAGTCTTTAGAAAAAGCTGAAAATTCCATAAGAGCTATTTCTGATTCTGAGGTAATGCGTGTTGTTGGTGATGTCACTACTAAGGAAGGGCAAGATAAGATTTTAAAAGCGTGTAGTAATCCTGATATTTTAGTAACGAACGCTGGAGGTCCGCCTCCTGGACTTTGGTCAGATTGGGATCGGGAAGACTTTATCAAAGCCATTGATGCAAATATGCTTACACCGATTTCATTAATACAAGCAGTTTTACCGCAAATGATGTCGAAGGGTTGGGGAAGAATCGTAAACATAACCTCGCAATCAGTAAAAGCACCTATTGCTGTACTTGGATTATCAAATTCGGCTCGGGCTGGGTTAACTGGATTTGTCGCGGGAACTGCCAGACAAGTTGCAGGTACTGGGGTAACTATAAATAACCTAATGCCTGGCATTCACGCTACCGATAGAGCCGTTGCATTGGATACTGGAGTTTCTGTAGCTCAAAAGATAACAATTGAGGAGGCCAAGGCGCAGCGATTTAAAGATATACCAGCCGGAAGATATGGAACAGCCGATGAGTTTGGTGCCACATGTGCTTTTCTTTGTTCAAAGCATTCTGGTTTCATTATTGGGCAAAACATTTTATTAGATGGCGGCGCTGTAAACGCAACACTTTAGTAGCGTTTGGGTATAATAAAAAATTTTACGATTGATAATTTTAAGATGGAAAAAATGGTGAGTGAAGAAGCTTTAGGATCATTAAGGTTGGAGGTGACAAGCTTATATCATCAGTTTGATGGCGTCGATGTGGTTAATAATGTGTCGCTTTCAGTTCGACCAGGGCAAGTCACTTGTTTGCTTGGCCCATCTGGTTGTGGAAAGACCACAACATTACGCATAATTGCTGGAGTTGAAAGGCAACAAAAAGGTAAGATTTTGCTCGATGGTACGCTGGTTTCAGATAGCAAGACACACTTGGAACCAGATAAGAGAAGAGTTGGGCTTATATTTCAAGATTTTGCTCTTTTTCCACATCTTAATATCGAAGAAAACGTTGGGTTTGGTTTAGAGGGTAGAAATTCAAAGAATTCTTCAAGAATATCTCAGTTGCTTTCGCGAGTTGGTTTGGATGGCTTTCAAAAAAAATACCCACATCAGCTTTCGGGGGGAGAACAGCAAAGAATAGCACTTGTGCGAGCATTAGCTCCACGTCCAAGGCTAATGTTGATGGATGAACCTTTTTCCGGACTAGATTTACGCTTGCGTGATGATATTCGCGACATGACACTCAATCTTCTTAGAGAGGAAGGAACAGCAGTGCTCTTAGTTACTCATGATCCAGATGAGGCAATGAGGATGGCTGATGAAATAGCATTGATGCGAAACGGATCAATTGTTCAGAAAGGTGCACCATACAATATATACAATGCGCCTCGTGATAAGGCAGCAGCGGCATTTTTTTCTGATATAAATGTTATCAAGGGCATCTCAAATAATTCATTGACGGAGACACCCTTTGGCCAATTTTTAACACCAGGTTTAAAGAATGGTCAAGCAGTAGAGATAGTCATTCGGCCACAACATTTAAAAATGGATTTTGACAGAAATGGTAAAGGGCCAAATGCAACGGCTCAAGATGGTGTGCCCGCCAAAGCGATAGTCTCAGAGTCAAGGTTTATGGGTAGTCAGAGTTTAGTTGAATTTAAGATGGAGGCAGACTCATCTTATCTTAACGCAACAGTTCCAGCAGTGTTCTTACCAAAAAAAGGTACAGTCTTGTGGTTGTCGATGCGCCGTGATCGTTGCTTTGTTTTTCCAATAAGCTAAAAGATATATAATTAATTTACTTTTAGGGCTTTTAGCTTTAGGTTTTTACTCTTAAATACAATTAGCTAATGAATGTTTTTGGCAGATTTATGCTTTAGGGAGATTATAATGCTTAATAATATAGGTATACCAGGAATTCTATTGATCGCAGTTGTGGTCTTAGTTCTATTTGGGCGTGGTAAAGTATCCTCATTGATGGGTGAGGTTGGAAAAGGAATTACAGCTTTTAAAAAAGGTGTAAGTGATGGCAAGAAAGAAATTGAAACAGAAAGTGCAGAAGAAGCAAAAGACGTCACGCCTGAGACTGAAGAAGATAAGACCTAAATAAACTCTTAATTAATAGTTAATTTTTTCGAGGAATATATTAATGTTTGATCTAGGTTGGACTGAGTTATTATTGATAGGCATCGTAGCTTTAATTGTAGTTGGGCCTAAAGATCTACCTGGAATGTTTCGTACATTTGGAAAAATGATGGCCAGAGTTCGTGCAATGGCGAAAGAATTCCAAAGGTCAATGGAAGACGCGGCTGATGAAGCTGGTGTAAAAGACATTGCCAGTGATTTGAAAAATATCACTTCACCAAAATCTATGGGTATTGATGCTATGAAGAATATGGGCTCTTCCTTAGATTTAGACCCTCAACAAGATGAGAAATTGGAAAAAACGAAGTCAGAAATGGCAAAAGTTCAAGAAAAACATACTGCTGATATTGCAAAAAAAAATGCATTAGCTTCTAAAACAATACGAGAATTTAGTGATAAGTCTGATAAAAACAAAAATGAACCTAAAGCAAAACAAAAATCTAAAAAAAATATAGGGAATAAAACAAAATGAATGATGAGGTTGGATCTAATGCAGCGCCTCTCATAGAGCATTTAACTGAATTGAGATCGCGCCTAATAAGATCTGTTTTAGCTTTTCTAGTTGGTATGATTATCTGTTTTACTGTATGGAATTCCATATTTAATTTTCTCACATATCCTCTTTGCTCAGCCATGATGGAGAGGGGACAAGAAGATTGTGGTTTGATTTTAATCAAGCTTCAGGAAGGATTTTTTGTAGCTATTTCTATTTCATTTTTGGGTGGATTTATTTTAGCTTTTCCTTATATCGCTTTTCAATTATGGCGGTTTGTAGCTCCAGGTTTATATAAAACGGAAAAAGGAGCCTTTTTGCCTTTTCTTTTAGCTTCACCGTTTATGTTTTTTTTGGGGGCATCTTTCGCTTTCTGGATTGTTACTCCTTTAGCATTTGATTTCTTCCTAGGATTCCAACAACCTGGCTCTCTTGGTGAGTTAGAGGAAGGTGAAGGGGGTATTGCTGCGGTAGCTTTTCAAGGCTCAGCTCAAGAATACTTATCCTTAACAATCAAATTTATTGTGGCATTTGGGTTATGTTTTCAACTTCCAGTACTGTTGACACTGATGGGTAAGGTTGGATTGGTAAGTTCTGATGGTTTGAAGACAGTTAGAAAATATGCTGTTGTTGGAATACTGGTTATGGCAGCTATCGTTACACCTCCAGATATAATTACACAGGTGATCTTGTTTGTCGTCGTCTATGGACTTTATGAAGTGTCTATTTATTTGGTTCGCAGAGTAGAAACGAAACGTGCTAAAGATATTGATACCGCTGAGCCTACTGATGCCGATAAGTAAGTCTTTAACATGAATGATTATTTAGCTAGGATCGCTGAGGCAATTGAAAGATTAGCTCCGATACCTAGTGCTGATCCAAGCTTTTCGAAAAACAACATATTTTTGTGGAAGGTTTCGCCAGAACAACTAGATCCCATAGGAAATGTTAACACAATAGATATAGAGTTATTGCTTGGTATCGATAATGCCAAACGAACATTATTGAAAAATACGGAGCAGTTTGCAAAAGGTTTCCCAGCAAACAATGCGTTATTATGGGGTGCGCGCGGAATGGGAAAGTCGTCACTAATAAAAGCAGTATATAACAAAATATCAAAGCATGAAAAAAATCTAAAATTAATAGAGATACAACGAGAAGATTTATCATCAATCCACAACCTTTTGTCTAAATTAAAAAATGCTAAGCATAGGTTTGTTTTATTTTGTGATGACTTGAGTTTTAATAACGACGATACATCTTATAAATCTTTGAAGGCAGTTCTAGATGGCGGCATAGGTGGAAAACCAGAGAATGTAATATTTTATGCAACGTCAAATCGTCGTCATCTTATGCCACGTGATATGATCGAAAATGAGCGCAGTTCTGCAATAGATCCGGGAGAAGCGATTGAGGAAAAAGTTTCTTTATCAGATAGGTTTGGATTATGGTTGGGATTTCATTCTTGTGATCAAGACACATTCTTAGATATTATTTATGGTTATTGTAACGCTTACAAGCTCGATTTTGAGGAAGCTGAAATTCGAGCAGAAGCTATAGAGTGGCAAGCTACAAGAGGATCAAGGTCGGGAAGGGTTGCTTGGCAATACTTTTTGGATTTAGCGGGTCGTAAAGGACTGAAATTCCGATAATTATTCAAAAAATTGGATTGGATCAACTCGTTGATTATCTTTGATCATTTCAAAGTGCAAAAAGTCTTTTCCAGGAGCAACTGATCCTATAATTTGACCTCTTTTTACTATATCTCCTTTTAGTAAGTTTACATCAGAAATATTCGTGTAAGCAGATAGAATATTATCATTATGTTTTATAAAAATTATAGTAACCTGGTTTTCACCTCTAGAGACTAAAGCAATAGAGCCATCATTTGACGCCTTAATTGGGGTACCTTCTGGTGCCATAATATTTATTCCTTGGTTGCCACTAGTGTCATAAGAAAATGGTGTTGAAATCTCTCCTTCTATAGGCTTTAGAAATGGTTTGTTTGTTGTCTGTTCTTCACTTAGGCTCGCTTGCTCTTCAGAAGTATCCATTGTCTTGCTTGCGTCATTTGTTTCTTCAGATAGCTCTGTAGATTTTTCAACGAGTGTTTCTTCTTTAGTTTGCACTCGATCGATAGCATTAGATGCAACCTTTGCAATATTTACGGCTTTATTTTTATTAGCTTTTTTTGCGTTATTAGGCACTGCTAATATTTCGCCTTGGTTGAGTTTATAATTTTCGGATAATCCGTTATACACTGCGAGTTCTTTTGAGGATACATTTATTCTGTCCGCTACTTGAAATACTCTTTCACCCTTTTTTGCCCTTACTATGGAATAGGTTGAAAAATTTATTATACCTGTTTCTTTAGGTAGGTTTTCAGTTGAGCTTTCCAATTTATATAAATTTGTTGGCAAACTTATTTCTGGCAAAGTAAGATACTGCGAGTAATCTAAATTTTGTTCACATCCAGAAATAAAAATAGCGGTAGTTCCAAAAACAAATTTACTTAGTATATGCTGTTTTAATAATTTTTTTACCTGTATCATTTTAGTCTCATTTTTTATTTGTTATAACTCTTGTTTTTATATTTCCGCAATACCTTCTATCAATGGGACGAATCTAACCTCTCCCATATCATGATATGTTAAACCATCTTCTGTTTTAGTTATTTTTATCATTGTTTGGACAGTATCTGATTGGCCAACTGGTAGTACCATGATTCCATTAATCTTCAGTTGATCTAAGAGTGGTGCTGGAGGGTCTTCAGCTGCCGCAGTTAATAAAATTCGGTCAAAGGGCGCTTGAGCAGGTACTCCACGGGAACCATCTGAACGCATAGCCGTTATATTATTTAAATTGAGCTCCTCAAAAATATTTTGCGCTTGAATCATGAGTTCTGAGTGCCGCTCTAATGTGTAAACACGTCTTGCGAGACGCGACAAAATGGCTGCTTGGTACCCTGAGCCAGTTCCAATTTCCAGTACCTTGCATCTGGAAGTCACCTCAAGACTTTGTGTCATTAGAGCTACAATCGAAGGTTGGCTTATTGTTTGCCCACACGCTATCGGGAGTGGTATATCATGATAGGCTTTGCTCTCAAAAATACCTTTTAGAAATTTTTTTCTATCAATTTTTTCCATTGCGTTCAGAACTCTAGAGTCAGTTATACCCCGACTTCGAATCGCATATAAAAACTGCATTTTTTCTTCAGGTGTCATTTGTCTCAAACATATTCTGTAAGCGGTTCAGGGTTTGGTGATCTGTAAGATCAGTCTTCATAGGTGTGATAGAAATATAGCCATCTAAGTTTGCAGCTACGTCTGTATTTTCTGCAGTTGGTATATTTTGTGGGCCTCCTTTGATCCATAGAAATTTCCGTCCACTGGGGGATATATGAGGTTCAATTCCAAATGATGTATCTTTCCGAAAACCTTGTGAGGAAATCTTGCTTCCCTTTACATCCTTCCAACGCTCAGGTGGAAAATTAACATTGTAAAACAATCGGTAATCTCCAGTCCCCCACTCGCCATACTTGAGTAGTTTCTGGATAACAGAAACACCATTTTTACCTGCAGCCTCAAATGGATTTTCAATTGTCAAGTTATTAGGGCCTAAATATTGTGAAAGTGCTATTGATTTTATTTTATGGATTGTTCCTTCTATAGCGGCACCAATTGTTCCAGAATACAGAGCATTTTCAGCAGAGTTATTACCCCGGTTTATACCTGACAATATTAACTCAGGCTTGTTCTCTTTCATTACATCGTAAATGCCTGCAAGCACACAATCCGCAGGCGACCCGTCTACGGAAAATTTCCGTTTAGATATCTTTGAAATCATCATGGGTTTTGTGAATGTTATACAGTGTGCAACCCCTGATTGCTCAGTAGCTGGAGCTACGACCCAAACTTCACCTTTTGCGCCTGCAATTTCCATCGCAATTTCTTCTAAAATTCTTAAGCCTGGAGCATTTATTCCATCGTCATTGGTGACTAAAATTCGCATTACTTACCCTATTTTTTTGGTAGGTTACTAAAGAACGATTACGTTCTCGTCTAGCTGGATTATACTATAAACTATCCTAACTCTCCATTTGAGTCGATTTTTGATTTACCTCCTAAGTAAGTGCTTAAAACCTCAGGTAATTTAATAGAACCATCTTCTTGCTGTCCATTCTCAAGAACAGCAATTAAACATCGACCAACTGCTAAACCTGAACCGTTTAATGTATGAACAAATTCAAGTTTTTTGCTTTCAATTGGTTTAAAACGGGCATTCATTCTCCGTGCCTGGAAATCTCCACAGGTTGAACATGAACTTATTTCACGATATTGGCCTTGACCTGGTAACCATACTTCAATGTCATGTGTTCTTTTAGCAGATGCTCCCATATCACCAGTGCATAAAACAACAGTACGATAACTTAAATTTAATGCTTCTAAAATGCTCTCTGCGCACCTAGTCATTCGATCAAGTTCAGTCCTTGATTCATCTGGGTGCGCAATCGAAACCATTTCGACTTTTTCAAATTGATGCTGCCTTAGCATACCTGTAGTATCTCTTCCCGCACTGCCTGCTTCAGATCTAAAGCACAGAGAGTGAGAGGTCATTCTTATTGGTAAATCTTCTTCATTAACGATCGTACTAGCAACTGTATTGGTTAGCGTTACCTCTGATGTTGGAATTAACCATCTTCCGTCAGTGGTCTTATAACTATCATCAGCAAATTTGGGTAGTTGTCCTGTTCCTAGCATTGCCTCATCTCGAACCAGTACTGGTGTGTTCATTTCTAAAAGTTTATGTTTTTCAATATGTGTGTCCAGCATAAACTGTGCCAGGGCTCTGTGAACTCGGGCCAATGCCCCTTTGAGTATTACGAATCGTGATCCAGATAAATTCCTTGCCGTTTCAAAGTCCATATTCTTTATGGATCCCGAAAGCTCGAAATGTTCTTTTGGTTTAAAGTTAAAGTTTGGCTTCTCACCCCAATTATTTATTTCTATGTTATCATCTTCACTGTTTCCAATTGGCACGTCAGACATAGGAGCATTCGGTAATGCCATCAGATAATCATTTAAAACTTTATCTTGTTTTTTCGCATCTTCTTCCAAAGTGCTAATTTCTATTTTCTTTTTACTAATTATAGAGCGTAAATTTTCAAACTCTTCAGTATTGTTGCTAGCTTTTGCTGCGCCAATCTTTTTACTTGCATTATTTCTTTCTGCTAATGCAATTTCAGCATCACGTATTTTTTTTCTTCGAACTTCATCCAGTTTTAAAACCTCAGCTGAAATATCTGATAAATTACGCAACCTCATTTTGGCATCAAATTTTTCTGGGTTATCGCGGATTAAACGAATATCATGCATAGCTTTGTCCAATTTGTTAACTACTTGGCGCTTTATGCCTTATTTTTTTGTTAAGGTTAAGTATCGAATTTTAATATTTAAATTTTTATAAATCAATTTAGTAAAAATATAGGAAAAAAGTATAAGTTAATACTTTGTATTATCATAAAGTCTATTTAGTGCGTTCTAACAATAACTTAACTCTAAGTTGGACAAATATTTTTACTAACGGTCTGATTTAATATTAATAATTAATTATTGCATCAAAATATAAGCTATTTAGTTAAAAAGTGGTACGGAGAATGCTTGCAAAGCTGAGTATGCAAGGTTAGGGTCGCGCTCGTTCAGTTGTGGTATTATTCACAATTTATAAAAGGAAAAATCATGGGTGACATAACACAAATCTTACCGTTTATACTAATCTTCGCTATAATGTACTTTTTATTGATTAGGCCGCAACAGAAAAAAGTAAAAGAGCATAAGGCTTTAGTGGAAGCCATTAAAAAAGGAGACGAAGTAGTAACCCAGGGTGGCTTGATTGGAAAAGTTACCAAGGTAAAGGGCGAGGGTAGGATAGAGGTGGAGATTGCTTCTAGTGTTAAAGTGCAAGTAGTGCAAGCTACCATCGCACAGGTTATCAATAAGACTGAAACAAAGAAATCATAAGTAAGGACTTCTTAAAATGCTTCAGTTTTCCCTCTGGCAAAAAATACTCATTTGGAGTGTCTGTGCTCTTGGAATTTTGTTTGCTTTGCCAAATGCCTTTTATACCCGTGTAGAAATAAAAAATGACATTGCTGAAGCTTTATCAAAAGGTTTACAAATCTCTTCAGATGATATTACCAACTCAAAAAAATGGCCCAGTTTCTTACCCTCTAATTTAGTAAATTTGGGATTAGACTTGCGGGGTGGTGCTCATTTGTTAGCGGAAGTTAAAGTAGAAGATGTTTATGCACAAAGATTGGATGCTATGTGGCAAGAGGTTCGAGATATTCTTCGAGCTGAAAGAAACGATATAGGTACTATTCGCCGACAGGGTGGTAGGGATGATCAATTACGAGTGAAAATTTCAAAAATTGCTGGAATGGATAAAGCAATTTCAGCGGTTGAAACACTTGCGCGTCCCGTAGCTTCATTATCAGGAGTTGGAAGCAAGGATATAGAAGTTTCGTCTGACCAAGAAATATTGATTATCGAATTTTCAGAAGCTGAAAAGCTCGCATTGAATACACGAACAATGGAACAATCTTTAGAGATAATAAGGCGCCGAGTTGATGAGGTTGGCACCCGAGAACCAACTATTCAGAAACAGGGAGAACGCCGCATTTTAATACAGGTTCCTGGAATTGGATCTGCCAGTGAACTAAAAACTTTGATAGGAACAACTGCAAAACTTGGTTTCTACAAAGTTATAAGACAAACCTCAAATGCTAATGAACTCGGTAACGCAAGGACGCAAACACTTCCCGCCAGGGATGAAGAAGGCGTATTTTACGTTTTAGACAAAACGGCGGTGGTTACCGGTGAGGAACTTGTTGATGCGCAGCCGAGTTTTAATCAAAATGGACAGCCATCTGTAAGTTTCAGGTTCAATCCAGGGGGAGCGAGAAAGTTTGGTAATTACACATCAGATAATGTAGGGTCCCTTTTTGCAATTGTGTTGGATAATGAAGTTATTTCGGCTCCTCAAATACGAGAGGCTATCACCGGTGGCAGTGGTCAGATAACTGGTAATTTTTCAGTTCAAGAGTCTTCAGACCTGTCTATTTTATTAAGAGCTGGTGCCTTACCAGCTCCTATGCGCTTCGAGGAAGAAAGAACTATTGGGCCAGAATTGGGACAAGATAGTATAGATGCAGGCAAGATCGCTTGTATGATCGCATTCGCTGCTATTTTAATCTTTATGTTTCTAAGTTACGGGCTTTTTGGTTTGTTTGCAAATATAGCACTCATTATAAATGTATCTTTACTTTTTGGCCTGTTGTCTATTATCGGCGCAACACTTACTCTTCCTGGTATTGCTGGTATTGTTTTAACGGTTGGTATGGCAGTTGATGCAAATGTGCTGATTTTTGAGCGGATTAAAGAAGAACTAAAGGTAGCAAAAACCCCTTACCGAGCAATTGAGTTGGGGTACGAACGTGCCTTTAGTGCGATACTTGACGCCAATATTACTACTTTCATAGCAGCATTGATCTTATTTCTCATGGGTTCGGGTCCTGTGAGAGGCTTTTCGATTACGCTTGGATTGGGTATCATTACTTCCGTATTCACGGCCATTTATGTAACAAGATTGCTGATAGCTGTTTGGTTCGATTGGCAGCGTCCAAAGAAAATAATTGTTTAAAGGTCCATTATGAGATTAAAACTTGTACCATCTGAAACAAATGTAGATTTTTTTAGGTTATCCAAAATAACTTTTGGTTCGTCTATAGTTGCTATGATTTTGGCCTTAGCTCTCTTTGTATTTATAGGATTAAACTTTGGAATTGATTTCAGAGGTGGAACAACAATTAGGACAGATGCTTCAATAGCAATTGAAGTGAGTAAATATAGATCTGCTTTGTCTAATCTTGCGCTTGGTGATATCTCGATTACTGAGGTTTTTGATCCTACTAAACCTGACCAAAATGTAGCTCAAATAAGAATTGAACAGCAGGAAAATGAAGGTAGTGCAACCGTTGAAACGATAAAGGCTGTCCAAGAGGTATTATTAACCTTAGACGATAAGATGACTTTTCCCTCAGTTGAGAGCGTAGGTCCTAAAGTTTCAGGTGAACTCATTAGAACGGCTGTGATTGCAGTAATTACTGCAATATTTGCAGTGTTATTTTATATATGGTTAAGATTTGAATGGCAATTTTCTGTTGGAGCGGTAGCGGCTTTAATACATGATATTACTCTCACTATTGGAATATTTAGTTTGCTCCAAATAAAATTTGATCTCGCTATAATTGCAGCATTACTTACAATCGTTGGCTACTCGTTGAACGATACCGTTGTTGTTTTTGATCGCGTTAGAGAAAATTTACGTAAATATAAAAAACTGGAGTTACAGCAAGTTCTAAACCTATCTATAAATGAAACGCTTAGTAGAACGGTTATGACCTCAGTTACTACTTTAATAGCATTGATATCACTATTCATATTGGGTGGTGATGTGATCAGAGGATTTGTTTTTGCAATGATTTGGGGTGTAATTGTAGGTACATATAGCTCCGTATTCATTGCTTCCAATATTCTACTTCGTTTGGGTGTTAAACGGGATTGGTCCAAGCCATCAGCTGGCGCAGGTACGAAATTTTCAGACATAGATGCCTGATTTATTTTTTGAAGCTTTAAATTTTTCTGGATTATCTTGGATATTAGGTGTGGCATTTCTTTCAGGATTGGTAAGAGGTTTTACTGGGTTTGGTACAGCGTTAGTTTACATACCTCTTGTGACACAGGTTTTGTCACCCATAGAAGCTGTATTTTCGATGATTATTTTTGACTTTTTTGGGATTTTACCTATGGTCCCACGCGCGCTGAAAGATGCAAAAGTTCCTGATGTTTTGCGATTAGGTGTAGGTATGATACTTACAACACCACTAGGCCTATTGGCCTTATATTTTATGTCACAATCTTCTTTCAAATTTCTAGCATCTGGAATGATACTTTTCTTGTTAACCTTATTGATATTTGGTGTGCGCTATCGCGGAGAGCTAACTAATCGATTGATCTATATTACTGGGGCTTTGGGTGGGTTTTTAGGAGGAAGTACTGGAATGCCTGGTCCACCAGTTATTTTGATATACATGGCTAGTAGGAGTGCCCCACGAATAATAAGAGCAAATTTATTTTTGTATGCAACTCTAGGTGATGTTTTGATTTTTACGCTCTGCCTTTTGTCTTTTACAATCGCTCCTTTGATATTTTTGTTAGGAATTATTGCGGTCATTCCCTTTGCTTTAGGAGTTGGTTTGGGAGCAAAAATTTTTAATCCAGAACGTGAGTTAATATATAGGTCAGTCGCTTATGCTGTGATTGGCCTTTCTGCCATCTATGGTCTGCCTATTTGGACATTTTAAAAAATTTTCTATTTGGCCAAGTGTCCGCAACCCTATATCCAAAAGGCCAAGGGTCAGATGGATCTCGCATAATTTGATGAGTTCCAGTGATAAAACCTCGCCCACTAATTTTTGGAATAATTACTTGTTTTTTATTTTGTAAATAGATCTCTTCTATCTTGCATTCAAAGGTACCTCCAATAATAGATTTACCCACAAATTTATCACCTTTTTTCATCTTGCCCTTTGCTGCCATCACAGCCATGCGAGCAGAGCATCCTGTTCCACATGGTGATCTATCAATCTTTCCCGGCTCTATTACGACAGCGCTTAGCCCTTTTAGAGTGTTTCCCGATTTTTTAACTGGATTTGTGAACTGACAAAAAGAGATGTGATTCCAATCCTGAGATGGATGGTTGAAGCCAATTTGCTCATTTGCCGCAATTATTATTTTGCGACCAAAATCAACTATCTTTTTTCCAAACTTTGGATCTAGTTTTAAACCACAGCTAGCAGCATCTACAATTACAAAACTATCTCCCCCGAATGCGGTATCAACAAGCAACGTTTTGCTATCGTCTATCTTCAGTGGAACGTCCAATTTATCAGCAAAACTTTCAATATTTTTAATTTCAATTTTTCTTGCTTCACCATTGAAACAAGTCGCTTTGACTTCTATCAAGCCTGCTGGTGTTTCTAAATTAAATGTAGTCAAAGGTTCTTGAATTTCTATCATGCCAGTTTCCAGTAAAACAGTAGCGACGCATATAGCGTTAGATCCAGACATAGGAGGAGTATGAACTGGTTCCATTATTAAGAATCCAAAATTTGCCAGTGGATTTTTTGCTGGGACAATTAAGTTTATATGCTTGAAGACGCCTCCACGGGGTTCGTTCAAAAGTAAATTACGTAGTTTTTGATCCGTCTCAAGAAATTCCCTCATCTCCCAAAGAGTTTCTCCAGGTGGTGGGGCGACGCCGCCAATTATGACGTTTCCAACTTCACCTTCGGCATGTGCTGAAACCATATTTATCGATATGTTACTTTTCATTTTTAAGTCTTTTTTGTACTTTTCTAATTGCTATCGCAAAGTTAAGTTAATTGCGATCTGTTTATTTTCATTGTATTGTTTTTATCAACACAAATGCCTAGTTGATCAGGAGCTTAATTAATGAACAAAATCTTGCGGGAGTTAGAAAAAAGACGAGAACAGGCGCGACTTGGTGGTGGGCAAAAGCGAATTCAAGCTCAACATGATAAAGGTAAGCTTACAGCCAGAGAAAGAATTGAGCTTTTACTAGATAATGATAGCTTTGAAGAATTAGACATGTTTGTTAAACATCGATGTGTTGATTTTGGAATGGAAGAAACGCAAATCTCTGGAGATGGAGTGGTAACCGGGTGGGGTACAATAAACGGTCGCCAGGTTTATGTTTACTCTCAAGACTTTACTGTTTTTGGGGGATCACTTTCTGAAACGCATGCACAAAAAATATGCAAAGTGATGGATATGGCCATGCGAAATGGTGCTCCAATCATTGGTCTAAACGATAGTGGCGGTGCGAGAATACAAGAAGGTGTGGCTTCCTTAGCAGGTTATGCGGATGTTTTTCAGAAAAATGTGTTGGCTTCAGGTGTTGTTCCACAAATTAGTGTTATTATGGGCCCTTGTGCTGGAGGAGCCGTATATTCGCCAGCAATGACAGATTTTATCTTCATGATAAAAGATAGCAGCTACATGTTTGTCACTGGCCCAGACGTAGTCAAAACAGTTACTAATGAAATAATTAGTGCTGAAGAACTTGGAGGTGCAAAAACGCATACTACAAAATCGTCTGTGGCGGATGGCGCTTTCGAAAATGATGTGGAAGCATTAGGACAAATACGGCGTTTATTCGATTTTCTACCCTTAAGTAATCGGGAGAAGCCTCCTCAACGACCTTTTTATGATGACACATCACGTATTGAAACTTCACTAGATACTTTGGTGCCAGAAAACCCAAATCAACCTTATGATATTAAAGAATTAATCCTTAAATTATCAGATGAAGGTGATTTCTTTGAAATTCAAAAAGAATTTGCGGCAAATATAGTAACTGGTTTTATACGACTTGAAGGACGAACTATCGGTGTCGTTGCTAATCAACCACTTGTTTTGGCAGGCGTATTAGATATTGATAGTAGTAGAAAGGCTGCAAGATTTGTGCGATTTTGTGATGCTTTTGAGATACCTATACTTACTTTAGTTGATGTGCCAGGGTTTTTGCCTGGGACGTCTCAAGAATATGGTGGTGTTATCAAACATGGTGCTAAACTTCTTTTCGCCTACGGTGAGGCTACTGTGCCAAAAGTTACCTTAATTACTAGGAAAGCATATGGTGGAGCGTATGATGTAATGGCATCTAAGCATTTAAGAGGAGACTTTAATTATGCTTGGCCCACTGCTGAAATAGCTGTAATGGGTGCTAAAGGAGCAGTAGAGATTTTATACAGACAAGAACTTGGTGATAAGAAGAAAATTGAACAGCGAACAAAAGAATATGAAAAACGCTTCGCTAACCCATTTGTAGCTGCTGAAAAGGGTTTCATTGACGAGGTGATAGCACCTAGTTCAACTAGAAAAAGAATTTGTCGAGCCTTCGCCGCGTTACAGGGAAAGAAATTAACCAATCCTTGGAAAAAGCACGATAACATTCCATTATAGATCTTAAAGTTTTTAAATCTGAAGAATCTATATTTTATCTAAGGATTAAGTAAATGATAAAGCATCGAGGGTTTCCCAGTAGATTACCTGGTACAGATTATCAATTTACAATTAGGCGTGCGTCAAAAAGTAAAGTGACTAAAGTAATTCAACGTGAACGTTACGCGGATAGAAAACTTTCAGACAAAATAGCAGATGAAGCTTTTATTCAAGCTATTTGGCAATATTTTGGGGAAAATGAATTTGAAAGAGGTAATCTAGATGCTGGTCGGTTAAGTTGGGTTTTTGGGCGTGAAATAAAACCAGTCGGGTTAACATTTGATCCAATGTCTTACGAAGCGGTTCTGAGATTAGATAAGTCAGTCTCAATTGACTCTTTTCCTAGAATTTTTGAAACTTTAGATGTCTAAAAATAATCTTCAGTGGTTTTGCTGATGTATCAATTATGCAAAAGCAACATATTGTCTAATGATTTTGATAAGTACTTCCATTATCATTTTATTTTGGATTTTTGATAAAGCTGCAAATATGATTATTTGAGCTTAATTTATTTACTAAACTGTTAAAATATCATATTTAAAATTATCATTATAGAATAAGTATTAGTATGCTAATACGGTTTGGTTGGGTAACAAAGGCAATTAAATATGTTTCAGAAAATACTAGTAGCGAATAGAGGTGAGATTGCTTGCAGAGTCATAAAAACTGCCAAGCGGATGGGTATTAAAACTGTAGCAGTTTACTCCGATGCTGATCAGGATTCTCTTCATGTAAAAATGGCTGATGAATCGGTGCATATTGGACCTTCAGAAGCGAATAAATCTTATATCTCTATTGATAATATCTTGCGCGCAATCAAAGAAACCAAAGCCGATGCTGTTCATCCCGGTTATGGGTTTCTATCAGAAAATAAACTTTTTGCAGAAGCATTAGAAAAAAATAAAGTTACTTTTATTGGACCACCATCTGCAGCTATTGAATCCATGGGTGATAAAATAACATCGAAGAAATTGGCAAAAAATGCTGGAGTTTCAACAGTTCCTGGGTATTTGGGTGAGATTGAGAGCGTGGAAGAAGTGATCAAGATATCCAATGAAATTGGCTACCCTGTTATGATAAAGGCAAGCGCTGGTGGCGGTGGAAAAGGAATGCGCGTTGCCCGGAATGATGCTGAGGCAATCGAAGGATTTAACTTATCAAAAAGTGAGGCGGTCAGTAGTTTTGGTGATGATAGAATATTTATTGAAAAGTTTATTACACAACCTAGGCACATAGAAATTCAGGTTTTAGGTGACAAACATGGCAATACTATTTTTCTAAACGAAAGAGAATGCTCAATTCAAAGAAGAAATCAGAAAGTTATAGAGGAAGCACCTTCACCGTTTATTGATGAAAAAACTCGAAAAGCAATGGGAGAACAAAGTTGTGCTTTAGCAGATGCGGTTTCATATTGCTCTGCGGGCACGGTAGAATTCATTGTTGATTCAAAAAAGAATTTTTATTTTCTGGAAATGAATACGAGATTGCAAGTTGAGCACCCTGTAACAGAACTAATAACTGGCATAGATCTCGTGGAACAAATGATACGCATAGCGTGGGGTGAGAAATTATCTATTTCCCAAAATAATGTGACCATTAATGGATGGGCTATTGAAAGCCGAATTTATGCAGAAGATCCCTACAGAAATTTCCTACCTTCGATAGGAAGATTGGTAAAATATCGTCCCCCAACTGAATTAAGCAATGACAAAATTGCGATAAGAAATGATACGGGAGTTGATGAAGGTGGTGAAATTAGCATTCATTATGATCCCATGATAGCTAAGCTATGTTCTTGGGCTAGTTCCCGAAATGAAGCCATTAAATTGATGGAAAAATCTTTGAATGAATTTGAATTAGAGGGTATCGGGCATAATATTCCATTTTTGTCTGCCGTCATGCAACATTCACGCTTTTTGGAGGGTGACATTACCACAGCATTTATTGAGGAGGAATTTCCAGATGGATTTAGAGGCAGTCAATTAAAAAATGATAAACTTCAGATGATTGCTGCTGCAAGTTCTGCAATGCATAGATTGGCTGAAATTAGGCGAACGCGAATTTCTGGAAGAATGGATAATCATACTAGGCGGGTAGAATCTGATTGGGTTGTAGGTTTAGCTGGCTTGGATTTTGAGATAAATTTAATCGGTGATAAAACTGGATCGAATGCTACCTTTTCTGATGGAACAACACTGAGGGTGGAATCTGATTGGACCCCTGGAGATACAATTGCGGAATTCAAGATAAATGAAGAGTTGCTTTCCTTCAAAGTAGATAAAATCCCAAGTGGATTTAGATTTCGATGTTTCGGCGCAGACTTAAATGTTCTTGTTAGAAATAAGCGTCAATATGAACTCTCAGGATATATGAAAGAAAAGATTGCTCCTGACATGTCTAAGTTCCTCTTATGTCCTATGCCGGGTATGTTGGTCTCAATGAACGTGACGGTTGGGGACGACGTGGAGCAAGGTCAATCTTTGTGCGTGGTCGAGGCTATGAAGATGGAGAATGTGCTTCGTGCAGAGAAAAAAGGGAAAATAAAGAAAATAAATGCAAACCAAGGTAATTCTTTATCCGTAGATGAGGTTATAGTCGAATTTGAGTAACTCCAAAAATTATCCTGGTTTGTCTTCCAATGAGCTTTCAAGGGTTAAATTATAACAGCGTAATCAAATAGTGAATGCTTTAACTATCTAATTACATTTAGAATAAATTTGGTATAATGTTGCCAAAAATTGAGAGAGCAAGAGGAACACATGAAGAAATCATTAAGTGATTGGAAAGATTTAGCTTCTAAAGAACTTAAAGATCGTTCTGTCGATGATCTAAACTGGGAAACTCTTGAAGGGTTGACCGTAAAGCCCATATACACAAGTGAAGATTTGAAAAATTTACGTCATTTAGACAGTTTGCCAGGTTTTGAACCTTTCACACGTGGCCCAAAAGCGACAATGTATGGAGGACGGGCCTGGACAATAAGGCAGTACGCTGGATTTTCAACAGCTGAGGAATCAAATGCGTTTTACCGTAAAAACCTAGCAGCAGGGCAACAGGGTGTATCAGTAGCGTTCGATTTAGCGACGCATCGCGGGTATGATAGTGATCATCCTAGAGTTGAAGGGGATGTTGGAAAAGCCGGTGTTGCTATTGACTCGGTCGAAGACATGAAAATTTTGTTTGATAGAATTCCACTTGATAAAGTTAGTGTCTCAATGACGATGAATGGCGCCGTTATACCAACGATGGCTTGTTATATTGTTGCTGGTGAAGAACAAGGTGTGGAGCAAAAACAGTTATCTGGAACAATACAAAATGATATTTTGAAAGAATTTATGGTTAGAAACACCTATGTGTATCCACCAGAACCTTCGATGAGAATTGTTGCTGATATAATTGAATATACATCTGCGCATATGCCAAAATTCAACTCAATATCTATCAGTGGATACCACATGCAAGAAGCTGGTGCCAATCTTGTTCAAGAATTAGCTTACACGTTGGCTGATGGAAAAGAATATGTTCGAACTGCCATTGAGAGGGGGATGGATGTCGACAAGTTTGCCGGCCGTTTATCTTTCTTTTTTGCTATTGGCATGAACTTTTTTATGGAAGCAGCCAAGTTGAGAGCTGCTAGACTGTTATGGCATCGAATAATGGAAGAATTCGGTGCAAAAGATGCAAAATCAAAAATGCTCAGAACTCATTGTCAAACATCAGGGGTCTCATTGCAGGAACAAGATCCTTATAATAATGTCATCAGAACTGCTTATGAAGCTTTAAGTGCGGTCTTAGGAGGGACCCAGTCTTTGCACACAAATGCTTTAGACGAGGCAATAGCGCTACCTACGGAATTTTCAGCACGCATAGCACGAAATACCCAACTGATTTTGCAAGAGGAAACGGGTATAAGCAATGTCATTGATCCTTTGGCAGGGTCTTATTATGTTGAGAGCCTTACAGCTGAATTAGCAGATGCCGCATGGGATATCATAAAGGATATTGATAAAATGGGCGGGATGACCAAAGCAGTTGCGAGTGGTATGCCTAAACTTCGAATTGAGGAAAGTGCGGCAAAGCGTCAAGCGAAACTTGATAAAGGAGAAGAGGTTATTGTCGGTGTGAACAAGTACCGCCTAGAGACCCAAGATGATATTGAGATTAGAGATATTGATGATGATGTAGTGCGTGAAACTCAGATTTCTCGTCTTACAGATATCAAGAAAACTCGTGATAGCAAGAAATGCAAAAATGCTCTAAAAGCCCTCGAAATTATAGCAAGAGAAGGTGGCAATTTGTTAAATGCTGCAATAGAAGCAGCTCGAGCTCGAGCTACTGTAGGAGAAATTTCAATGGCAATGGAGAAAGAATTTGGTCGCCATCGCGCTGAAGTTAAGACTTTGGCTGGCGTTTATGGTGCAGCGTATGATGGGGATGAAGACTTTAGAAAAATTCAAACTGAAGTAGAGCTATTTGCAAAATTAGAAGGTAGAAGACCAAGAATGCTTGTCGTTAAAATGGGCCAAGATGGACATGATCGTGGAGCAAAGGTTATCGCGACAGCTTTTGCAGATATTGGTTTTGATGTTGATGTTGGACCACTGTTTCAAACACCAGAGGAAGCAGCAAATGATGCCATAGATAATGACGTGCATATCATTGGTATTTCAAGCCAAGCCGCAGGCCATAAAACTTTGGCTCCAAAGATGATTGAAGCTTTAAAATCAAAAGGTGCAGAAGAAATTATTGTTATTTGTGGTGGTGTAATACCCCAACAAGATTATAAATTTCTATATGACAGTGGTGTAAAGGCAATATTTGGACCAGGAACAAATATCCCAACTGCAGCTAGTGAGATTTTAAAATTAATTTCAGCTAATAAATGAGTCAGTACAAAAAAATATATAGAGAGTGGCAGGCTAATCCGGAACAGTTTTGGATGGAGGCGGCTGAAAAGATTGATTGGGTTAAGAAACCATCTAGCGCAATAAATGAAGAAAATGCACCTCTATATGAATGGTTCACCGATGGCATTGTTAATACTTGTTATAATGCGGTTGATCGACATGTGAAAACTGGCAGATCAGACCAAGTCGCTATAATATATGACAGTCCTGTAACGGGGGTAAAAGAAAATATAACTTATGAGACCCTTTTGAAAAAAACGGCGTATTTAGCTGGATCTTTGAGAAAAAAAGGAATTCGAAAAGGTGACCGTGTCATAATTTATATGCCAATGGTACCTGAGGCTATAATAGCGATGCTTGCCGTAGCACGAATTGGGGCCATTCATTCGGTAGTATTTGGTGGTTTTGCCGCAAAAGAATTAGCAACTCGAATAGACGATTCTACACCTAAAGCGATTATAGCTGGCTCCTGCGGTATAGAAGGAGATCGTGTGATCGAATATAAGCCCTTATTGGATGAGGCAATAAATTTAGCTAAACATGAACCTGAGTTTTGTGTGGTTTTTCAAAGAGAACAAAAAGAAGCTATTTTATTACCAGATCGAGATTTTGATTGGAATAAATTATTAGACCAGAAAGAATGGGCTGACTGTGTTCCAGTATCGGGAGCACATCCTGTATATATTTTGTACACATCTGGAACAACAGGACAACCAAAAGGGGTAATTAGGCCAACAGCTGGACATCTAGTAGCTTTATATTGGACAATGAAAAATATTTATAATGTTGATCCAGGAGATGTTTTTTGGGCGGCCTCTGACGTCGGCTGGGTGGTAGGGCATAGCTATATTTGCTATGCACCATTGATACATGGAAATACTACTGTGCTCTTTGAGGGTAAGCCCGTAGGCACTCCAGATGCAGGAACATTCTGGAGAATAATGGCTGAACACAAAGTTAAATCATTTTTTACTGCACCTACGGCTCTGAGAGCAATAAAACGTGAAGATCCAGATGGTAAGCTTGTACGGAATTATGACCTTTCAAATCTTAAAGCTCTATATTTGGCTGGCGAGAGGGCAGACCCAGATACTATTAAATGGGCACAGAGACAGCTTAACGTTCCAGTCGTAGATCATTGGTGGCAGACAGAAACAGGCTATACAATTGTTGGCAATCCATTAGGTATAGAATATTTACCAGTAAAACTTGGGTCACCAACGGTTCCAATGCCAGGATATGAGGTTCATATTCTAGATAATGATGGATCTAGAAAGGCTGTTGGTGAACTTGGAGCCATTGCAATAAAGTTACCTCTTCCACCAGGAACCTTACCAACACTTTGGAATGCAAAAAAAAGATATATCGATTCTTATTTGAAGACATTTAAGGGATATTATGAAACTGGAGACGCTGGTTATGTAGATAAAGATGGTTATGTATATATAATGGCTAGAACCGATGACGTAATTAATGTTGCTGGACATCGCTTGTCTACGGGAGCGATGGAAGAAGTTTTAGCCGGACATACTGATGTTGCTGAATGCGCCGTGATTGGAATTTCTGATGATTTAAAGGGACATTTACCTCTAGGGTTTTTATGTCTTAATAAGGGTGTGGAAAGGGCAGAAGCAGATATTGTGGATGAATGCGTAAAATTGGTAAGAAAAAAAATAGGACCAGTGGCTGCATTCAAAAAAGCCATAATTGTTGATCGCTTACCCAAAACGCGTTCTGGCAAAATATTGCGAGCTATAATGGTAAAAATAGCGAATGGTGATGATTGGACTATGCCCGCTACTATAGATGATCCAGAAATTTTAAATGAGATTGAACACAAACTTACCGAAAGTAAATAAAAAGTGATTTAATAAATTAACTAATCGTAAATTAATAACTTGCATTAAAATACTATCTCTTTCAAATTAAATAAACTTTAACTTATATTAATTTTGGCGTCTAATATAGTTAATTTATTCTGGATAAATTTTGAGAGGTAATTATGGATCTAGTAAAAAAAGCGATTGAAATTAGGCATAGAGCCTACGCCCCATATTCAAACTTTCTGGTTGGCGCAGCTATTAAGGCAAAAGATGGATCCATTTTTTATGGTTGCAATGTTGAAAACGCAGCTTACCCAGAAGGTACCTGTGCTGAGGCTGGGGCAATATCAGCAATGATTGCGGCAGGCCAAACAGAAATATTAGAGGTTGCGGTCGCCGCAGATAGTTCAACCCCTGTGACACCATGTGGTGGTTGTAGGCAAAAATTATCAGAATTTTCTAAGGGAGATGTTATGGTAATATTTGCTGATTTAACGGGTGAAATTGGTAGAATGACCATTGCACAATTATTACCTGGGGCTTTCAACAAAGAACAGATGGAAAACTAAATTGGATGCTCAAACCATTATCGGAAAAAAACGTGATCTTATAGATTTAAGCGCTAGCGAACTTGATTGGTTTTGCAAAGGTTTAGCATCCGGAATCATATCGGATTCACAGGCAGGCGCTTTTGCAATGGCCATCACAATTAATGGAATGAATGATGAGGAATTGGTTAATTTAACCACTGGTATGTTGAATAGTGGAGCAACGTTAAGCTGGGATCTTCCGGGGCCAGTTCTGGACAAACATTCAACTGGAGGCGTTGGTGATTGCGTGAGTTTATTATTAGCTCCAGCCTTGGCCGCATGTGGTGCATTTGTTCCGATGGTTTCTGGTAGAGGCTTGGGCCATACTGGTGGCACACTTGATAAGCTTGAGTCTATATCCGGATATAAAACTCAAATTTCAACTCAGAAATTTAAAAAGGTTGTCTCAGAGATAGGTTGTGCAATTGTGGGTGCAAGCGATGATATAGCCCCAGCTGATCAAAGACTCTATGGGATCAGGGACATAACAGGCACAGTAGAAAATGTTGCGTTAATTACTAGTTCAATATTATCAAAAAAACTTGCATCTGGGCTAGATGGTTTGGTTTTGGATGTTAAATCAGGATCAGGCGCTGTTATGAAAGACTTCAAGTCAGCCATCTCTCTAGCGAAAAAAATGGTTCGTATTGGTAGGCAATCTGGTTGCTCTACAACAGCTTTAATAACAAATATGGATGAGCCATTGGCAGCATGTGCTGGAAACTCGCTTGAAGTTCTTGCGACAATGGATTCTTTAACAATGCGAAGAGTTGATAAGAGATTATTTGATCTCACAATATCATTGGGGGGTGCATTATTAAAAAGTAGTAATCTGGTTGATTCTTTAAAAGGAGGAGAAAATAAAATACGTGAAGCTATCGAGGGTGGCTTTGCAGCAGAAAAATTTTCTCAGATGGTTTCTGCTCTGGGTGGACCGCGAAACTTGGTGGAGCGATATAGAGAGTTGCTTCCAGAAGCAGCTACTATTGTTGAAGTAAAGTCAAATTTTGAAGGTTTTGTTACTGAAATCGATGTGAGGCGATTAGGATTAGCTGTAGTTTCTTTAGGAGGTGGGCGAGTTAGGCAAGATGATAAATTGGATCTCTCCGTTGGTTTGGATCAATTTCTTCCCCTAGGATCAAAAGTTAAACCTGGAACTGTTTTGGCTCGCGTGCACGGTCGAGACGAGGCATCTGTATTAAAAGCATCAGATGAAGTTCGTAAAGCATATAGGATTTTAGAGGAGTATGTAGACAAAAAGAAAATGATTATTAAGCGTATTTCAAAATGAGAAGAGCATTCTTAGTAATAATGGACTCAGTCGGCTGTGGTGGTGCACCTGATGCTGCTGATTTCAATGATCAAGGCGCAAACACATTGGGCCATATCATAGAACAATGTGAATTGGGCAATTGCGAAAAAGGTAGAAGTGGTAGTTTAAATATTCCTAACTTAGATAGTTTGGGTATTCGCGAAGCAATTAGATTGGCGAATGGTTTAATGATATCAAAGAACGCAAATAAAGCCACTGGGTTGTTTGGAGCAGCAACTGAAATGTCAAAAGGCAAGGATACTCCGTCTGGCCACTGGGAATTAGCTGGGGTACCAGTTCCTTGGGATTGGCATTTTTTTAAAAATAAGACAGAAAGTTTTTCTGATTCAATTATTAAATATGTTTGTGATGTGGCAAATGTTCCCAGAATTCTGGGGAATTGCCACGCCTCTGGAACAGAAATAATTGACCGATTAGGCGAGGAGCATATGCTCAACGGACAACCAATCTGCTATACATCTAGTGATAGTGTATTTCAGATTGCTGCTCATGAAAGTACTTATGGATTAGATCGACTATATAAGCTATGTGAAAATTTAGCTCCATTTTTTCACAATATGAAGGTTGGAAGGGTTATAGCTCGGCCATTTGTAGGAACAAATAGAGATAATTTTACTCGAACTGAAAATCGAAAAGATTTTGCAATTGATCCACCTTCATTGACGTTATGTGACTACATAAAAAATGATAATCGAACAGTATATGCAGTCGGAAAAATTAATGATATTTTTTCGGGGAAAGGAATAAGTAACGTTCTTAAAGGAAAAAATGACCAAGATTTAATGACGCATTTGTTAAAGCAAGTGCAATGTGCTGATGATGGTAGTTTTATTTTTGCAAATTTTGTTGAATTTGATTCTGAATATGGGCACCGGCGTGATGTGGCAGGTTATGCACGAGCTCTTGAGTGGTTTGATGCAGAGTTGGGAGGCGTATTAAGTCAATTATCTTCAGAAGACATAGTTATAATAACTGCTGATCATGGTAATGACCCAACTTGGCCAGGTACTGATCATACAAGAGAGAGGGTTCCGGTGCTAATTAAAGGTAATGGAATAGGTTCTATCGGCTTGATAAGTTTTAGTGATGTCGGAGCCAGTATCGCGTCTTATTTAGACGTCCCTTATAATGGAGAAGGCACCAGCTTTTGGAAGTAAACTATAAAAATTTACCAAAATGTGAGTTACACGTTCATCTCGAGGGTGCGGCTCCTCCAGAATTTATTCGGCAACTTGCAGCGGAAAAAAAGGTAAATTTATTGGGTCTTTTTGATGATAATGGTGATTATAGTTTTCACAACTTTGGTGAGTTTTTGAAAGTTTATGATAAGGCTTGTGAAGTTTTAGACGGTCCAAATGAATTTTATCGCCTGGTTATTGAGGCTTTAAAAGACTCTGCAAACCATGGTGTCATTTATACTGAGTTTTTTGTTAGCCCAGACTTTTGTGGAGGGGGCGATTTAGTTGCTTGGCGAGAGTACTTGGCTGCTATGGAAAGTGCTGCCAGCTATTGTGAGGATAACATGTCCGTTTATTGCCGGTTTATCTTAACACCAATTAGACACCTGGGACCAAAACAGGCTTCAATCATTGCTGGTATCGCGCAAGAAAGTATCGGTGGTCGACTCACAGGTTTTGGAATGGGTGGTGATGAACAGTTTGGCCGCCCTAAGGACTTTTTGCACGCATTTGATATGGCTCGTGAAGCTGGTTACCAATTAACAAATCATGCTGGAGAGCTTGTGGGCCCGCACTCTGTTTTCGATAGTCTTGAGTATTTGAAAGTAGAACGAATTGGTCATGGTGTAAGAGCGATTGAAGATACATTAGTTGTGCAAAGGCTAATTGATGAAAATATTACTTTAGAAGTTAATCCAGGATCCAATATATTTTTAGGTATATATGACAGCTTAAATTTACATCCAATTCAACGATTGCGTGAAATGGGTGTTCAAGTTACTGTATCAACAGATGATCCACCATTTTTTAAAACTGATATGACAAAAGAATATACAAATTTAGCAAAAGCATTCAATTGGACGAAAGATACTTTTTTATCGTTAAATAAATGTGCTGTAAATGCTGCATTTTGTGATACAAAAACCAAAGAAATTTTAAACCAAATTTTGGAGCGTGAATATGTATGAAAACCTTACAATTGTAGATCATCCTCTTGTTCAACATAAATTAACACTAATGCGTAATGCCCAAACATCGACGGCTGTTTTTAGGCAATTATTGAGAGAGATAAGCATGCTTTTAGCTTACGAAGTTACAAGGGATTTAAAGATGACCACAAAGGAAATTGAGACACCTGTTTGTCCGATGAGTGCGCCAACTTTAGCAGGAAAGAAACTAGCATTAATTTCAATTCTTAGGGCTGGAAATGGTCTTCTCGATGGTGTTCTTGAATTAATTCCAAGTGCAAGGGTAGGGTTTGTAGGATTGTATCGTGATGAGGAAACGCACCGACCAATTCAATATTATTATAAAGTACCTTCGGAACTTCAAGAAAGGCGAGTAATTGCTGTTGATCCAATGTTAGCCACTGGCTACTCTGCCTCAGCTGCAATTGATCTTTTGAAAAATTCAGGAGCGAAAGATATTAAATTAATGTGTTTGGTTGCTGCTCCTGAGGGAGTAGAATTGATGAGGAAAAATCACCCTGACGTTCAAGTGGTTACAGCTTCTTTAGATGAATGCTTGAATGATGACGCCTATATCGTCCCTGGTTTGGGAGATGCGGGCGATCGAATGTTTGGAACCAAATAAGATCAAGAAAGGCTTGCTTGATTAACGAGTTGCTATTGCAAGCGCTTGATCAAGGTCTGTAATAAGATCATCTGCATCCTCAATGCCGATAGATATTCGAACAAGGTTAGGAGCAGATCCAGCGGCAATTTGTTGCTCAGTTGTTAACTGCCTGTGGGTTGTGGATGCAGTATGAATCACTAGAGACCTTGCATCTCCTAAATTTGCTACATGACTAAAAATTTCTAAAGCATCTACAAATTTCAAACATGAATTGTAACCACCTCTTATGGCTACAGTGAACAATGCTCCGGCGCCTCTGGGACAGATTTTTTTTACTCTTGGAAAATATTGAGAGGATTTAAGTCCAGCATATGTAACTGATTCTGTCCTTGGATCATTCTCAAGCCAATTGGCCACTTTTAGAGCATTCTCAACGTGTTTAGCCATTCTCAATGATAGAGTTTCAATACCCATCAGAGTATAATGTGCTGCTTGTGGGTTCATGGTCATCCCAAGATCTCGTAAGCCAACAGCAATACCATGAAAAGTATATGCCAATGGTCCGAAAGCTTCTTGAAACCTCATGCCGTGATAGGCAGGTTCGGGTTCAGATAAGGATGGAAATTTTCCAGATTCTGCCCAATCAAAATTCCCACTATCTACGACTACACCACCAGTTACGGTACCGTTTCCTGTTAGATATTTTGTAGTAGAGTGAACCACGATTGATGCTCCATGCTCTATGGGTCTGCACAAATATGGTGTTGCAGTCGTATTATCAACAATTAAGGGTATACTTGCATTGTCAGCAATCTTTGCCATGGCCTCGAGGTCGGTTATGTATCCGCCTGGATTTGCAATTGTTTCACAAAATAACGCTCTTGTGTTCTCATCTATCGCATTTGCTACAGCGTTTTCATCGTCTGTGTCGACAAACTTAACTTCCCAACCAAAACGTTTAATAGTAACACCAAATTGAGTAACTGTACCGCCATAAAGGCGGGTGGAGGCAACGACGTTCATACCTGGAGACATTAATGGAAATAGAGCCATAATCTGTGCTGCATGTCCACTAGAGCAGGCAACACCACCCACACCACCTTCTAAGGTTGCTATACGTTCTTGCAATACCGCTATTGTCGGATTGGTTAAGCGTGAATAGATATTTCCTACTTCTTGTAAATTAAATAGGGCAGCAGCATGATCAGCGTCACGGAACACATATGCTGTGGTCTGATAAATTGGTGTTTGTCGCGCTCCAGTTGTTGGGTCTGGCCGAGCGCCAGCGTGGATTTGAAGGGTATCAAACCCATATTCTTCTTCACTCATTTTTTTTCCAATCGAAATTTATAAAGCTAATTCTTAATTACTAAAAGATATTTCAGAATTATAAACTAATTAAAACAACAAATTTAAGCTTTTGTTCTAATATTCTTTATATTATATATAAATATAGAATAATTTTCTATAATAGGGAAAAAAAAGAGAATGGATGATATAGATAAAAAGATCTTAAATTTATTGCAGTTGGATGCGTCAATACCTCTTACTGAGTTATCCAAACGCGTTGGCCTATCGAAAACACCGTGCTGGAGCAGAGTTAGAAGACTTGAAGAGCTTGGCATTATTAACAAGCGAGTGACTTTACTTAACCGACATCGATTGGGTCTACCAATAGTGGTCTTTTTATCTATCTCCGTAAGTCGCCATTCTTCGGAGTGGGCTATTCATTTTGCAAAAATCATTTCTAAGTATCACGAAATTGTCGAAGTGCACCGCCTGACCGGATCAAGTGCAGACTATATGTTGAAGATTGTTGCTTCTAGCATAGAAGATTATGACAAGTTTCAACAAATATTAATAAGTGAAGTGGAGTTTACAAGCATGTCATCAAGCGTCTCGCTACAAGAGATGAAATATTCTGTATCACTACCCTTGGACGGTTAACATTTAGGATTTATTGCTCGCATAATAACTGGACTCTTTCCGCTATGAACGGTTGCCATAAACAATTTCATACAATGCTACGGCTGTAGCATTAGAAACATTCAAAGAGCCTTCACCATTAAAACTCGGAATTTTGACTAGAAGGTCACAATATTTTTTTGTTTTTTCTCTTAACCCTGGACCTTCTGCGCCTAAAACAAAAGCTAGTGGTCCTGGTGGAAAACTATTTACGCCTTCTTTGATGGTTTTTTCAGCTAGTCCATCTAAACCAAAAATAATAAATCCAGCTGTTTTTAGTGCATCAATTCCATCACTTAAATTACGAATACGTAAATAGGGCTGGCGCTCTAATGTTCCTGATGCTGATTTTGCTAGGGCGCCCGTTTCTGGCGCTGAGTGTCGTTGCGTTCCAATTACAGCTTGCGCTCCAAAAACCTCAGCCGATCTCAAAATCGCACCAACATTGTGTGGGTCTGATACTCGATCTAATAAGATGACAGGATTTGTATTCTTTGTGCAAACATCCAAAATATTTCCCCATTTTAGTGGTTTAACCTCAAGTGCTGCTCCTTGATGTACAGAATTCTTATCAAGCATGTCATTGAATTTTTTTGGTTCGACAATGACTGTTTCGATATCTATTTTGTTTATAGAAACTTCTAATTTTTGCAGAGCATTTTCAGTGACCAAAAGCTTTATTTTCTCACGGCCAGGATTTTCCAGGGCATCTCTAACAGCATGAATTCCAAACAACCAATACGTATGAGCTGCTTCCACTTTTTTTTGGCGTTCTTTTTTAATTACCCACTCAGGCTTTTTTTCAGGCATAATTGCTTGTCCTAATATAGAGATTTATAATAGCGAATCTAAGCATGATTTGCCAGCATCGATATATGTATTAAACCATAAATTGTAGAAATTTTATATGTGGTAAGATTAATCCAAATTAGACAGTGGTGATTTTGCTTCTTTGTCAACTAGGTGGCAAGCTACCTTTTGCCCACTTTTTATTTGATTTAACAGGGGCTCTTCTTTGAAGCAAATATCTTGTGCAACTGGACATCTGTTTGCAAAACGACACCCCAAGGGTGGATTTATTGGATCAGGAGGATCACCGGGTATTAAGATTCGCTTAGTATTTTCACGGCGTTTCTTATCAACAGAAGGGATGGCGGAGAGTAAAGCAGAGGTATAAGGATGTAATGGGCTATTAAACAAACTTAATCTATCTGCATACTCCACTATTTTACCCATATACATTACGGCAATATGATCGCACATATGCTGGACTACCCCTAGGTCGTGGCTGATAAATAGGTACGTTAACTCATACTTGCTTTGAAGTTCTCGAAGTAGGTTAAGTATTTGAGCTTGAACAGCAACATCAAGAGCACTTACCGGTTCATCGCATATTATAAGTTCTGGTTGAGTCGCTAGAGCTCGCGCTATTCCAATACGCTGGCGTTGTCCACCCGAAAACTGATGTGGAAATAACCTTTGTTGCTCAGGTCGCAATCCAACTGCCTTAAATAATTCGTCTACCAATGTTTGTTTTTTTTTGGACGAGAATTTTGTCAAACTATTTAGTGGTTCTTTAACAATTTCTTCAGCTCGTAGTCTTGGGTTTAGGCTAGAATATGGATCTTGAAATATAAATTGCACTTTTGTTCGTGCTTGTCTCAGCTTTTCTTTTTGGATTTGCAACATATCGGTGTTGTCGAGAGTAATATTTCCTGAGTAGGCCGTTACCAGTCTAGCAGTTGCTAGAGCCGCTGTTGTTTTGCCAGAACCACTTTCTCCAACTATTGCGAGAGTTTCACCTCTTTGAATTTCAAATGACACGTCGTCAACCGCATAAAGATAAGTTTTTTGTTTGAAAAACATATTGCTTTTTATTGGGAATCGTACCCCTAGATTTTCAACTGTTAATAAAGGTGTTTTAATCGAGCTCATTGTTTTCTCTCTGTGTGCCAACAGGCAACTGTTTGAGAGCTTTCAAATTCAATTTCAGTTGGCCTGACATTGTTGCATTTTTCACTTACATATTTACAGCGTGTAGCAAACAAGCATTGATCCTTGCCAAAGTCTCGTAGGCTTGGCACGATTCCGGGTACTTCCTGAAGCGTCTGACGCTCTGTTGTTAGTTTTTCAAGTATATGCGGAACACAAGAGATTAACCCTTGGGTGTAGGGATGACCAGCATTGTCAATAACTTGTTGAACTGGTCCTTCTTCAACCTTTCGTCCAGCATACATGACAATCATTCTTTCAGCCATTTCAGCAACTGCACCCATATCATGAGTAATCAGAATTATTGCCGTGCCTGTTTGTTTTCTTAAATCGTTCAAAAGGTCAAAGATTTGAGCCTGAACTGTTACGTCTAATGCTGTCGTTGGTTCATCAGCTATGAGAATTTTTGGCTCACAAGCTAATGCTATAGCAATCATTACACGTTGTCTTTGACCACCGGACATTTGAAAAGGATAATCAGAAACCCTAGCTTGAGGATTGGGTATCCTTACAGCATCCAATAATTCTATCGCTTTAGACCAAGATGCTTGCCTAGAAAGGCCTTGGTGTGCTCGTAAGACTTCCGCAATTTGCTCTCCGATTGTATAAACTGGGTTCAGAGAGGTCATAGGCTCTTGAAAAATCATTGATATTTCATTTCCCCTTATATTCCTAAGACGCTTATCATCTGCAGTCGCCAAATCTTCACCTGCAAAATTTATTGACCCTGATGCGATTTTTCCGACACCGTCGGGTAATAGTCCCATTATCCCAAGTGCAGTCATTGACTTTCCGCATCCGCTTTCACCCACAAAACTAATTGCTTCTCCTGGAAATAAATCAAATGAAAAGTCATCAATCACTGGCGCAACACCATCTCGAGTATTAAGCTCTATTCGTAAATTTTGAACGCTCAGAAGGGGTTCGGTCATCTTTGTCTCAACTTTGGGTTCAATGCATCATTCAATCCATCACCAACGAGTGAGATACAAAGGACCGTTATGAAGATAGCTGCGCCAGGTATAGTTACAGTAAAGCCTGCATCCAACAAATAAGATCTATTCGAACCTATTACTTGTCCCCAACTGACTACATTAGGATCAGTAAGCCCGAGAAAGCTTAGACCGGCTTCAAAGAGGATAGCTGACCCAACCATTAACGCGGCTTGAACAATAATTGGTGGTAGGGCGTTGGGTAGTATTATTCCAAACATTAAAATAAAATTATTTGCGCCAGAAGCACGAGAAGCGGTTACATATTCTAATTCTCTGATTCTAAGGAACTCTGCTCGAGTTATTCGTGCAACAGCAGTCCAACTGACTGCACCAATTGCTATTGTTATCATTGTTAATGACGCCCCAAAGAGAGCCACTATAACCATAGCAAAGAGTAGTGTTGGGAGCACCTGAAAAAACTCAGTTATCCGCATTAGAACTTCTTCGACCCACCCTCTATAAAAACCAGCCATTGCACCTACTGAAACACCAATAAATACTGTTACAAAGGCAGCTGATACTCCTATTATAATAGAAACCCTTGCTCCATGGATAATCATTGCAACAAGGTCCCGTCCAAGATAATCTGTGCCGAATATAAAGCCTTCTTCCCCGGGTGGTGAAAAAGGCATCCAAACCATGTCAAAGGGATCAACTGGGTAGAGTGTAGGCCCGAAAATTGCAACTAAGATAATCAAAAATAAGATAATTAATGCAATAACCGCAGCAATATTTTTGGAAAACATTTCAAACGCTTCCGCGAAAGGATGACGTGCTTTAACGACGTATTGATCTTCATTATTCATTTGTTTGTCCTTACGCGAGGATCAACAAGTCTGAGTGTCAAATCAGTTAATAAATTCCCAACAATAACTACCAAAGCGGAAAAAAACAAAATTCCCAGTATTGTTGGTGTGTCTCTAGCTATTATGGATTCAAAAGCGAGCGTGCCTAATCCTGGCCATGAAAATACAGACTCAACTAAGATTGCGCCAGACACTACCGCTGAAAATTGCAAGCCAGCCAAGGTTATAACTGGAGATAAAGAATTTTTTAAAGCGTGTTTATAAATGATCTCTCTATCAGTAAGGCCTTTTGATTTTGCCGTTCTTATGTAATCACTGCCCAAAACTTCCATCATTGTTGCTCTAGAAAGTCGTGAATAAAGGGCTAAAAATATAGACGCGAGGGTTATTACTGGTAACACCATATGTCTTATGACATCTATAGTTTCCTCAAAGAAATTACCTTCAATAGTCACGTCCCGCATTCCAGCAACTGGAAACCATTGAATATGTAAGGAAAACCCGATTAATAATAATAAACCAGACCAAAAGACAGGAGCGGAGTATCCAAAAAGTGCAAAGAATGAAACAAAATGGCTTGATATGCCATTTGGGCGCTGAGCAGAATAAACACCAAGGAATACTCCGACAATCAATGCAAGAAATTGTGCTGTTATAACTAGTAAAAGGGTTGCTGGTAGTTTTTGGAAAATCAATTGTGATACTGGTTGGGTGTAAAAAAACGAATAACCTAAATCAAAACGCAGGACTTTTCCAATATAAGAACCCAATTGTATAATAAAGGGTTTATCTAGGCCATAGGTCGCCCTGATTTCATTTAAAACCTGTTCATCTGCTCCTCCCATTGATTGGCTAATCGAGTCCGCCACGTCACCTGGGGCCAGATGCATCATTCCAAAATTTAGAATTATTACTGCAAGCAATAAAATTCCAGCATACATAATTCTAGTGGCTATAGTGTACAGAAGTGCCAAACAGATATCCTAATGAGAAGTTGTTGATAAAATACGAGGGGATAGAGTTCCCCTCGTATTCGATATTTTACTTAAGGTAAGTCATATCAATAGGAGAACTTGTTCCCCAAATACCTAAAGGTGGATTACCAACTTTGTTATTATATACTGTGTGGTAAGGTAGCGTGTTGGTAAAATAAATTGGCACGTCACCTGCTACTATCTGCTGGAACTCTGCATAAAGTGCTTTCCGCTTTTCAGGATCCTTTTCCTTACTCGCAATATCAAGGATTTCATCAACTGTCGAATTTGAATATCCTTGGGTGTTTGACCAAACACCTTTTGCTATATTACTCGTCAGATAAGTTCGATGAACGCCAATTACTGGGTCACCCCAATTAAATACAGTATCCCAACTCATTTGAAAATCCATTGTACCCATCTTTTTCGCCCAGGTTGGAAAATCTGCGGATGTTCGCACTGTGACATCAATACCTACTTTTTTGAGAGCTGCTCGAACATATTCAACCTGTGGCTTTACCCCTGGCCATCCAAAATCGATGGTTAGACCAAATCTGATTCCGTCCGAGTCTTTTGGAAAGCCGGCTTCATCAAGTAAAGCATTGGATTTGTCTAGATCTAAAGGATAAGTCTCAACGTTTCCGTTATAAAATGGGCTATCAGGATGAATCCCCGTGTTTGCCTCTACCGCTGTATCAAACATAATTGCTTTCAAGATGAAATTTTTGTCGACAGCATGGGCTATAGCTTGTCGTACTTTTACGTGAGAAGTAGGGCCTTCTTTAGTGTTAAACGCCAACCAATCCAGAGGCCCAATAGCACCGTACCCTTCTGGTGTTGCAGTTAGGTGAGCTGCTTTTTTAAGTCGATTAATATTACGAGGCTGACTTTCAAAACCAGAAAGATGGATTTCGCCATTTTCTAATCCAATCACACGAGCTTGAGGATCTTTAATAATTCTCATTACGATTTTGTCCAAATAGGGACGCCCTTCAATAAAAAAATCATCAAAACGTTCAAGAATTACATGCTCACCTTGCTTAAATTCAACCAGTTTGAATGGTCCTGAACCTACAAGATCTACATTATTTCGTGGATGGTTCTTTGGATCTTGCCCATCCCCATAAATGTGTTTTGGAATTATTGACATCAATTGCCCAGACATTGCCAACATTAGGGCTGGATGTGGTTGACTAAGATTCAAAATAGCAGTGTGAGCATCAGGTGTGTCAACAGACTGAACAGGAGCAAACATTGATTTGAAAGGATGATGTGCTTTAATTACATCTACGGAAAACGCGATATCCTCAGAAGTTATTGGTGCGCCATCGTGGAACTTAGCATTTTCAACTAAGTTTAGCGTAACGGTTAAACCATCGTCAGATACATTCCAACTTTTTGCTAAGTATGGCTGCGGTGTCCAATCTTCATCATAGCGCAATGGTGATGCGAATAATTGTGCACCTGGAAATCCTGTTACGATCCCTGATTGCACAGCTGGATTCAATACTCTCGGTGTGTTGCCCAAAGCAGTTATGAGAGTTCCACCTCTTTTTGGTGTATCACCGGCAAGAGCAGCCGAAGCTAGTATTGATACAGCTGCAGTAGCTGCGAATAAATTCTTTATTAAATGTTTCACTTAAAATCTCCCCCTTTTAGAATTTATGAATTCTTATATTCTTATATTTGTATTACGTGCCTTAAGCCTAGCTAAGCGTTTTGTTATTGCAAGAGATAAATATTTAAAATTGAAATTTTTTTCAATGATTGGTTGAGAAATAATGCTCTGAGTTGGATCAAATTTTAATTTAATGACTTAACTTGAGGATATTGATTTAAATAAGTTCTTGAAAGTTTATTGATAACTTTAAAGTTTAATGTTTAGCTTCTTGTATATCGATGGTTCTATAAAAGATGAATTCAAACAATTGGGTAAAAAAATGATAACAATTTATTCTGCTGAAAAAATTATTACTATGAATCCTGCTAGGCCATTCGCCTCTCATTTAGCAGTCAAAGAGGGTAAAATTTTGGGAACTGGTGATCTCGCAGAGTTAGAAAAATGGGGAGATTATAATCTAGACGATTCATTCAAAAACAAAGTAATTATGCCTGGTTTTGTGGAAGGACATGCGCATACAATGGAGGGTACTTTGTGGCGATATGTCTATTGTGGTTACTTTGATCGAACGGATCCAGATGGCAAAGTCTGGAGTGGTGCAAAAACTATCGAAGAAGTTATAGATAGGTTAAAAAAGGCTGATAAGGAATTATTAGGGTCAGATGATGCGTTGTCTGGATGGCAACTTGACCCAATTTATATGGGTAATAAACGAGTATCTAGAGCTGATTTAGATCGGGTGTCTAAGACTCGTCCAATTGGAATATTACATGCTTCAGGACACATTATGAATGTTAATTCTAAAGCATTGGAGCTTGGTGGTTTAATGAAAACGGGAATTAACCATCCTGGGATTCCTTTGGATAAGGAAGGGTATCCAACTGGTGAGCTTTATGGTCCTGATGCAATGACCCCTGTTGGTGTCCATGTTGGTTTCAATAGATCTTTAACTGATAGTGACGAAGCAGGACTAATCGCTTTTGGAAAATTATGTGTTCGAACAGGCGTAACAACAGTCACGGATTTGGCCGCTCGCTTAACTGAAGATGGTGTTGATGCGATGATTAAAATTACTAATAATAAAAATTACCCTGCTTGTGTAGTTGCCTTAAAGGTGTTTCTTGGAGCAACAGCGAAAGAGACCGTTGAGCTCGTTCAAGCATTAAAGAAAAAGAGCACGGAAAGATTAAGGCTTGGGCGAATAAAGGCAGTTGCAGATGGCTCCATCCAAGGTTTTTCTGCTAGAATGCGATGGCCTGGATATCATAATGGAGCTCCAAATGGCCTTTGGTATACAGCTCCTGATCAATTATCTGACTTATATAAATTATCTCTAGAAGCAGGAATACAGGTACACACACATACAAATGGTGATGAAGCTACAGAAATGGCTCTGGATATGTTGGAAGGTGCTTTGAGAAAATATTCAAGTCCAGATCACCGCTTTACACTACAGCATTGCCAATTGGCAGATGCTGCACAATTTAGACGTATGAAAAAATTAGATATGTGTGTTAATTTGTTTGCAAATCATCATTACTATTGGGGAGATGAGCACTATCGGCTTACGGTAGGTCCAGATCGAGCTTCAAGAATGAACGCATGCAAAACAGCTTTAAAAACTAAAGTGCCAATGGCAATTCATTCTGATGCGCCTGTAACACCTTTAGGACCATTATTCACAGCCTGGTGTGCAGTAACCAGAGAAACTGCGTCTGGGCGTATTCAAGGCGAGGAAGAGAGGATTGCAATTGAAGATGCTATGTATGCCATCACATTAGGTGCGGCATACACGTTACATATGGATGATGAAATTGGGTCTCTTGAAACTGGCAAGAGAGCAGATTTGGCAATATTAGAAGAGGATCCATTTTTGGTTAATCCTAACGAACTGAAGGACATAAAAGTTTGGGGAACGATGCAGGCAGGGCGTATTTTTGATGCGAGTTTATTATGATTGGCCCAAAGGCTCTGCCGGTAACTATTATTTCAGGTTATCTTGGTGCTGGGAAGACTACTTTAGTCAATAATGCACTTCGTAAAGCTAACGGTTTAAAGTTAGCGATTTTAGTAAATGAATTTGGCAATCTTGCAATTGATGAAGATTTAATAATAGCACAAGATGATAATATGATTTCTCTCGCAGGAGGATGTATTTGTTGTTCTTATGGTAATGATATGCTTTTGTCTCTTAAAGAGTTAACGAGTTTGGACAATAAACCTGATCACATTATTTTGGAAGCAAGTGGGGTTGCGATACCAAGTGCAATTGAGAGCTCAATCTCTCTAATAACTGAGTGTTTTACTGAAAGCATCGTATCAATAATTGATTGTGAACAAATTCAAGACCAACTAAATGACAAATATATTGCAGATACGGTAATTTCTCAAATACAAAGTGCGGATATAATATTAGCAAACAAGGCAGATTTAATCAAAAGCGACTCTCCATTTCATAATTGGAAAGAAAATCACGAAGTTTTAAATAAAGCGATACTTGTTTCACATTCTGATGTTGATTTAGATATATTCTTGGGTATCACTCGGCAAGACTGGTCCCCAAATAAAATAAGAAAAAAGGCAGACAAAGGACATACGAACAAATTTTGGTCTAAAGTATTTTTTCCACGTGCCTTAGTTGATCCAAAAAAACTTTCCGAAGCTTTGACTCAGTCAAACTTATTTTTGGTCAGAGCTAAGGGTCATGTATCTGGCCCAGATGCTAAAATCTATGAAGTACAAAGTGTTGGTCATCGGAGTTATATTAAATTAGCTAACAAAGAAAAGTTACCTGGCTTGGTGTTAATTGGTACAAAAGAGCATATGGATTTTGATTTACTAAACCAGGGTTTGAAAGAATTTGGAAGTTTTAGTGCGTAATTTACGGAGTGATTTTTTGAAAGATAATAATATAGAGATTTTGGGTTTGAAGAATTGTGATAAGTGCCGTGAAGCTCAAAAAAAACTGAACGAATTAGGATATGAAGCAAGGCTAATTGATGTCAGGCAAAACCCTATTACTTTTGATGATGCAAATCGATTATTTTCTCTGTTTGGTGACCAGATTTTGAATAAACGCTCTACTACTTTTAGAGGGTTGTCTCAATTGGAAAAAGACTGTTCGGTAATTGAGTTGTTAAAAAAATACCCAGCTTTGATGAAAAGGCCTGTTATAGTATCATCTATTAGGAATACAATTGGGTGGACCACTGATACTGCCGAGGAATGGTGTGATCGGAGTGTAGACCCTCTTTAATCCGTACCTCGAAAAGGTTCAACATATTGTAAAGCCATATCCCAAGGAAAGAAAATCCAAGTATCTTGGCTTACTTCGGTAATGTAAGTGTCTACTTGAGGTCTTCCCATTGGCTTTGAATAAATAGTCGCATAGTGTGCGTTTGGCATTTTCTCTCTCACAACTTCAATTGTTTTACCACTATCGACCAAATCATCGATGATTAGTATTCCTGTTCCATCTCCTACTAAATCTTCATCTGGAAATTTTAAAACTTTAGCCTCAGTTCTGGATTGTCGATCATAAGATTTTATAGAGATTGTATCCACAGTTCTAATGTCTAGTTCTCTTGCCACGATCATTGCTGGAGCCATGCCCCCTCTGGTAATCGCAACAACCGCTTTCCAGGCTCCTGCGTTTGGTCCTTGTCCATCCAAACGCCATGCTAATGCTCTTGAATCTCTATGTAGTTGGTCCCAACTTACATGAAATCCTTTTTCGTGAGGTAATCTATCTTTTGACATTATTTTTTCCTGTTACCGCGTCGATATCTGGTGCATCAACCGCCTTCATTCCAACCACATGATAACCCGCATCCACATGTATATTCTCACCTGTTACACCAGAGCTTAGATCACTTAATAGATAAATGGCTGTTTTACCAACTTCGTCCTGTGTGACATTTCTTCGTAATGGTGAATTCAATTCATTCCATTTCAAAATATATCTAAAATCTCCAATGCCTGAGGCCGCCAGAGTTTTGATTGGACCCGCTGATATAGCATTTACTCTAATTCCATCTTTCCCCAGATCTTCTGCTAAATATTTAACAGATGCTTCCAAGGCTGCCTTTGCAACTCCCATGACATTATAATGTGGCATAACCTGTTCAGCGCCGTAATAAGTTAAAGTTAATAAAGATCCACCACTGTTCATCAATTTTTCTGCACGCTGTGTGATTGCAGTAAAAGTATATGCTGAAATATCCATTGTCATTCTGAAATTTTCGGGACTTGTGTCTACATACCTTCCCCTTAGTTCAGATTTATCAGAAAATCCAATTGCGTGAACAACAAAATCTAAGCTACCCCAGTCAGATTTTATCGCTGCAAAAACAGAATCTAATGAGGATGAATTTCCAGCGTCACAATCATAAATTTTGTTCACATTGATTGATTCTGCCAAAGGTTCTACGCGTTTTTTGAAAGCGTCTCCCATGTATGTGAACGCGAGCTCCGCTCCAGCTTCATGACAGGCCCTCGCTATTCCCCATGCAATAGATTTATCATTAGCCAATCCCATAATCAAACCACGCTTGCCTTTTAATAAATCTGACATACCTAAATCCTAATCCGCTGTTTTACTTAGTGGCCTTATTTAAAAATCCATATTAGAGTGACTTTACCGTTTCGCCAAGGGCAGTATTGAATTTTAGTAAAAAAGAGAGAAAAATGAATAATATTTTTGAGGGTTCTAATCCAATAGAGATTTCAAAGAGATGGCTTGCTGAAGCAGAAAAAACTGAAATAAATGATCCTAATGCGATGGCTTTAGCTTCTGTTGATCCTCATGGCATGCCAAATGTAAGAATGGTGTTATTAAAAGAAATTGAATCTACTGGCTTTGTTTTCTACACAAATTTTCAATCTGCGAAAGCAAAGGAGATACTGAGTTCAGGTAAGGCAGCTTTAGTAATTCATTGGAAATCTTTGCGGCGACAAATACGCGTGAGAGGTAGCGTTTTAAAAACTTCTGAAGAACAAGCTGATAGGTATTTTGATAGTCGCTCTTTAAATAGTAGATATGGCGCTATCGCATCAGAGCAATCTAAACCATTACAAAATAGGGCTGACTTGGAAGAGCGTGTCGCAAGGGTTAAAAGAGAATCAGGAGATCAGCCTAAAAGACCAGCGTATTGGGGTGGTTTTAAGATTACCCCAATAGAGATGGAATTGTGGGCAGACGGTGAAGACAGATTGCATAATCGATTTAAATATTCTTATGAATCCAATGATGAAAACTGGACTATCCAACGATTATTTCCCTGAGGATGGATAAAGTATCTGGTGCTGGTGTCTAGGAAACTAATTGATGACGCATATATCTATACGATCTATTCAATTTTTTTTAATCTTCTGCCTTTGCGTATTTTCGGCTGTAAAGTCTAATGCATGCCTTGAAGACAAAATTTATATAAAAGCCTATTCTGGAGTGGTGGTTTTCTCTTTAGAACTTGCAAAGACCGTAAGCGAAAAACAAAAAGGATTAATGGGGCGTGAGAAATTAAATGAGCGTTCTGGCATGCTATTTCTTTATGATAAACCTCATCAAGCTGTGTTTTGGATGAAGAATACAATAATACCACTGGATATCATATTTATATCAAGTTCTGGCAAAATTAATCATATTCACCACAACGCAAAACCTTTCAGCACTAGAAGTATTTCAGGTGGGTTTGATATACTTGCTGTTTTAGAAATTAACGGTGGAATGGCAAAGCTTGAAGGCATTAAAATTGGGGATATTGTTAAACATCCATTTTTTTCACAGTTTGATCCAATATGGCCTTGTGAATTTAAAGATTAGGGGTTTTAATTTCTCCCCTAACGAGCTAAACGAGCGCTTATGTTCGGGGCGTGGCGCAGCCTGGTAGCGCGGCGGTTTTGGGTACCGTAGGTCGTAGGTTCGAATCCTATCGCCCCGACCATTCATTAGTTAGTTTTATCTTTTAACGTTGCGTCAACTGTTTTTAATTCTAACTGCCGTTTATTTTTAGAAAAATTTTCCACTTACATCGTAAGATATTAATTTATATAACAAAAATTTTCTCATTTTTTGGAAATAGCGAATTTTTTTTTGATGCAATTTAGATTCGTTTGTCCGTCAATAAAAATATTATAATAAAAATACAAAATTATCGTTGACCATTGTTCCATTTGCACGTCTATTAGTGGCTATGAAGTTCCCTAATACTATATATGGTATCTTAAAGAATAGCTTAGTTGGCCATTAATTGAAAAAAAACAATAAATGATTCCGTGCAAACACGGTCAAAAATAGAAATAAGAGGCAAAGATGAAGGTTGAGCACCGTTTTACAAAATTAAATGAAGACGCATATGATGGAATAGATTTTTCCACAACATCTTCAGAAATTAGGAATCCTGACGGAACAGTTGTGTTTTCGCAACATGATATTCAAGTCCCAAGTAGTTGGTCTCAAGTGGCAGCGGACGTTATCGCACAGAAATATTTTAGAAAAGCTGGAGTTCCTGCAAGGCTAAAAAAAGTTAAGGAAAAAGGAATACCTGAATTTCTTTGGAGATCAGAACCTGACCTTGATGCCCTAAAAAAGTTACCTGAAGATTCAAGATTTGGAGGTGAAACTTCATCAAAACAAGTTTTTGATCGACTTGCAGGTGCTTGGACATATTGGGGTTGGAAGGGAAGTTATTTTTCCTCTGAGGCTGACGCTTTAGCATACTTCAATGAAATGAGATTTATGCTTGCCAAACAGATGGCGGCACCAAATTCTCCACAGTGGTTTAATACTGGCTTGCATTGGGCTTATGGAATTGATGGGCCTAGTCAAGGTCACTATTATGTAGATTTTAAGACAAAAGAATTGGTTCGCTCAACCTCATCTTACGAACATCCGCAACCACACGCTTGTTTCATCCAATCAGTCACAGACGATCTGGTAAATGAAGGGGGCATAATGGATTTGTGGAACAGAGAGGCAAGACTGTTCAAATATGGCTCTGGTACTGGTACTAACTTCTCTTCCTTACGTGGCTCAGGCGAAAACTTGAGTGGTGGTGGTAAGTCATCCGGCTTGATGAGTTTTCTTAAGATTGGAGATAGAGCGGCGGGGGCAATTAAGTCTGGAGGCACAACTAGAAGAGCAGCTAAGATGGTCATATGTGATATGGATCATCCGGATGTCGAAGAATTTATCAATTGGAAGGTCAAAGAAGAACAAAAAGTGGCATCTTTGGTTGCAGGTTCTAAGCTTCATGAACAGAAACTAAATGAAATCTTTGAAGCAATTCGTAGTTGGGACGGTGTCGAGGACTCAGCATGTGATCCAAAGAAAAATGCGCAACTTAAAGATGCTATAAGGTCGGCAAAAAAAGTTATGATTCCAGAAACTTATGTGAGCCGAGTTTTGCAATATGCAAAACAAGGTTACTCTAGCATAGAATTTCCGACTTATGATACCGATTGGGACTCCGAGGCTTATGTAACCGTAGCTGGTCAAAACTCTAATAACTCCGTGCGGGTAACCGATAATTTTTTGCAAGCCGTCAAAGATGATGCTGATTGGGAATTACTTCGAAGAAAAGATGGCAAAGTCTCAAAAATCGTAAAAGCTCGAGATTTATGGGACCAAGTGGGACATGCAGCATGGGCTTGCGCAGATCCTGGGATTCAATTTCATGATACCGTGAATAGCTGGCATACCTGTCCAGAAGATGGAGAAATCAGAGGGTCGAATCCTTGCTCTGAATATATGTTCTTAGATGATACAGCATGTAATCTCGCATCGATGAATTTGTTAAATTTTTTTAAGGATGGAAGCTTCCAATCTGAAGATTATATTCATGCAACACGTTTGTGGACAATAACTTTAGAAATTTCAGTTTTAATGGCTCAGTTTCCTTCTGAGCAAATAGCTAAACTTTCCTATGAATTTAGAACATTAGGTCTAGGATACGCCAATATTGGTGGGTTATTAATGAACATGGGATTAAGTTATGACTCTGATGCTGGAAGGGCTTTATGTGGAGCGTTAACAGCACTCATGACAGGTATAGCATATAAAACTTCAGCAGAAATGGCTAAAGAGCTTGGGCCCTTTAATGGATACAAGAGAAATTCAAAGCATATGCTTAGGGTAATGAATAATCATAGGAATGCTGCAAAAAGTAATAAGGAAGGATACAAAGGGCTAGCGGTAAAACCCATCCCTCTAGATGTTGATAATTGTCCAAACAAAGAGGTGGTTGAATTAGCGAGATCAGCTTGGGATGATGCTTGTGTTTTAGGAAAAAAATATGGTTTTAGAAATGCGCAAACTACAGTGATTGCACCAACAGGGACAATCGGCTTGGTTATGGATTGTGATACAACGGGAATTGAACCAGATTTCGCATTAGTAAAGTTCAAAAAGCTTGCAGGTGGAGGATACTTTAAAATAATAAATCAATCTGTGCCAGCCGCCCTAGATACCTTAGGATACACTGGCGAACAAGTTGAGGAAATAATTGGATATGCTGTTGGTCACGGTACATTAATTTCCGCGCCTGGAATAAACCATGACATGCTACTTGGTCATGGATTTGGAGAGGTTGAGCTAAAAAAAATCGAATCCTCATTAGCCGCCGCTTTTGATATAAGATTTGTTTTCAATCAATGGACCCTGGGTGAAGATTTTTGCAAGGGTACATTGGGTATTCCTGAAAGCAAATTATTAGACCCCACTTTTGACTTACTTCGGCACTTAGGGTTTACCAAGGAACAAATGGAAGCAGCAAATGAGTATGTTTGCGGTGCGATGACTTTGGAGGGTGCTCCTCATCTGAAAGAGGAGCATATTAATATTTTTGACTGTGCAAATCCATGTGGTAAAAAAGGGAAGAGGTTTCTCAGTGTTAATAGCCATATTTACATGATGGCAGCAGCTCAGTCATTTATATCTGGAGCTATTTCCAAAACTATCAATATGCCAAATGATGCTGCTATATCCGAATGTTTGGAGGCTTATGAGTTAAGTTGGTCACTCGGTGTAAAGGCAAATGCGTTGTACAGAGATGGTTCAAAACTTTCTCAACCGTTAGCAGCCGCATTAATTGAAGATGACGAGGATCTAGAAGAGGCTCTTCTCGAAGCACCCGATGGTCAAAAAGCTCAAGTTCTAGCAGAAAAGATAGTCGAGAAAGTAATTTTAAAAGAAGTTACGCGTGCTCAAGAAAGAGAAAAACTTCCTCAAAGGAGAAAAGGCTATACTCAGAAAGCAATGGTTGGCGGTCATAAGGTATATCTTCGAACGGGTGAGTACGAAGATGGGAAATTGGGAGAAATCTTTATAGATATGCACAAAGAGGGAGCTGGCTTTCGGGCAATGATGAATAATTTTGCCATAGCCATTTCAGTTGGGTTGCAATACGGAGTGCCACTTGAAGAATTTGTGGATGCATTTACATTTACTAGATTTGAGCCTGCTGGAATGGTGCAGGGAAATGATAGCGTAAAGAATGCGACATCTATACTGGATTATATTTTCCGAGAGTTGGCTATATCTTATTTAGATCGAACCGATCTAGCCCATGTTCAACCTGAAGGAGAGCACTTTGATGATTTAGGTCGAGGTGAGGAAGAAGGCAAAAGAAATATTGAAGATTTAAGCCAAGGGGCGGCAATGCGCTCAGTTGAAATGTTGAAGCAAGTTTCTTCTACAGGCTATTTGCGAAAGCGGGTACCTCAACATTTAATGGTATTACAAGGAGGAGTGGAAGATCAAACTGAAGCTAGTTTGTCATCTGATTTGGCAAATGGCACTACTGGGGCAGTATTGAGCGCACCAGAAGATCTCTCACCCTCAATTGTTGCAAAGTCTGAAATGTTAGATGATCGTTTAAAGGCAAAAATGCAGGGCTATGAGGGTGATCCATGTGGAGATTGTGGAAACTACACACTCGTTAGAAATGGAACTTGCATGAAATGTAATACTTGTGGTTCAACATCGGGCTGCAGTTAAGGGGCATAGAATATTTCAAGCAATTATTTAACAAAAGTTAGGGACGGTTATGTTCCTATGGCGATCTAGCCACAGGCAAGAAATATAGAGTAGTATTAATTAAAAGCTTAGATCGTTAAACTTGGGCGCTTTTAGCGCCCTTTTTTTATTCGCGCTTTAATGCAATCACGCCAGTTCGAGCAATTTCTTTTAATCCCAGTGGACGCATCATCTCAGCAAAAGCGTCTATCTTAGTAGATTTTCCAGTTAATTCAAAAGTATAAGAGTCAATGGTGCTATCAACTACTTTTGCACGATAAATTTCAGCAGCTCTCATTGCTTCTGCGCGAATTTCACCCAAGCCCATTACCTTAAATATTGCAAGCTCACGTTCTACTGACGGGCCTTCTACTGTTAAATCATTTACTTGATAAACAGGAACCATTCGCCCTAATTCTGCTTTTATTTGCTCAATAACTCGTGGAGTTCCAGTTGTTACAATTGTTATTCTGGACCTATGCCCCTCATGATCAAATTCAGCAACTGTTAAGCTCTCAATATTATAGCCTCTGCCTGAGAACAACCCAATTACACGAGCTAAAACACCAGCTTCATTATCAACAACAACTGCTAAGGTGTGCGTTTCGATATTGTCACTATGTGACGAGCGCAAATCATATGCAGACTGAGAGGAAGTTCCTTGTTTGATATTTAATGCTGACATTTCTTTTCCTTTAAACCAATACTGCTCCACTAGTAGAAATTGCGTCTTCAGTTGAAGCATTTCCTAATAACATCTCATTATGTGGTGCGCCTGATGGGATCATTGGAAAACAGTTTTCATGTTTTTCTACTAAGCAGTCAAATAGAACTGGACCATCATAATTGATCATCTCCATAATAGCATCATCTATATCTTTTGGATCATCTACACAGATCCCTTTCCAGCCAAACGCTTCTGCAAGCTTTACAAAGTCAGGCAGAGACTCAGACCAACTACTGGAATATCGCTCTCCATGTAATAGCTCTTGCCATTGTCTAACCATGCCAAGTCTTTCATTGTTCAAAATAAACTGTTTTACTGGTAAATTATATTGAGAAGCGGTCCCCATTTCTTGCATGTTCATTAACCAACTTGCTTCGCCCGCAACATTTATTACTAATGATTTTGGATGAGCCATTTGTACACCGATAGACGCTGGGAATCCATAGCCCATCGTGCCTAAGCCACCTGAAGTCATCCATCGGTTGGGAGCATCAAACCCAAGAAATTGAGCCGCCCACATTTGATGTTGACCTACTTCAGTGCAAACGTATCTATCATGCTTTTTGGTTAAAAATTCTAATCTTTCTAGAGCATATTGAGGTTTAATAGTTTTCTTAGAGGGAGTGTAACTCAGACAATTTGTTTTTTTCCATTTGTTTATTTGGTTCCACCATTTATCAATTGATTGCGAGTTTGTTTTGCGACCTCGCGCTTTCCAGATTTTCATTAAGTCTTCCAAGATATGACCAACGTCTCCAATTATTGGTAAATCTACGTGAATGACCTTGTTGATCGAAGAGGGGTCTATATCAATATGTACTTTTTTTGAACCAGGACTGAAGTCTTGAACTCTTCCGGTAATACGATCATCAAAACGAGCACCAATGTTTATCATTAAATCACAACCATGCATGGTCAGGTTTGCTTCGTAAGTACCATGCATACCAAGCATGCCTAGCCAATTTTTTCCAGCCGCAGGATAAGCTCCTAATCCCATCAAAGTTGAGGTAACTGGAAAGTTTGTGGCCTCAGCAAGTTCACAAAGTAATTGACTAGCACCAATGCCAGAGTTGATTACACCTCCACCACTATAGATTATTGGTTTTTCTGCATTTTCTATCAATTCTGCTAATCTTGTTATATCTGTAGTATCACCTTTTACTATGGGATTATAATGGATTTTAGGCGTTTCGCTTTTTGATTTATATGTTCCAGTAGCAAATTGAACATCTTTTGGTATATCTATTAATACTGGCCCTGGTCGACCAGTAATGGCTACCTGAAAAGCTTGGTGAATAGTTTCTGAAAGTTTATCTGTATCTTTGATAAGCCAATTATGCTTTGTACAAGGCCTTGTAATACCTACTGTATCAGCTTCCTGAAATGCATCATTACCTATCATAAAAGTGGGTACTTGGCCAGTTAGCACTACCAGTGGAACGCTATCCATTAAAGCATCTGTTATACCTGTTACAGCGTTTGTTGCTCCTGGACCTGAAGTGACTAAAACAACCCCTGGCTTCCCCGTAGATCTGGCATACCCTTCTGCTGCATGAACTGCACCCTGTTCATGTCTTACCAACACATGTTTAATGTCAGTTTGTAAAAATATTTCATCATAAATAGGAAGAACAGCACCACCTGGATAGCCAAAAATTGTATCAACTCCTTGGTCTTTTAGTGCCTTTACAACCATTTTTGCACCAGTCATATTTTTTGACATTACTGCTCTTTCTTCGTTATTGATAACAGAGTAATGAGCCTATTTTGGACCATTCACTTTGGCGACATTATGAAACCAAAAAGTTGGGGTCAACCTTAATCGCTTCATAAAATAACAAAATATAGCTATTTTTGGGTAATATTATTGCAAAAAGGGCACAAATTTTGTATTTAAAAAAATTATACCCTTGAAAAGTCTTCTGGAAGTTGCAGGTTTGCAACCTGGTTTCTAATAGTCTCTTCATTGCTCAATTTAGAAATATGTTGATTTTTAATATCAAACGCTTGCCATTTCTTCTCATAATATATTTCTAAACCGTTAAACTTACTCTTATATTCCATTTTTTTACTCCCCGGCACCCAATATCCAAGGTAAACATATGGAAGATTTAGTTCTTTAGCATATTCAACATGATCTAATATTATGTTTGTGCCCAATGACTGAAGAGGGAGATCAGGATCAAAAAATGAATATACTAATGATATACCATCGTCTAAAATATCAGTTAAGCTTGCACCTAATAGCTGTAGTTTACTAGAGCTACCTGAAGTGTATTCGATTACATTACTATAAACTGATGTTTCTTCAATCATTGCAGCAAACTCGTAGACTTCCATTTCTGTCATCCCACCACCTGAATGCCTATGATTTAAATATTTTTTGAATAGTTCAAACTGTTCCTCGGTAGCCCAAGCATTATTTACCCTGCGGTGAACATTTTTATTCTTATTTTTTATACGTTTTTGACTTTTACTGTAAGAAAAATTAGATACTTTTATTCTTGCGGAAAAACATGAATTACAATTTTTGCATGCAGGTCGATATAGAATATTTTGTGATCTCCGAAAACCTTGTTTTGATAGATTATTATTAAGAACATCGCCATTATCTGGTTCAAGTTTGGTGAAAATCTTTCGCTCATATCTATCTGGTAAATAAGCGCAAGGCTGTGGGTGCGTTATAAAGAATTGAGGTTTAATTGGTGAAGAATGTTTCATAATTATTACCTATTTTAATTAACTTAAAATTTAAAGATAAATAATAGTGATCTAACACTAGGATCCGATATCGTTAATGTCGAAAGGGGTATTCTGATAAATTTCATTTATCCAATTTCCATATAGAAGATGTGCATGGCTACGCCAACGATTTGAGGGTGTTAACAATGGGTCTTCGTTTTTAAAATAATTTACAGGGATTTTTGCGTTATTGTTATTAGCGAGATCCCTCTCAAACTCTTGCTGTAAAGTATCACTGTCATACTCAAAGTGGTTGAAGATATAAATACCTCGATGTTCTTTGTCCTCTATTAGACAAGGACCAGTTTCTTTTGAGCCCAACAAGGTTTTTAATTTGTGATTTTGATTGACTTCATGCTGTTTAATCTCAGTCCAGCGGCTGATTGGAATTAGACATTCGTCTGAAAAGCCTCTCAGATAGGGAGAGCTTTCGCATAGATTTTTTTGCCAAAAGCATCCAAAAGCTTTTTGCTCAAGCAAATGCTTATTTATGCCATGAAAATAATTCAGCATAGCCATACCACCCCAACAGACACCAAATGTTGAGTGAATATTTGATTGAGTCCATTCAAAAACATTACATAATTCTTGCCAATATGTTACTTGATCAAACGGCAGATGTTCAATTGGCGCTCCAGTGATAATTAACCCATCAAACTTTTTTGATAGAACCTCTGAGACAGGTCTGTAAAATTTTTCCATATGAATTGGAGAAGTATTTTTTGAATGGTGTTCAGACATTCTGATCAAGGTTAATTCAATTTGCAAAGGAGTTGCACCAATCAATCTGGCAAATTGTGTCTCTGTTTGAATTTTTGTTGGCATTAGATTTAATAAACCAATTTGTAGCGGCCTTATATCTTGTCTCGTAGCGGCAGCTTCAGACAAAACCATCACGCCCTCATCGCTTAACTTTTGATAAGCAGGAAGGTTTGCAGGAATTTTTATGGGCATCTTAAATCTTAATCCTTCTTATCCTAAAGACTGTGCAATAATGTTATTAAAGTCTGCGCATGTTTTTACATTGCTGACTTTGTCTGCTTCAAGTGTTACTCCCCATTTTTCGCCTATAGCCTCATATTTGGGTTGGCGACTTTTTATGGCTCTTTCATAGGCGTAAATTGCGAATTCGGCTGGCTCTACCTCATTGTCTTTTAGGGAATTAAGTGTTTTGAAGCTTTCCCAAGATTCTTCTAGTAATTTTTGATTATAGTACATTGGTTTAGGATTTTTTCTGAATCTAGCGATTAATTCTTCATTATGATCTTCTTCACCTTTAATCCAAACTATCAAAAGATTTTCTGATAATGTTTTTAAAATTATATCGTTATCGTCATCAACTACTTCGCAAATCGAACCACTGCTGTCACATACGAAATTTGAGTAACCATAAAGATTCTGCGATTTGTTAATAAATTCAGGAGTGTCTAATAGAGCTCTTTGTTCTGCCTCTAGATGTTGGCTTTGGCGCTTTATGTATTCCTTATAATCTAAGCCCCCTTTATTTGGATCGCCTGGTTGTCCAAGATAGGTAGATAAAGGAGCTAAATTATCAAAAGTAATATTTGAGCGAATATAAATACTATCTGTTTTTAAAAGATTTGCTAAAAAAGGATTCTTCATTGCTTCTGATTTTACGTTATCAACTATATGATCACCCATGTATCGAGTGCCAATGCGATAATCTATTGAATAATGGAACCAATCACCTTCTGTTCGAAGTAGGTTTGATAAATGGGTTTTTCCTAATCCAGACATTCCAAAGAGTAGTATGTTCTTATTAGTAGCATTATTCCACTGTTCAGCACTATTATATAGCATTAAAGGACTCCAAAACTCATTGCATCTTATTGTATAAATAGAATTTTAAAAAGGATATAGCGTAAATTCTTTATTACTAATAATTATTTTAAGGAAGCTTTAAGCCAGCATAAACTAAATATAAGAGATAATATTCCATTCCAACCAGCCATAGATAGACCCGCGAAGCTCCAAGGGATCTCATCACACCTAATTATTGGTGCCTCCAGTATTTTTTGCATCAATTCTGTTGATGATAAATTGGTGATTGAGCCAGACGTACAGGTTGATGGGCCTTCCCACCATTTAAATTCCACACCCATATGGAAAAATGCTATGCCCGCACCAACTAAGACAACAATGCAAGCGATACGCATGAGTAGCACTGACTTAGAGAAAAGTACTAAAAGTCCAATAATGATAGCACCCAAATGAGGCCACCTTTGCCACAGGCACATCTTACAAGGTTTAAGGCCACCTAAAAATTCAAATGCATATGCCCCAACAAGCAGACTTATCGATCCTAAAAATGCTAACCAAACCAATTGTGTAGAATCTAATTTCATATGACTTTTATTAAGAGAAACCCTGCGATAAGCAAGATAACAAATAGAATGAATAAGAAATTAAGATGACGTTCAATAAAATTTCTAATAGTTTTGCCGTATAATCTTAGTAATATTGCGATGATAAAAAACCGTGCTCCACGAGCAATTACTGAAAAAATGAGAAATTGATAAAATGACATGCCCGCTATTCCAGATGATATCGTGATGATTTTGTATGGAAAAGGAGTAATACCAGCAAAAAGAACAGCCATTGCTCCATATTTATTAAATTGAGTTTGAAATTCATAAAATAACTGTTGAGCATGATAGAAATTAATTATTGCGACGCCAATGGCTTCATACAACTTAAATCCGATATAATAGCCCAAGCCACCTCCAAGAACTGAAGCAATTGTGGCGATTAACGCAATCAAATATGCATTTTTAGGTTTCGCAAGAATTAAAGGTATTAAGAGGATATCAGGTGGAATTGGAAAAAATGAACTTTCAGTAAATGCAACGATTGCTAATGCCCATAATGCATATGGCGTGGCAGATAGACTAATAGTCCAGTTGTAAAGCGACTTTATCATATTTGCTTCTTACTATTTTTTTTATACAATGTGTAGATTGACAGGATTTTTGATTTTTTTAAAAGTTAACTTTGAGGTTGGTACAAATTATGAGCGTTGCTATTATTGGTGCTGGTATTGGAGGTTTATCATTAGGATTATGCCTTCATAAATTGAATATACCTTTCCAGATATATGAAGCAGTGAATGAGATCAAACCATTAGGGGTGGGTATTAATATTCAACCTCACGCAGTTCGTGAATTATATGCTCTTGGCCTAAAAAGTGAATTAGATAATATTGGACTTCGAAGTAAGGAAGTAGCCTATTTTTCTGAGCAAGGTAGTCTAATTTGGTCTGAACCCAGAGGTACATATGCAGGATATAATTGGCCTCAATATTCAATAAATCGTGGTGATCTACAGATGCTTTTATATAATGAATTAACAAAGCGTGCTGGGTCAAAGGTTATTAAAACAAATGCCACCTTAAAGAATTGGAAAAATAAAACGACTGGGGTGGAAATGATCATGGTGGATCGTAAATCTGGGGTAGTTTTATTTAATCACAAGGCATCTGTAATGGTTGGCTGTGATGGAATTAATTCAACTGTGCGGATGAAGCTTTACCCATTTGAAGGCGTTGCTAACTGGTCTGGGATTATGATGTGGCGAGGGACAACCAAAGGATCCAAATTTTTGAGTGGAAAATCCATGGTAATGTTGGGTCAACGAAATCAAAAGTTTGTTGCATATCCAATCCATGAATTTGCAGATGGTGAGGTGTTAATTAATTGGATCTGTGATTTGAAATTTCCAGTTGATTATCACTGGGCTAAACAAGATTGGAATTTGAAAGGTGAACTGCAAGATCTCTGGCCATCATTTAAAGACTGGACTTTTCATTGGTTAGATGTTGCCTCTATTATCAAAAACACAAGTAATATCTATAAATATCCAATGGTGGACCGAAATCCTCTAAATAGGTGGACATTCGAGTGCGTAACACTCTTGGGTGATGCCGCTCATGCAATGTATCCTATCGGATCTAACGGTGCGAGCCAAGCAATATTGGATTCAGTTCACTTAGCACGAGCTTTCGAAATATATGGGCTTAGCCTCTCGGCACTTAATTCCTATGAAGGCCAAAGAAGGGAAAAAGTAAACACTCTTATAAATGCAAATCGTGGGGATGGACCTGATAAAATACTAGATATTGTAGCTGACAGAGCTCCTGATGGATTTAAAGAAATTACCGATGTGGTGAAATTAGAAGAATTACGATCAATAGCCCTGAAATACAAATCAACAGCCGGTTTTGACATAGATAGGTTAAATGAATCTAGCGCAATCATGGATAATTAAAAATTAATATAATTCCTCCAATTTCGTTTAAGAAACCCTGGTGTATTTTCTAATAATGCTTCTTTTGTATCTTGGGACCAACTCGAAATTAACTCTTTTTTGTGAGACTGATAGGAAATAGATCCTATACTATTTATATCAACCTTAGATGAATTTAATGGAAATGTTAGTTTGGCAAAT
>ENA-ORDR01000049-ORDR01000049.1-marine-metagenome-genome-assembly--contig:-NODE-49-length-62894-cov-11.052247_pt1 | contig 62894 bp, 68 predicted proteins | sample MGYA00240993_ERZ508538 | MGnify/ENA primary metagenome ERZ508538 (study PRJEB26207, sample SAMN05421999) | marine metagenome | isolation source: Monterey Bay, California, USA | place: USA:Monterey Bay... | reverse complement strand
CAAAGTAGTGATGGTGTTATAGATTTTTATGGAGACACAGTACAATTACTTACTCTTAAACAAAACGGAACTCAAAACGAAGTTGTAGTAAACGAAGGTAGTGGTGATATCGATTTTAGAGTAGAAGCAAATACTAATGCAAACGCTTTCTTTGTTGAATCGGAAGGTTCAGGGGCGGTGGCAATTGGGCACAACGATCCACAAGAAGTTCTTCATGTTAAAAAAACAGGTACAGCAAGAGTTGAAATAGAAGGTACAGATGGCCCTACTGCTTTTAAAGCAACAAACGATTCAGGTTCTTACGGTTGGTATATACCTGGTGCAGACAATAGTTATAGACTTTGGAATTTTGGTACAAGTGCTGATTTAGTTACGGTACTTCCTACAGGAGAAACTCATATTGGTGGTGTGAGTGATGGGCCTTTTACTGCACTTAGATTAATGAACCAAAAAACTTATGGTTCAGGTACTGGTGTAAACGAGAAAGTAAGGTTTGCAATGGGTATTGCTGAAAACGGTATAGCGTACTCTGGTAGAGAAGGATTTGTTATAGACGTTGGAATTAAAGATGAATCTGATTCTAGCAATGCAGTTATAAATTTCCAAGCAAGAGATGGTGGTGTAATAGGAACTTATCAGACTGTTAATGGTCATGATAAGTCAGTTGAGTTTGTAGGTACTACAACATTTAAACATGGTGGTACTACTAACAAAACAGTTTTTGGCTCAGGTAACGAAATAAATACGTTTACAGCAGCAGGGGCTGCTGCTACTATGTATTTAAACTGGCAAAGTGGAAATACAAACATTGGTAAATCCGCATTAGTAGTAGAAAATCAAGGTGATTCAACTTTTAAAGGTAGTATTCACCCTCATGCTGATTCAACATATAATATAGGTACTGATGGAACAAGATTTGCAAAAATATATGCAGATAACTTCTATGGTGATGGTAGTAATTTAACTAATGTTGCTGCTGCTGCTCACAACCATGACGATAGATATTACACAGAAACTGAAATAGATGCAAACCATTATGGTAAAACTGCAACTGACGCAAAGTTTACATCAACTGATGGTAGTGATGACGAGTGGAAATTTACGCTAGGCGATGAAGGTAATTTAACTGGTAATAAGTGGTATAAAGTTGCTCAGGTAAATCAAGGTGCAGGTGGGTTACATATTAAAGGTTCTCTTTCTAATCATGTTGAGTCTTTTGGTACGCAAAAAGTTGATTTACTAATACAAGGTAGAGAGGCAAATGTAGGTCAAAACATAGAAATAACTGGTACTGTGGATGTTTTAAACAACGCTACAGGAACCAGTACGGACAAAGTAGGTATAAGAGTTATTAAAAGTGACAATACCTCTTCTTCTGCATATCATTTTTACGAAGTATACATAAGAACCACTAGATACACTCAAGCAAAATTTCATTTATCTAAATTTGGAACTACAGGGTTTTACACATCAAAACCAAGCGTTACATCAGAACCTGCACCTGTTTCAGGCGGGAATGTAGAATTAGATACTTCAGGTTTAACTGAGGGTAACTATATTGTTAAAGACAGTTCAGTTAAAACAATACTTTACGATAATTATGATGATCCTACTTTTACAGGTAGAGTTGATTCACAAGTGTTTAGTATAGATGGTGCATCAGTGGCAAGTTATCAAGATTTTCAATCAAAACCAATAGATACTGATTCAGGTATGTTTACGGTTGGTGGGCATGGAGAACAAGCAGGTTATAGTAGAGCAGTATCGCTATGGACTAGTCATGATGGTTCTTGGAATAGTTGGGTTGGAACAAACCTAAGATGGGATGGAACTAACTTTAAGAGAGCCTCTGATAACGATAGTCAGAATTGGGGTAATATATCAGGTATTAGGTTTTTAGGAAACAGTTCTACCACAGGAAGTGGTATGGATTTCTTACTTGACCCTCCCACTCAAACAGATGCTCCAAGTGGTGAACAAACTATAGGTACAAGTATACCTGCATCAATGATTGCACTTTCTTTAAGAAATGATTTATCAGCAGACTTTAAAGGCAATGTTAAGTTGTCAACTGGAAAGAGCATTTATTTAAGTGGAACTTCTGGATTAAGGCTTACACACGATGGCTCTAATGCTCATATGATTAATGGCGGTACTGGAGACTTAAACTTTAAAAATGATGCTTCTGATAAAGATATATTCTTTACTGGTACAGATGGAACTACTGCTGTAACTGCCCTTACTTTAGATATGTCTGAGGGTGGTAACGCAATTTTTGGAGGGGATATAACCCAAAGCGATGGCAAAAGAATTTGGTTTAGAGGATCAAATGCCGACAGTGGCGTAGGTGCTCAATCTTATATTCACTCTGATGGTTTAAACTTGAAAATTAAAGGTGATGACAATGTACGCATATTAGGTGATGGTGGAGGTACTATTGCTCATTTTGATTACACAGGTAAAGTTGGTATTGGTATAGAATCAAGTTTATCAAGTTTACTTCATATAAAAGGTTCAGGTGATGCTATAAGAGTAGAATCAACAAACACAGGTGGTGGAGGTGCTCAAATAGATTTATTGCATTTTACAACTTCCCCTGCCGATGAAGATATTCACGCTGTAATTAATATGGGTGGATATTATACAGGAACAACATCTGTTTATGGTTCACAAATAAAAAGTATATGGACTGATGTTTCAGACAGACATAGTAGATTAGAGTTTACAACTTGCGATACAACAATAAATACAGTACTAACACTAGCACATGATAAATCTGCAACGTTTGAAGGAGATGTAAATATAGCGGGTGACCTAAATATAACAGGAGATATAAACTCTGTAAGTGTTACAGACTTAGACGTAACAGACAAAACAATAACAATAGCAAAAGGTGCGGCAGATAGTGAAGCAGCAGATGGAGCAGGTATAGTTGTAGATGGAGCAGGTGCTTCAATATTATACGATCACACTGGAACTCAATGGGAAGTTAATAAACCATTTGAAGTTAAAGTAGGTACTTCTGGTATTACTATGACAGAATATAGTGATGGAGCAGTAATATGGCTAGATGGTTCTGATGGAGATTTTATAGGCGGTGATTACTACAATATAGCCGCTTATGGTGGTGGGCAAGGTAGTAAGTTATCTTTTGGATATGGTGCTGCTGAAAAGATGTACATGGATAGAGCAGGTAGCCTCTTAACACATGGTACAATAGATGTTCAAGGAACAAGTCAGTCACAAATTGCAGGTGCTCTTTATGTAAAAGGTAGTGGATATAATCAATTAAAAATAGCAAGTAATCTTACCGCAGATACAAATAAACAATCAGGTATTGTAACAGAGAATTACGAAGGAAATAATGTTAGTATTATTCAAACATTCCAACAGAATAATACTAATTCTATTTATTACGGTAGTGCTGACAGTTCCTATGCAGGAGTACAAAACCATTACTTTTATGTTAATGCTGATTCAGATACCGCAGGAAGTGGACATACAAAAGCATTTGAAATAAAGGCTGATACAAAAGCAGGTTTTTATGGTCATGTAAGTATGCCGACAGGTAACACAACAGGAAAATTTGCTGTAATGAGTACTGATGTTCACGGTTCATATGATTTCTATAATAACGGAACAAGTTACTTTAACGGTGCTGTTACTATAGATGATAACTTAACAATGCCTACCAACTCGCATATTGAAATGGGAGGTAATTGGAAAATACAAGGGACTGATGGTACTTATTTCCAAAGAATAAAAACTGTTGACTCGTCAGCATCAGACCCTGTAGATACTTTTAGTTTTGATGTTAAATTAGGTTCATCAGCAGCATGGAAATCATTATTAGTGTTAGACCAACATGACGCAGCAAGATTTTCAGGCAAAGTCTCAGGTGGTTCATTTTTAGTAAATAGAACTACTGCGGCAGGAGTAGGTGCTTCATTGGGAGATATTAATGGTGCTGAACTTGGGCCAGGATATTTAAGTTTATCAAGAGATGATACAGCATCCGCTAAACAAATACTTTTTGAAAAAAATGATGTCGAGCACAGTTATATAAAAACCACATCAAGTAAATTAATTTTAGGTTCTGACACAACAACTACAACTGTTGCGTTACAATTATATCATGCTACAAACCCAGTTTCTTTAGGTCTAGATTATGACCAAGGTAGTGCTTTAGCATTTATTGAAAGTGTGCATAGTTCTTATGATGTTAACACTCATATGTTGTTTAAACCAGGTGGTACAGAATCTTGGAGAATAGGTTCGCATGGTTCAGATAGTGACACAAAGTTTGTAATTAAACCAACCTCATCAGCGTATGATTTTGTTATTGCTGACAACAATAGTGATAGAATATTAACTATAGACACAAGTACAAAAAGTGCAACTATTGAGGGTATTGCGAAGATTAAAGGGGGTCTTACAACTGATGGTTATGCGAAGTTTTATAACTGGAGAGCACTACAAAATACAAGTAATTCATCTAACCTATATTATAGAATAGCAAGAATTACTGGATCTCAATCAACAAGGTTTATTATAGAACTTGCAGGAAGATCTACAAGTTATGGTGATACATCCTTACCTGCTTACGGTAAACTAGTAGGACAACTTAATAACGATAATAACTACGATTTAACATATTACAACCACAGTACTAGCAACAGTGAGGTAGTGACCCATATAGGGCAAGTTGATGTAAGTGCAACTGAAACAGATATTTACATCAAAGTTGGTCAATTTGCTGAGATAACAGCGATAGCACACATAAGTGATGGTAGTATAACTACATATGACTCCGATAGTGGCTCAACCACAAAACCTACAGGTTATACTGACCCAACACTTGCTAAGGTTTGGAACACTTTAAACGATGGGCCAGGTTCAGGACTAGATGCTGATACTTTAGATGGTATAAGTAGTGAAGATTTCCTTAGAAGTGACATAAATGATACTGCAACTGGATCTTACACTTTTACAGGGTCGTTAGATTTTGCATTAGATTCAAATTTTGCTAACTCAATGGTGAGGTTCCCTGAAACAACAAATCAAAACCCTACGATGATGTTCCATAGACCAACTGGTAATGCCTCCACTACATATCCTTGGAGGTTTCAAGCAGGTGGTGGCGGAAGTAGTACTGGGTTTTATATAGGTACAGGTTCTGCCGCAAATGTTGGTGCAGAAAGTATAACTAATAAACTAGGGTTAAGTTCTACTGGAACCTTAACTGTATCGGGTGACGTTATAGCATATGGTTCTCCATCTGATGCAAAGTATAAAGAAAATGTAAAACCTATTGAGAATGCCCTAGATAAAGTTATGGATCTAGAAGGTGTTTCTTTTGATTGGAAAGAAGGAGACGATATTTTAGATATAAAAGAAGATATAGGTTTTATAGCACAAGATGTACAAAAGGTTATACCAGAACTTGTGAGAGAAAACGAGGATGGGAATTTATCTTTAAGATATCAAGGTATTATTCCTGTTTTACTTGAGGCTATGAAAGAGCAGCAAAAACAAATAGATGAATTAAAATCACAAATGGCAGCGTGTAACCAGAGAGCCTGTGACTGCAAAAAATAAAAATTATGGCAAACACTTATTTATTGTTGATAGATCAAATTTATATTCAACCTCTACAGACTCCAGAAGTAGAAGTAGAATTGATTAATGTTGTGACTGCAATTGATTATAGATACGAGTGTACCTCAGAGCATGGAACTGTAGTAAACTTCAACTCTACAAAAAATATGCCTTCACCGAGTCCAGATAGTTTTACAAAATATGAAGATGTGACTTACGAAATGGCTCAAGACTGGGTTAGACACACTCAACCTGAAGAATTAGAAGTTTACAAAATACTTGACGATAAAATCAAAGATATTGAATCACCAAGGTTTGTTAAACCAGATGTTATGCCTTGGGAAGTTTTACCTCCAGGAGAAGATGAAATAAATGCACAAAACGAAGAGTAAATGGCTGTACCCACTTCAGGAACATTAAATCTAACAAAAATTGCTAATGAAAAGCATTTTGACAACTATAACCAAGCACAACTCCCTGCTGCTCCTTATAGTTCGAAAGACCTTGCAGTAAGTGGGAACTCTAATGGTAGTGGTGTTTCATATGATGTTACGAATACCAATTCTGCTTCTAGACCAGATAATGCTGCACCATATAAGATGTCTGAATGGTACGGTTATGATCACGATGCAACAGCATCAAGTGGTGCGTGTATTCAAGTTGTTCACTCAAATTTTGCAGGATCAAATCAATACAGTACATCTGGATGTGATTCCTCTCACGCAATAACAGCAAATTCTGGCATAGTGGGTTATACAAGTGGAGATGCATTAGCATTTCTTATTAGGTATGTTAGATACAGAAATGTAACAGGTTCTTCTAAGAACTACAACATACGACTTTACAGGGAAAGCACAACCTGTGCAACCTTAAAGGTTTATAAGGGATATCATGGTTCATCCTACGGATACACCACTTCAGGATTTACTCTTGTTCACACAAAAAGCACTACAGGATACACTACTTATACAGGTACTATTTCTGACGATGACGAGTTGTTAATAGTGTTTGAGTTTTCAAACAATAATTCGTGCAATGGCGTGCAGGACGTATGTAGTATAAGTAACTTATATTACCATGGTTCTACTTGTAGTTATAATGGAACAATGTACGCTGTACCAATATTGGGAAGCGGTAGTTCAACTGCTTATCAATACAGTAGTGGCTCTAGTGCTGTAACCGCAGGTTACCAACAAAGGTATAATTCTTCATCTTGGAGTACTGCCTATATTCACCAATGTGCAGGTAGTTCTTGGACGGTAGGGAATACAATATATCAAACAAATGGCACTTCAGGATCAGAAGTTGCTTTCGCAGGTACTGGGTGGAGATGTGGAAGTTTTCCGTCTACAACATATACAAATAATGGTTATCCAGGAGGTGGAATAAGTAATGTTATTGCTTTTTACAATGCCTTTCATGCGACTGGAAATATTGAAAATACTTATTATGACCCAGGGCTTTAAATATTAATTAAAACAAACAACAATGAAAGAAAACAAAGAAACACCTTGTGTGGAGTGTAAAGATGAAAATAAACCAAGAATTTTTATAGCCTCACCAGGTAACAGATTTTCAAACAACTTTTTAAATTCTTGGACAAACTTAATTATGTGGATAGTAAACAACGGTTATGTGTTTACGTCTAATATTGATTACAGTTCACTTATACAGACTTCAAGAGATAAGGTTATGGGCACATCTCATAACTCGGCAAAACCTTTTAATGGAGAGTTTGATTTTGACTATATGTTGCTTATTGATTCTGATATGACATTTCACCCTACAGATTTAGAAAACTTAATATCGAGAAATGTTCCTGTTGTTTCTGGTATCTACAGAATAAAACCAGATAACGCTTGGTCTGCTTGGGTAGGAGGAAAACAATCTGAAGGTGGCGACTGGATTAATGATGAGTATATAGAAAAACATAAAGATAAAATGATCCAAGGAGACTTTGGTGGTTTGGGTTTTTGCTTAATTAAAAAAGAGGTATTTGATAAACTTACACCTCCTTTATGGTTTGATGATCAAGCAGATAAAAACTACGGAGAAGACGTTGTATTCTTTAGAAAAATCAAAGCAGCAGGTTACGATGTCAACTTCGATACGTCTGTAAAGTTAGGTCATGAAAAAACGTTTATATTCATGTAAAAACTGGACAGTAAATAAATACGAGACCTATATATTATTTCACTTTATTTGTACAAACATTAATTAAACAATAAATTTTTTATTATGGCAAAGTTAAAAAAAGAAGAACTAGAGTTAGTTCAAAAGAACAATCAGAAGCAGTTTGAGATTAAAATCGCTTTGGCTGATTTAGTAATTGCATCAGAATCATTTGATCAAAGAAAGCAGTCCTTGCTTAGTTCTTGGTCAGAGGTATCTGAAGAACAAAAGAAAATTCAAGATGACTTAAAAGAGTCATATGGGGAAGTTACTATTGATATCCAATCAGGTGAAATTATTGAACCTGCTCCTGCAAATGTAGAGCAAGATGACAATAAAGGAGATTCATGATTACATAGTATTCATAGTTAATAAAGAGGCTACTGGGTATGTATCACACGATGATATAGATGCGGCTATTGACAGAGGTCAAATGTCTAAGTTTATGGAGTTGTATAGCAACCCTAAACTGCATCAGCCTGGTAGGCCTATACCTCCAGTTGCATACGGTCAAACTCAAAAAATATCCGATGATCTTAGATTTTTCAAGCATCGGAAACAGTTTACCACAAACAACAATGGTATATTAGATTTAGGTAATTTCTCTAATAGTGGTGGAGGTCAGAATCCAGAATACTTACATCTATTAGGTCTGTATGTTTCTAAAACACTTAATAGTGTTACTAATAATAGTTACACTGTTTCATCTTTGTATACAACTTTTGGGGAAGGAACCGCAAATAAAAATGTTGTAAAAAGTGTAAAAATAGTAAACGAAGACCAGTTAGCGGATAGGTTAGTATCCCAAGTATCTTCGCCAAGCGTATTATCCCCTATTGGGATTTTAGGTGATGGAGGGAAGAAGGTACAACTTTTCCCAGAAGTTCAACATTCTGGCTTTATAATGTATTTAACCAGGCCTACAAAGCCGAGGTTCAGCCACGTTGTTGATGGTAGAAAGATAGTTCATAATCCTTCTACAACTTCAGCAGCATCATTTACCGCAGCCAACGATTTAACTCTTCCTAATGGTACTGCTGTTTCAGCAGGAGCCTCATATTCTTTAGTAAAATCTGTAGATTTAGACTGGCCAGAAGATTGTATTAACGACATACTCAATAGAACCTTAACATCCCTCGGAGTTCATTTAGAAGACATAAATGTATATAACTACACAGAGGTTAAAAACAAAGAAGGATTATGATTACTAAAGGAAAATTAACTGATCAAATATTAAGATTATATACTGGTGGTAATCCATCTGATGATAAAGAAATATCCAGAGCAGATGTTGACTTACTGGTTGGTCAAGTAATAAATCAAATATTAAAAAAAGAGTATGTTGCATCTAACATATCACAAGGGGAAATGTTTCCTCCACATACGCTAGTAACAACATATAAAACTGAAGTAAAAGCAGATTCAGCAGTTTTACACCCATATGCAGCATTACCTGTGATGCCAATATCATTACCAAGAAACATGGGGATTTGGAGAGTTGTTGCTTGTCCTGAAAACGATGAGGGTAATTCACCCGCTGTGAATACTGGAAACGAATTAATACCAATACAAACAGGACAATACTCAGCAATTAGTACTCAAGAGCAAACTAAATTTTTAGAAAATCAGGTTGGTTATTGGGCAGAAGGGAATAAAATATTTTTTACTAAAGACGTATTGAATGATACAGATTTTAAGTTTGACAAGGTGTTTATATCATTACTTGTAATTGATCCAACTGTTTTAGGTGAGTTTGATTATTTAGCAATACCTGCTGAACACGAGGATTCTATTATAAAAGAATGTTTAACTATTCTTGGAGCACTGCCTAAAGTGGTAGATAAAGTTTCAGATTCAAATAATCAGATATGAGAACATATACAGTAGACGAAATAGTTAGATCATCTTTACTTACAACTGGTAAGCCTATACATTATTATATGCAGTATTTACATTATGCATTAAAAGGTCTTAGGGAAATAAACTATGATTCACCATTTAAGATAAAAACTACAAAATTAACAGTAGATGATAATCTTGAGGTGACCTTACCAGACGACTATGTTGACTATATAAGAGTAGGTTATGAAAATGGTCAGTATGTAAATAAACTAATTGAAAAAGATTCATTTAATAGATTAATGAATTTAGATTCTGATGGTAACCAAATACCTTATCCAGATGTAGAGTCAGACAACGGAACTGCATATTCAGATTCCTACTATTACGCATCCCATGCTAATGATAAAAGTGAACATTTAGGTAGAAATTTTGGACATAAATCAACATACAAAGGTTCTTTTATGGTTATACCAGAAAGAAATAAAATTATGTTAGATCCATCTATGCATCTAGCAAAGCACATTGTTATAGATTATTTAACTACAGGGTTACCTAATAAGTCTGTAGCCTCTACTCTACCCGCATATGCAGCCGAGCCTGTTGAAAGGTATATTTTATGGAGAATGACAGAGCACGATAGAATGTCCCCAATGAATCTAAAGCAATTGGCAAGAGAAGAGTTTATTCTGGCACACAAAAGATATAGAAGTAGAAACTATCAAGTAAAAATTGAAGACGTTTTAAAATCTCTACGTTCTCATACTTTTGCTGCTATTAAATCATAAGGATGCAAAACAGTAAAAAAACATTTATAGCAGGATTAAATACTGATGATGCATTTTTTGCACATAAACCAGATGACAATGTAGATGCGTTGAACGCAAGGGTTATATCTTCATCTGAAGGTAAATCAGGTTCACTATCTAATATTGATGGGAATAGGCTTATTTCAAACACTAGCCTTTTGGTTGGAGGAGGAGATAATAAAGTAGTAGGAACACATGAAGATCCTACAACTAATAATGTTTTTTACTTTGTAACCAAAACAAGCGGATACTCATATATATTTATGTATGATGCCGAGGCCGAGGCTATATACAAAGTATTAGAAGACTCTAACATGGTCTCTACATATACTCTTAATTTTCAAGTATTAGAGCCTATCACAGCAATATCTTTTATAGATGGCTTATTATATTGGTCTGGTGTTAAAGACAGAGAGCCATGCAGGGTTAATGTAGAAAGGGGAATTAAATTAAACCAACCTCAATATACATCTTCAGAAACTGCATATGAACAACCAATTAAGAAAGAGGTAATTACTTTAATAAGAAAACCTCCTATGATGCCACTTCAAATAAGAGTGGATGTTGATGCAGATAGAGATACTAGTTTTCTAAAATCTAGAACTTTAACTTTTTCATATAGATATATTTATAAGGATGGGGAGATAAGTGTTTTTGCTCCTACTACTCCACATTATCCTAATCAAGACATGGATAATGATGACCATAAAACAACTAAAAAAATTGTTGTAGGTTTCCCACTAAATGAGGCAACACCTACAGGCATTGCAGATGATGTAGAAAAAATACAATTTGCTGTAAAGTTTGATAAAGACACATCATATTTTGTATGGAAAGAATTTACAAGAACATCTCACCCTAGTGAATTTAATACTCAAACAGATGGTGTTACTTTTATTATAAAAGGAGATTATTATAACGATGTCTTAGGGTCTGCTGTTGATGATAGCAATAGTATAAAACTCTATGACACAGTACCATATGAGGCTCAGGCGTTAGAGATTGGAAGAAATAGATTATTCTTGGGGAATATCAAGGAGGGATTAGTTAACAACAGAAAAATGACCTCAGCCGATATAACAGTAGAAATTGAAACAGCCCCTTTTAGCACAACAACCTTTAATCAAGAAGTGAGAGATAGAGGTGGTATTGTGGGTTATTCAGGTGCTTCAGCGTACCAAGTCGGCTTGGCTTTTTATGATTTTGCAGGCAGAACAGCAGGTGTTCTTACAGATGACTCTATGAAGGTTATTACAGCAGAAAGAAATCTGGTGTATACAACATATAATAGTTTTATAAATTTCACTATAAATAACACAGCAACAGAACTAATACCAGAATGGGCAACTCATTACGCTATATTAAGAACTAAAAATCTTACAAAAGATTTTACAATAGGAAACCTTTCTGATAAAATAAGATACTACCGTTATGACAGTACTGGTAATTTTACTGTAAGAATAGAAAAAGTAGATGATGAAGGTGATCCAACTGGTAAGTTTTCAGATAACGAATATACATCTTTTGATCAAGGGCACGAAGGTATTGCTATAGGATTAGGTGATTTGACATCATACAAACAAGGATATAGTTATCAAGAGGGTGACCGAATTAAACTTATTACCGATAGTCAAGTAATAGAATTTGCTATTACAGGAACTATGGGACAATTTGTTTTAGTAAATCTTGTTGATATTAATGGTGGAAATTATTTCGGACAAACATCTTTACAGAGCGTAGATTACTCTGTAGTTTATGAGATATATAGCCCGCACAAAATACAGCCTAATGAATTTTATTATGAATCCGTAAGAGGTAAAATATTAAACCCTGGTACTAATCAAAAAGCATACGACACAGCAAGCGGTAGACTTATAGGTGATGTGTATATGAAGGCTAGAGAAGCAGATATGTCCTCTGTTCCCCCTCATTATGAACAGGGTTCTGCAAGGACTGATAATGATCATAGTGACCCATTTAAAGGGAAGGCTAAGTATATTGGCTTTCCTTGTTTTTATGGCGAAGGATTAAATGATATGACTGCTAATACAGGGCTTGGTAATTATAACAATTCTAATGACCATAGGTATGAAATTAAAATAACAAGTACCTCTGGGAACGCAGATCAGTTTCAATGGAGAAAAAGAATCTATAGCCAGAGAATGGTGAATCATGCCTGGGGTAACACTACCACAATAACAGGAAATGAACAAACACTAGCAGATGGTGTAAAGATTACATTTGAATCTACAACTGGACATACAGTTGGAGAGAGGTGGTCAGTTCATGGCAAGACTCTTGGTTCGGGCCTAGGTAATGTAAATACTTACGGATACTCAATGATAACCGCACCTCCTAATGGTGGTATTCAATCGGGCAGCGATGTTAAGTTGCACCAAAAAGAACATCAACCTAGATGGCCAAGAAGTGATAGGAGGCATGAATGGACTGTAGTAATGAGTCCTAATGAAATAACACAGAACTATGCCACATTAGAAGAGTTTTACTGGGAAAGTGATTTTGGTGCAAAGATATGTGCTGTTCATCCAGATAACCACATTTATTTTAGGAGAAGTACAATTGATTTATCAGGAGATAATGGTAAGAACAGAATGTACATACTTGACTCAGAGTCAAATAATAATATTGCAGGTGATGTAAGCACATCAGACGGAACTGCGGTGCATATGATCATAAAAAGCAAAATCGACCAACCGAGTGATTTAAACAATCCAGTAGATATTGATCATGATTTCAAGGTAGACCTACCAGATGAGTATGGTTATTCAGCAGAGGCCATGAATCCAAGTGATGATTATTTTTTAAATTGGATTCAGATTACTGGAAGACCTAATTTAGTCCCTGATGATGTAAGTGCACAAAATAAATTAACTGGTATTGTTTTTAGTGAAACTAAAATACCAGGAAGTAAGGTAAATGGATTATCTAAATTTAGTGCTTTAGATGAAGACAGGTTAGATGATGCTACTGGCCCATTAAGAACCTTAAATATTACGTCTAAGACACAATCTACAGGTACTGTTATGTTAGCAATATCTGAGAATGAAACTACAAGTATATATTTAGGAGAATCTCAACTACAACAAGCATCAAGTGGTAGTCAATTCTTATCAGTAGCAAAAGGAGTTATAGGAACAAAAAATTCTTTGCAGGGATCTTTTGGGACTACACATCCAGAGTCTGTTGTTATAAACGAGGGTAAAGCATATTGGTTCGATTTAAAGAACGCAACTGTTGTGAAATATGACTCTAATGGTTTAAAGGCAATAGGAGATGTTAAGATGAAAACTTACTTTAAAGAAAAGTCTGATATCATAGTATCTGACATTATAGATAAGTTTGTACCTGCCACATATGATTCTTTTAATAATGAGTACATTATAACCTTACCACAAACTAGTGAGGTAGAGGTTACAACTGATGGCCCTGGAACTTTCCCTGAAGATCCAGTAATATCAGGAACTAATCAAAAAGCAGGTGGAGGAAGATTTACAGGAGATATAAATGTATTTATCAGTGGGTTTAAGAACCCTATAAATCAAAGCATAGGAGTTGTTGATGGAGCAGGTAAGATTGGATTTACTGCTCCAAATGGATTTAAAATTCCTAATAACGCAATTACAAACCCAAATCCAACTCTCGGAATGACAGTAGAAAATGCTGCTAGTGGTGGGTTTACTGTTGATTCTAATGATTCTGACTTATTACTACCTGGTACTCGTGCTTTAGATTTTGAAAATATACCAGAAGGTACTACAAGTATAGAGATAACACTAACGGAAGTAGTGATAACGCCTCCAACAAAAAGCGTATTGGTTAACAATCCGTTAAATTATTCAAGTAAGTTTGAAGGCTTTAACTCTACACCAATAAGGTTGGTAGAGCCAAGTTATTCAGGTATAACTGACGAACAAAAAACTTATTCTGCATCGAGTGGAACTTTAACAATACCTTTTACATCTAACTTTAATTTTAAACTTGGGAGTGTAAATCCAAGCACAGGGTTTACATATACTAAAAATGGAGTTCAAACAGATATACCTATTAGTAAAATTTCTACTAACGCTACAAAATTAGGAACTAATGACGCTTTACATCAATATAAAGCAGGTAGTTGGAATCTGGTTATCACAGGCATTGATTCTGAAACAAGCAGAGTCGATATAAATTCAAGAAAATTAGAAGATCCAGTTATTGCCACACTCAATGCAACTGACATCAGCACAACAGGTTTCAAAATGCATGGGGAAATAGAATCTAAAGGGTCAGGCACTATACAAGAAAGAGGGTTTGTGTATTCAAGTACAGATCAGGTATTAAGCCTTACTAACTCAACCAAGTGTGTAGATGGATCCGCAACTACAGGGTCATATGAAAAAGTTCTAAGCGGGTTAAATCCTGGTACTTATTACTACTTCGCTGCATATGTTGTAACTGAATTAGGAGTGACCTTTGGAAATAGAAATTCAATTGAGACAGGAAGTTCAAATGCTTCTGTTCCAGGTTTAAGCACTACTCCTTATGATGCTCAAAAGCACAAAATGGAAGGTAGCGTTACAGGAAACGGAGGAGCAGCAATAACAAAATATGGTTTTGTTCTTGGTAAGAATTCAACACCAGTTATAGGGCAGTCAGGTATTATAGATAGAGCAACTACAGCAAGTGTAACTAGTTTCCCTTATGAATTTAATTTTGACCTTAATAATAAATTATTGAATTTAGATTCTGCAACTCAATATTACTATAGAGCATACGCAACAAACAATGTTGGTACTGGGTATGGCGAAATTAAAACTTTCACTAGTCCTACTGCATCAACTGGAGGTATTGCACTAATAGAATTATTAACCTCTAGTGTATTATACACTGGTGGTACAGTTAACTTTAGAGTCACTAAATCATTTAACTCTTCAGGTCAAATAGCAGGCACTATAACAATACAAGACACAACAGGTACTCAAACCAATGTTAGCGTAACGATACCTTCTTCGTCTTCATCAGTTACAGTATCAACAAGTGTAGGTCAAAACTATTCGACATCGTCAAGAAATGTTGGGTTTACTATAACAAACTTTAGTACTAGTACTTTAAACCAAACAGGAGACAATACACCTATATTATTAAAAGATACAGTTTCACAAGGGGGAGCCCCAAACAACAATGGAGGTGGTAGCCTGGGAGGAGGATTAGAAAATTACGAATAAAATATAGATATGAGCAACTTTAGTATAAATACAGATTTAAGTGTAGGGGATGAGATTAAAATAAAATTTGATATATCAAACAATTATCCAACCTCTGCTCCTGCTACTATCTATATAGTTGATTTGCATGAAATGCAGGATATAGAAAACAATCCAGATTATGATCTAAACACCCTGCCTCAATGGAGTAATATAAATGAACATATAGGAGGACTTGACTTTAATTGGTCTGGTAAAACAAACACAGATGCTATTGTTGCCCAAGCAGGTCATGTAGATTCTGGTGCAAAAAGATGTAAAGATGTTACAAGAACTGTAGGTGGTGTGACATATAACGATTGGTATTTACCATCTGCTGCTCAATTAACAACTCTTTATCAATTAAGAAATATCTTAGATCCTGTTATATTAAATGCAGGTGGCGATATTCTTACAAAAACACAAACACACTATCAAAGAAAAGGATATTGGGCATCACACGAAAGTAGTTCTACTTCAAATAAAACTCCTGTGTATTCTGTATCATTTAACCCTAATTCAGGTGGTGGTGCAACCTTTGGTAGAGCAAAATCAAGGAGATTTAGAACTAGAGCAACGAGAGAAATGGAACTCCCTAATGGTGTTAGTGTAGCGGTAGGTCAACTATACGGAGGAGGTATAGTGTATAAAGTGGTTGAAGCAGAGTCTGGTGGAGTTACTCCTAAAGTTGATGTTGATGTTAAAATTGGTAATGGTCTTACAACTATATTTTCACAAAATGAAAAGCCTAGTGGTTTCGCTACAGAAATACTACACACTGTTACGTCAACAGATGGTACGTCTCCTATAATTAAATGGGAGTTTGAAAATAGTAATACAGGAGCATATAATTGGACAACAAATTATCAGGTATTTGTAAAAGAGAACACAGCAACCACTACAATACAACCAGGATCGCAAGCAACTTTAGCCTGGAATGACGATGCGGGAAGGTGGACATCAAGATATTCATACATTCCAGAATATATGTCAACCTTTAAAACAGGCATCATAACCTTTACAAAAGGGAACTTATATATTCATGATGATTCAAACAATAAAAACTATTTTTACAACGGTAAATATCCAACTCAAGTAACTTATGTTGAGAATATACAGCCTTCACAGCCTAAAGTATTTTTAACACACGCTGTTGAAGGGACATCACAACCAAACATAAGCAGGTTTGAGACAATAGAAAACTGGACAATGAATAGTGATCTTATTAAAGATGACTATATAAGAAGAGAAGGAACTTATTATTCTGAATTATTCGGAGATGTTAATGATCCAAATGTTGGACTTAATGCATCACATGGTGATAAGTTAATGAAAGGAACAAAACTCAGAGGTCAATACATAAAAGTATTTATGACCTTCAGACAAGAAGATTTAGAAATTAAACATTCTAATATCGGATATATAACTAGTAAGGGACATACAACAAAGAATGGATAATTTAGTAGAGCAGAATAATAGCGTTAGCAATTTTACTCAGAAATTAGAGGATTTACAAAATGTAATGATTGCTAATAACGATAAAGAAAATATCTATGGTGATGGTATTAACTTAGTCGAGAATGATGTCTTTCAAATTAGCCATGATTATTGTGGCCCTTTATATATGAGAAAGATGATTATGCCTAAAGACTCTATTGTGGTTAGTGCGATGCATCATACTAACCATTTTTGGTTTTTATTAAAAGGCAAAATAAGTGTAACGTCAGGCGATGAAACTGTAGAGCATATAGCACCATGTTATTCAAGGTCTTTAAAAGGTGCTAAAAGATTTATTGTATGTGTAGAGGAGTGTTTGTTTATTAATGTACACGCCAACCCTACTGAATCAACAGATATTAAAGAAATACAAGATGACTTGTATTCAATAACATTAGAAGAATATAATAAAAAAGAAAAGTTATGGCAGGAATAGCAACAGCAGCAATCGTAGGTGCAGGTTTAAAAACAGTCGGTGGACTTGCTCAAATGGCATCTGGTATCTTTGGAAAAAAGAAAAGACAAAGAGAAATAGACGACTTAATAGCAATGCGACCTAAGTATGAAATACCAAAAGAAGTTGGTCAAGATGTAGCAATGAATAGAAACCTAGTCAATGCTCGTTTAGATGGACAACAAGAGTTGCTTGACAGTCTCAATACAGATAAGCAAAACCAAATTAATACAGTTAAATCTTCCTCTGGATCTCTAGAGGATTTGTTGGCTGTAAGCACATCAGGAAATGCAAGTATGTCAGATGCTTTAATAAAAGCACAGCAAGGAGGAGCAGCACAAAGAGATAAGCGAAGAGCAAACTTTTCAGAATCCCTGAGCAACCTATCATCATTTAGAGATCAAGCATTTAAATTAAATGAACTAGACCCATACAATCAAAAAGTAGAAATGACAATGGCTAACAACGCAGCATCAAGACAGATGACTTTCGGTGGTTTAAATCAAACAGCATCAGGAGTAACTGATATTGGATCAGCGTTAGCAGGTTAAAAAAATAATTATGGCAAAATTTACACCAGGATTAATGGGAGTTAAAACAACTCCAACACTAGGAAAAAATTCTATACCAGGATTTATAGATACTGGCACACAGTCTATGGACGCATCGTTCAGACAGAACCTAGAAATTAGGGCTAAGAATAAAGCAACTAAGTTCGCACAAGCACAAACACTTAGAGATGGTATAGTTTCTGGGCATTTTTCCGAAGATATGGTTGTAAAGGTTGAGGCAGCAATAGACAGAATGTCTAAGTTAAATCCAAACAGAAGAAACTATTCTAAAGTATTGAATGAGGCTAGTGCTGAATTAGGGATGGCTGTTCAAAAACAAGCAAAGGTCACTAAATTATTAGAAAGAACTGGTGCAGCGTTTGAGGGTGATGAAGATAAAAAATATTATAGCAAGGATGGATTCTTTGCTATGCTTGAAGATAACACCAATATAGACTTAGACAAAACACAAATGCAAAGTCTATATCAAGGTTATTTACAGGATACAGGAAACATAAATCAAGATGTTGTAAGAGAAGACTTTGTTGAACTTTTAGGAAAATACAAATTCGGAGGCAACTTAAAATCTAAAGAAGGAGAAATAGATGGTCAAAAAACCCTAACACAAGGTTCTTATCAAGGTGAGAGAACTCAAATGTATAAGTTGTCTAACAGGAATATTTCTATTCCTGTTTTTGCCAATTCATCAGAAGTTCCAGAAGACCTAGTAGAAAAATGGGGAACATCAAGTAAAGCACACATGGCTATGATGGATAATTATACCAAGGAAAAAATGAAGGGCTTTACAGGAACTCAAGCAGAAATGGACGCAGAGGAAATGCGAATTGGTCAAGAGTTTGTTCTAGACCAAATGAAAAAAGTAATTCCTGATTACACTAGTATTTCAAAAAAGAAAGAGGATTTCATACCACCACCTCCTACTCCTGCTGGTGATCCTAATGATAAGCCAAACCCTTCAGCATTAATTGCAACTCAATTAGCAAGAGCGATGATGGGTGGTGATTCTATTATAGGTAAAACTCCAGTAACTAAATTACAATACAAAAACACATCCCTTAGCGGTTATGATATTACTAATCAATTTAAAGATATCAAATTAATTCCAGGAGTAGGTAAATCACCAGGGAGACCCGCTAAAAAAATATTTAGAGCAGAAGGCGAAGATGCTCTATATATTGATACAGGTAAAGGAGTTGTTAGATATGACGAGAGTCAATTTAATGACTTAATGCTGATGGCATCAACTGGATCTAAAGATTTTACTTCTGAAGATGCTAACACATTGCCAGAATATGATAACACAAGAAAAGCATACAACATACGTCAAAAGTATACTGATGGTAAGACTGTTAAGTTTAGAGGCGAAATGACCGATGCTGAGTTGAGTAGTGGGAAATGGAGTACAACTGGTAGATCATTAGTAGGAACAGAATTTAACCCTTATGTAAATACTTTGACCGCCGAAGAAAGAGACGCACAGAAAGTGAGTTATCAACTACAAACAGCAGGTAGTGCAATTGCTGATATTGAAAATGTCTATGATAGAATGACCAACACAACTACTGATTATGAATTTGTATTAGACGTTGCAAATAAATTAAATACAGCATGGACAGGTCAAGTTATAAAATCTCTTAACAAAACATCAGCAATTACAAGTATTAAACGAGGAGTAAGTGCTGCGGGAAGTATGGGATTTGGTGCAGGTAGAGATAAATATGTTGTAAGATTTGCTGATGGAAGCGATAAAACTGTAACTCAAGAGGAGATGAAGGGATACATTCAGGGTCAGAATATAACAGAACCGAAATAAAACAACCTAGATGGAGGAAAAAGAATTACTCGCAGCGTGGGAAAAAATACAGAGTATGTATGGCCCTCAAAAGAAAACATTTGATGAGTTTAAATTTCAAATGCAGTCTAATGAGTACCGAAGCAAGGTATTTAAAAATGTAGGTCAAAACGCAAAAGACATATTTGGTTACGCTGATTATCAGCAATTTAACGCTGATAAGTTTTTACCTGCACCCGCCAAGGAAATAACTAACACTCCAGAATCAGCAGAAAACCTACCAAGATTTCAAGGCTCTTCAGCCTCATTTGTTGACCAACAAGTAGAGGCGAAAAGAAATCAGTCTAATTATAATGCAGATGGTTCAGCAGGCAGAATGCCTACCCTGTATGATAGAATGTCTGAACAAGAAAAAAAAGACCTTGATTTAAAGAATAAGAAAGCAAAACAATTTAAGCAAGCAGAAAGAGGGAAGAAAGGTTTAGGTACTACCTCTCAAATAGTTTCTGATGGAGGTGATTTTTATGAAGTTATTAGAAACTACTCATTAACAACTGGCGAAAACTTACTTGCAAGTCAACTTGATTACAACGAAGGCAAGTTAGATGGTGTTGCTAAAGGACAATTCGAACAAAAAGCAATCAACCTCATATCTGAAGATATGTTTCAGGTTGTTGACGAAACAGAAAAAAGCCAAGTCTGGGAAAACTATGGAGAAGAGTATGGTTTTTTAATCAATCAACTTAACTCTCAAGGTAAAGAAATTAGAGGTTTACAAGACCAGTTAGCAACAGCAGTTGATCCACAAAGAAGAGAATTAATTATTGAGCAAATAAATAATATTCGTGAAGAAGGTGCTGAGTATTCTTATGAAAAACCAAATCAATATGGTGGTACGGATGCAAAAAGATTTCTGTTTACCGATTATGATGAGATGCAAAAAAGGTTTTCTAAATTAAATAGTTTACCAGAATTTAAGAATTACCAAAGAGCAATAAATGTATTAGGTCATTTAAGAGATGTAAGTGATAATTTCGACACAAGAAACCCTGAGTTTGTACAAAATCAAAAAGACTTAAAATCAGCACAAGAGTTTGTTGATATAAAAGAAAAGTATGATTTACCTGAGTTGGGAATGCCTGGAACACGACCTCCTAAATGGTTCAACAATAATATTACAAAACCCATTTTATCTTCTCTTGCAAAAGCAGTAAATGATGCAGCGAGTCTACCAAGAACATTAGCGTTTAATGATGAATATGGTTGGACAGATGCTCTTGCTGAGGGTGCAGAAAGAATATTAACTAAAGAACTAAACCCTAATATGGTTGCAAGTTTAGGACAGGCTAGTAATAAAGATAGAGGCCTGTCTGAAAGAGTTGCCATGGTTGATGATTACCAATTAGTGGTATCAGATGATTTATTTGAAGGAAGAAGAACTCCTAAAACAGTAAGAGATAAAGATGGTTTCTTGATACAAGATGAAAAGATTGTTAAAGAAGTTATAGATAAGTACGAAGAAGATCCTACAAAGTATGAGGATGAACAACAATATAACTTTGAAGGTGCATTACCAAAATTTGTTGGAGTAATGGCTGACTTAGGTATCTTAATGTTTGGTACTAAGGGATTAGGTACAGGAGTAAAAGCAACAGGAACTCTTGCTAAAGCAGGAGGTTTAACAAGGACAGGTAATTATTTATCCAAGTCTAATGTTGCAAATAGAATAGGTTTAACTGGTGCAGTAACTGGACAAACACATAATCAATTATATACCGAGGCAATCAAACAAGGGTTATCTCCTTCTGAGGCATCAGCGTTTGCAGTAACTGGATCATTGGCTGTTGCAACAATAGCACAGTTTAACCCACAGTTTTATTTAATTGGTGAGAAAAAAGCAGCCCAAGCACTAACAAGTAGATATATAAATTACTTAGCAGCAGGAGGAAAGGAGTCAAAAAAGAAAGCCTTTGGTTATGCAATGCGTGAAGTATTTGGTCAGGGTAAAAGAGAAGCGTTTGAAGAGTTGGCAGAAATTCCTGCACTTAATGCTGTAAGAGGTGGTTTCAACGAATTCCTTACTCCAGAAAAACAATTTGAAGTTAACTGGTCAAGAGGAGAAATAGAAGAGTCTGCTATATTTGGATTTGCAGCAGGTTTCTCTACAGGGCCAATGAACATTACAAGCCAATCTGCACTACAGCAACAAGCAACATACGCTGCATATAAAGCAAAAGATAAATTCTTCAAAAGAACTGACGAGTTGGTAGGTAAAGAGTATATGGATCCTGAGACTGGGAATATGTTAAACTATACTCAAGAACAAGCAGATGCTACTAAGACTAAATTTAGTAACCTATTTAAACAATTGGATGCTGCTAAAGGTAATACAAAATACTCTGAAGAAGTAGAAACTAAATTATTAAGTTTATTACAAAGGTCTGAAGCGATAAAACAAAATAGGGATCTGGCACTTGGCAACCCTGCGTTATTAGAAGTATTGGATGCACAGTACGCAATTGTTAATGATGCAATCGCTAAAGTATTGCAGGATAATAGAACACCAGTTAAACCAGAAAAATACGAAAGAGAAAAAGCCACAGATTCAAAGGGTAATCGTCTAGATGCAGAAGGTAATATAATGTCTTCAGAAGCAACTCCAGAAGTTAATGAAGAAGTAGATAGTGCAATTGATGAGGCACTAAATAATGATTCAGAAAACGTATTAGATGGTAGAGTTAAGCCAGAGGCTAAACCAGAGGAAGATGTAGAATTAGAAGTAAACGAAAATACTACAGAACAAGAAATAGAGAATATAGCAAATGAAGGATCTAAGCAAGGACGAAAGCAACAAGCAAAAAACATTGGAGCAAAAGTTGAGGGTGACCAAAAAGTGGAATCAGAAATTAACCCTGAAACCAAAACTGAACCACCAGTTGATACTAAAACAACTAGTAAAACTGGAGCAGTAATAGAGCCAGGTGTAGTTAAGATAGAAAGCCAGAAACAGTTTGAGGCATTGGAAAATGCTCTAAGGAATGAGGATATAACTGATGAAGAACTAGAGCAATTAGGTTTTAAAAGAGAACCATACTATGATCCTGGCAATGATATGCAAAGGACACATAAGAATTTAAAAATAGATATTACTAGTACTCCAGTCTTTGAGGAAATAAATCTAAAAGGAAAGCCTACAGGGAAAAAATACCATAGACTATTCAATTCTACACAGAAAGGTGTGGGGTACTATGTACCAGTAGGAAAAGAAATTTACTTAGATGATCGTGGCACAACAAGACCAACTGATGTAGAGGGTAATAAAATGGGTGATGGAACATATATGTCAGACAGTATGTTTGCCCAACCAGAAGGTACTCAAACAAGTACAGAAACAAATCCAGAACCTAAGAAGCCTTTATTTACTAAGGATGAGTTATCTACTGCAAAAGCAGATCAAAACTATTTAGACCCATTAATTAAAAGATTAAAAGAAAACTTTCCTGGTGTAAACATAGAGATGGATGCGGAGGCTGTAGAGCAGTTAGCATTAAGTCAAGGTGTATCACCAGAGATGGCTAAAAAAGCAAGAGGCGTTTATGATGCTACAAACAATAGAGTTTTAATAAACCCTAAGACAGCAGGTAAAGATACTCCTATACATGAATTTGCTCATGTATGGACAAGAATTGCTAAAGACGAAAGACCAGAACTTTGGAAAAAAGGGATGGAGTTAATGAAAGATAGTCCTATCTATAAGAAATTAAAAGAGCAGATAGCACAAAATCCTGATTTACAAAAAGTATATACTGAAGATAAGATTCTAGACGAGGCACTTGCAGTCGCAATAGGACAGAGAGGTGCTAAAATATTTGAAGATCAACAGCAGGAAACTATGTGGAAGAACTGGATACAAGAGTTCTTCGATTTTATTAAAGATAAATTTAATGTACAAAGTGAGGGTGATATTCAGAACCTTACATTAAGAGAGTTTATAGAACTAGCAAGTACAGAAATACTTACAGGTGATAAGGTTGTACCTGCAAGACAAAAACTCGAAACGTTAAATAAAAATATAGAAGTAAAATATAATAAAGAGGGTGACCTTGAGATTATAAACAAGAAAACAGGTAAGCCTGTATCTAAACCCACAAGAAGAAAGGTAGAACAGGAAATCATTAAGATGAATGAGTTGCCTGCTGAATGGGTAGACGCAGGAACAACTTTATATGAAGCACTACAAGAGGATAAGAATAATAGAGAAGGTTTTTATGACCCTGTTGAATCAGCGTTTATTGGTTACAAAGTAAAGAGACAATCTTTTATAGACAACTCAGATGTAAACAACATAACCAATACTCTAGCAAGAGGGTGGCTCTCTAACAAGAAAGGTCAAGGGTTAGATGTTATTGCCATGGAAATTGAAGGCATGGTTTACGGTGGTGAATACAACGCTAGTCAACCGAGAGTTGAGGTTCAGGACTTAGTAGATATAATGCTTAAAAACCCAGGCAACTACTTAGCAGTACCAGAACAGGTTAAAGATGCAAAAGATAATTTCATGGAGGTTACAGGTATGTATCCAACAATGAAAAACGCTGAGGCAATCAAAGATAAAATTTCAGATTCTAACTCTAAGTTAGATGAGGTTTATGATGAAGACTTTCTTGATCAAGATATACAGAACGATGAGGGTGAGTTGCCATTCCAGTTATCTTTCCAAGCGAACTTTGTAGACCCTATGACTGGTCTAAGTTATTCATATGATAAAAACTCAGACACCTTTAAAGCACTAGAGGCAGCAGGTTTTATAACTAAGAATAAAACTTTAAGAGATTTCTCAGATAAGAATATGGTTTTACATACTCCAGACTTTGCATTTTCTGGTAGTATAAGTAAAGATGGAGATTTAATTGTTGAAGGAAAAGGTGGTATGTACTACCCTATTAAATTTCATCAAGCAGGTTTCTTCTGGGCATCAACTGAAGATGGTGCTAGTTCATTGGTTAGATCCCTTAACCAATCTTTAGCGAAAAATAAAGATGGTAAGGTATACATGGGATTAGTTACTGCAACACCTAGCAAACTGCTATCTTCAACTACAGCAGCGAATGGAGTGGTAGATGTATTTATGTCTCCTACTTTCCTTAAAGGTCTAGGAATGACTGAAAGTCAGGTTACTAGATCTCTAGTAAATGCTGCTAATTTTTCAACAACTAAAAATGTAAAAGACAATAAGGGAAATATTAAGCAGGTAACAACAGGACTAAGAGCAGGTGTATCAGCAAAAGCAAATATAGAGGATACATTAAAATTAATCAGAACTAAACTTGCATCAGATAAATCTTCCTTTGAGGATAGAAAAGTATTTGTAGAATCTTTCTTAGGAAGGGTTGCAAAAAGAATTAACCCAAAATCATTAGATCCAAAAACTGGTAAAATGAAATTTGTTAACTCTAAAAAATCTATTGCAACAAATAAAAAGATTGTAAAATTCTTTAAAGAAAGTATAGGGTTTACGCAAATGAAAGCGACAGGTGGTAGAGTTTCACCTGCTAACCTAAAGGCTGCTGTATCATATATGTTAGGTGAGCCACTTTTAAGAAGTGAATCTCAAACAAATAAAATTTATGCTGTATTAGAAATAGATGGTAAAGTAAAACCAGTAAAGTCTGATGCACATGAGTCTTATCCTAAAGCAATTGCATCTGAGGGTGATGCTAGAACTAAATTACACATTCTAAAAGATAGAATGGATTGGAGAGATAATGTAGCAGATCCTGATACAGATACAAACATTGAAGTGGGGCGACCAAGAAATAAAGATGGTAAGCCAAGATCACATATACAAATACTACCTACAACTGTAGGATTATCTTATGCACCAGTAAGGGTGTTAAATCAATCAGAGAATCCTGGAATGTCATTTCAGTTAAATACTGATACTAATAAAAAACAGATATCTGAAAGCATAACAAGACTTAAAGAGCAAGGTAAATTTACAGAACAGCAGTTAGTCGATTACTACCATAGAAGATTCCCTGACGTATCTAAAAAAGAATTAGGAGAAATGTATAATGGTAAGGTGCCAGAAGATTCTCCAAGATCTGAAAAAAGAAAATATACTAATAGACTAGAAGAAGTATTAAGTGAGCAAACTTTTGAAGAATTATCTGAAGAAGCAAAAACTTATATTCCAAAAAGAAATAATATAACAGAGGCTGAGGCTGATGCTATGTTTGAAGGACTAGGCTTAGAAGATGCTATAGTTGTAGTGAAATCTAATCCTGAATATTTATTACCTGAAGTTAGAATTGCTCTAACCAATAAAGTTGTAATGGAGTTAGAGAAGAAGGCTCAGCAACTAAGAGCAGAAGGAAAAGACTCTGAGGCTAATCTAATATCAGCATCTATAAACAGTATTGTTGAGGTTATCGCAGCAGAAGGAACAAAAGCAGGTAGGTTTATTCAAGCATTTAAATTATTAAAAGCATTAAGTGCAGATAGAACGGTTTCTCTAGTAAACAAAAAATTAAAAGAGGCAGGCAAACAACCTTTAACAAAAGAACAAGAGGCCGAGTTAAAAAGATTAAAACAAGAGTCTGATAACGCAGCAGAAGGATTACCAAAATCTGAGGCGATGGCAAAACAATTTAAATACATTCAGAAACTTTTAGGATCTTCTTTTAAAGGTGTGTTTGAGGCGTATTTCTATGCTAGTATACTGTCGGGAATGACAACTCAATTGAGAAACATTATGGCTAACGTAATGTCTATAGGTAATGAATTAATTGTTACATCCATAAGAGAGGCTATTTTAGGAAATCCAAAAGCAATATTCCAAGCACCAATGGGAATGATTAAAGGACTTAGTAAAGGGTGGTTGAATGCTAAAAATATTTTACAAACTGGTATAAAGTCTGATAAGTCGAATAAGTTTGATAACCCTGCCCTACTTGAGTGGTGGAGATTTAATACTAATGAAACTGTTATAGGTAAACTATTACCTAAAAAAGTAACTGATTCAGCAGACTGGCTTTTAAATTCTAAGTTTTTACCATGGTCACCTAACTTTTTAAAATATGTTCAAAGAGCAATGGTTGCAGGTGATCAAATGTTTTTTCATTCTGCAAAAGAAATGCAAGCGAGAGCACTTGCAAATAGAATTAAAAGAGGTAAAGACGTAACACCAGAAGATGTTAAAAGAGCAGAAAGTATATTAGAACCTTCTCAAGAATTAAAAGACCAAGCAAAAGCACAAGCAATTAAAGAAGGTTTTAAGGAAGGCACTACAAGATATAAGATAAGGGTGCATGAATTGATTGAGGCACAAAGAGACATGACTATTCAAGGTCAGTCTGAAGACTTTGCTGCCAAAACAACTTTTAACTATGAGCCAGAAGGTGCATTAAGTTACTTATATAACTTTATCGTACAGTCAAGACAGATGCCAGGTATTGGCCCAATCATGACTACGTTTATTCCTTTTGCTAGAGTATTAACAAATGTATTTAATAGGTTCTTACACTATACTCCTGTAGGTGCTGTAACAGCATACAGAGGAAAAGTAAGAATAGCAAGTGGTAAAATTAGAACCCTGAGTACGGAAGAAAAAGCAGACTTATATATCAAGTCATCAATTGGTTTGTCTACAATGGCAGGATTGGTTGCATATTTAATGTCTCAAGCAGACGATGATGATGCTGTTCTAAAAATATCAGCAGCAGGCCCTTCTGATTTTAATAAAAAATATGAATTACAAAAGGCGGGTTGGAAACCATTTACTATTACAGTAGGTGATGTAAGTGTATCTTATCAAGATCATCCATTATATTTTATTCTTGCAGGTGCAGGTACTTTATATGAAAGTGATAAGTATGGTAACTCAATAGATGGTGAAGGTAACGCAGATCTATTCTCTTATGTAGCATTAACAACTGCGATGAGTATGCTACAACAATCATGGTTACAGGGCTTGTCAGACCTTGGTAGAATTTTAAATTCAAATGATCCTGCTAAAGCAATAGCAAATAAAACTTTTGGTGTTCTTGGTTCGGTTGCAATGCCTAATTTCCATAAACAACTGGTAAGACAATACATGGAAATAATGAGTGATCCAATTAAGGCAAGAAGAACAGGTACATTATCTGGTGCAATAGATCAACTGTATAGAGACATACCTATTGCAAACTCTGGACTATATGATATGGTAGATAATTTTGGTGATCCAGTTATTCCTAACCAGGGAGAAAAATTTGTTCCTTTAAGTTTAGACTTCGGAGAAAGAGGAGATCCATTAGTAAAACATCTTGTTGAAGAAGGAGTATTTGTAGGCTCTGCAAGAAACAGAAAAATTGAGGACTTTGAAACAGGCGAATCTAGATACCTAGATGGCGATGAGTATCAGGTTTATAAAATGGAATCTGCAAAAGCAGTAGGTAAACTACTTAGAGAAAATTATTCCTACTTAAAAACATTAAAAGGAGAAGAGTTAGGAGAAACTGTAAAAATGTATAAGCAACAAGCGAGAGAGGAAACACTATATGAGTTATTCTATTATGATAAATACAAAGAATTAACCAAGAAAAAATGAGAGAAATAAATGAAATAATTGTGCATTGCACAGCAACACCAGAAGGCAGAAAGGTTTCTGTTGAAGAAATAGACAGATGGCACAAGGACAGAGGATGGTCAGGTATAGGATACCATTATTGTGTTCAGTTAGATGGTAAAGTAAACAAAGGAAGAGATGTGAAAATTCCAGGTGCTCATTGTAAAGGAAGAAATAAACAATCTATCGGTATTACATATGTTGGGGGGTTAGATTCAGATATGAGTCCATGCGACACAAGAACGGATGCACAAATTGACAGTCTTAAATATCTAATTGGATATCTTTGTGCAAGTTATCCAGGGGCAAAAGTTTCTGGTCACAGGGACTGGTCATCTAAGGCTTGTCCTTCTTTTGACGCTAAAGAAGAATATAAAAATATATCAGAGAAATATGGAGGATAATAAAGGTTACGAGATTGCTGTATCAGAAAGGTTCAAAATTGGGCCATTAGTTGGATGGGCATTTTATTCACCAGACGAACATGGTGATTGGTACGAATTTAATCTTTACCTATTGTTTTTTATGATACATATAAAATGGTGGGATTTAGATGAAGAGTAAAGATGAAAGTATAAATAGTTTTTTAGCCAAAAATTGGTCAATGGTAGTTGGTCTATTGGCTGCGATATTTACAGCAGGAACTATCTTCGCACAATTCACCGCCCTTCAAGTAGAATTAACTACTCTACATGAAAGATTAGATAAGAAAATTAAAGTTATAAATCAATTAGAAGACAGAATAGTTGATATTGAGAAAGAACTACAATACGAAAAGGGATATCTAGAAGGTAAAGAAAAATAAAAATCATGAGTAATAAAAAACCAAAAAAAAAGTTTAAAGAAACTAAAGTTGGTAAGTTTCTATTAGGTTCTGGATCAGCCATCATAGATGTTGTAGGCGATTTGTTACCAGACTCTGGTGTAATGGGTGTGGTTAAAAATCTTATCGAAAAAGAAGATCCTAAAATATTACCTCCAGAAGACAAGGAAAAAGCAATGAAACTCTTAGAACTAGACATGATAGAGTTGCAAGAGGTGAGTAAGCGTTGGGATTCAGATATGAAATCAGACTCATGGCTTTCAAAAAACACAAGACCTATGACTTTAATCTATCTAACAGTTACCACATCATTATACATTATCTTAGATAGTCTAGATATTGCGTTTGATATTGATGAAAGTTGGGTAGAACTTTTAAAAACTCTTCTAGTTACAATTTATGTAGCCTATTTCGGATCGAGAGGATTTGAAAAATACAGTACAATTAAAAAAGGTTAAGATTCTTTATCTTCCTTATATATTTTATACCCTTGTTCCTTCAATAATTTAATAGCCTTCTTGATCGCTCTTTCATTCATTCTAAATTCGTGAAAAATTTGATTCTCAAATGCGTGATGTTTCATATTAGTATGTATTAGTTGTCGTTGTAAACCAACCATTCTTATCAGCACCTTCGTTTTCTTTAACCTCCTGGTCTTTCAACGCTATTATTAAAAGTATTAAATATCCTGTAAGATCTTTTACAGAATCTTCAGTCTTATCGTATATACCCTTCTGCTTTATTCTAGATATTTTATCATCTATCCTAGCACACAAAGATTTTACCGCATCGCCATCACTAAAAATATTGACTGGATTAGTTGCACTATCTCCGTAGTCTTTATTTTTAGAGACGAGAAGGCTGATGATTTCAGCACCAACCCTCTCAATTTTTTCTCTAGTATCCATATTAGAATGGTGCAGTTTCATCTTGGTTAACAAAACTTTCTACTTTTTCCTCATGGCTTTTTGAAGGAATATTACCATCTGCGTATGTAATTTTCCATGCATTAGCATTAGCAGTTCTTAACTCTCCATTACGGTCTGTGTAACTTCTTAGGTTTACTGATACTTTTACTTCATCATTTTCTTTGTATGCAGTAAATAGGTTTGCTTTTGCACCAATAGCCTCCACTGGGTAGTCTACAGGATACTCTCCTCCTAACGTAAGTGTTAGGGTTCTTTTCTCCAGATCTCCATTTTTAGTCTGGATTGTCATCGCATCAGATATTGTTTTGATGCGGCCTTGTAATTCAATTGAATTGCTCATAATTATTATTTAAAAGTGTTATATATATTCAGAGGTGTTGATTCCTCTTGCCTTGAGACATTCAAGGACTTGTTTTATTATATAGTTTACATAGTCTAAATCCTTTTCTAGTTGTTTATCTAGTTGTTTTAATTTCTTTTTTTCTTGTGCTGTATTGTTTACACAGATGATTTTTACATGATCTGTGTTATGTTTTTCTAACAACCTATCCATTTCTGGTATTTTTAAAATCTTGTCTGGCATACAATTTTATTAAGGCGTATTAATTATTTTATTTTGAATTAGCATCTCTATTAATTCCATCATATCTTCCTTATAAAGAATGCAATATTCTTTCCCTCCTGGTGCTTTATGAAACACAATAGGAACATCTGTTGGTTTTATATCCATGTCGCTTAGGACTTTTTTATACTGAGGATTTCTTTTGTAACATTTTGCCTGGACAGCAAAATCTCCAGTATTCATAAGGTCAATACCCTTATCATCTAACATTTTAGATCCATACCTAGTTGTTACACAATCTGTAAATCCTAACTTTTTAAAGTCTTTTACTAATTGTCTTTCGTAATTGTGCCCTTTATTTCTGTTTGTGTTTGCCATATACATTAAAATCTTTATAAACATAAACCGCTTTGCGTTTTACAAATGCTTTTATGTCTTCATATTTAACTGATTTATCAAAACCTCTTAGTAAAAGGTAATAATCCTTACCTAAACCATTTGGTCTAATAAAATACTCTTCTTTGTTTGGAACTATTTCTTCTAGTTTTGCAGGTCTCAGTAAGTCTACGCCTTTCTCAAAAGGTTTTTGCTTTCCTACCTTGCCTCCATACCTATTGTTTTCCCAAACTACCCTATATAATATTTGCTCATTCTTGACCATTAAACTTTGCATACTGCCCGCCATGAGTTGTGTTGCTATACTCATTATAACAAGTTGTTTCTAAATTATACTTGAATTCCTGCATACCAGTCTTTCCAGTAAACCTCCATCGTACCTTCCAAACGTGCACTTCGACTAGTTCATTCTCAAAATCTCGGTACACAGTAATTCCATTATCTACTTTATTAAAGAAATGGGAAGACCCACTTACACTATACCCACTTGCAACCTCTACCTTACCATTCTCTTTCTTTAATTTTTGTGGGTGAGCAACTAATATCACTCCACAATCATAAGCCTCTTTAAATATTTTTATCTTAGATAATTGTAATCCAGTATACTGATGCTCATTCATCCCTCTCTCAATCTTATGCTCAACAAATGCCCAGTTATCTATAATCAAGCAATTGATACCCATCTTTTTGACCAACTCTTTTCCTTTGTTTAATATCCCCTCTACTGTAAGGTCATTGTCTTTTAAATTTATAAAGTAGAAATGCTTATTAATAAAATCAATTGCAGGATCTAATTCTTCTGGCTGTAAATTTGTAGCAGAGCCTTTACCAAACTTTTTACCGCTATACTTTTCAATTAATTCAGCAACATGAACTTTAATTGGCTGTTTCTCAGCAGAAAATATTCCAAACTTCCATCCTTGTCTTGCCAACTCTACAATAACTTGATCTACAAAAGAAGATTTACCATGCCCTGGAACTCCAGTAACTAAAGTAAATTCACTTGGTCTCCATGACATCAATTTGTCAAACTCTTTATAACCTATCTCATCACCTTTTGGCATTCCATGGTTATACAGGTTGTGTATTTCTTTACGAGAATCTGATGCCTTACTTACGCCTTCTAGTGGAAAAGGCTTTGCATTATCTAAACATTTAACTAATTCAACACTTCCATGTTTAAGTAAGACATCGTTGGCATCCTTACATCCTTCTGGAAAGTTTACTAACCAGATCCTGTCTTTGCCAATTCTTCTCGATAATTCGTCTCTTAATTTAATTCCAGGGGCATCATTGTCTAATGCCAAGTATATTTTTTCTTTGTTTTCAAACTCCTCTATGCTGTTGTCTAGATATGTAAGGTTTTGATTACCAGTAGATGCTCCATTAGGTACAGAGCAAGCAAACATTAATTTACCTTGCTGTAATCCTGCCTCATAAAAAGCCATAGCATCAAACTCCCCTTCTGTTATTATACACCAAGATGCAGGTTTAATTAAATCTAAACCATACATTATCATTTCAGAACCTTTATTAAGTTTAAAGTTTTTCTGTGAATCTCTAAACTTGATATTTATTCTTCTACCTTTTCTAATATAATTAAATTGGATAACTGGTTTTTCCATCTGTACTTGTGGCATATACTCTACGCCTTCAGTCACTCCGAAATACTCAATTGTGCTATCACTTATCCCTCTGTCTTTGAAGAATTTTAGAACCTTATCAGATAGTGGGGATGCTCTTTGAACAGGCATCTCATATTCAGTTTTATATTCTGCTACGGATCCATTATCTCCACAGTGGTGGCAATAATAAGTACCAGTTTCAACCCAAACTCTTAGGCATTTTTCATTCCTATTCTTCTTCCTAGTATGAGAACACTTAGGACATTTGGTTTTTTGGGGGTCGTTCCCTCCATTAGACTTGACTTCAATGCCAAGTGCTTGCAGTTTTGATAAGTTATCTGTCATATTATTGCTACTCTCTTTCTATTGGGGGTGACCTGGTTAGTAGTCTCCCACTCTTTATATTGTATGAGATATTTCTCAACGAATTTATTACCGAAGATTACCTCTGGTGTAACAGAAGATTGATACTTTTCACTCCATTGCTCCTTACAGTAATCAAACACTTTTACCATTATTGAACCAGTAATTGGCTTACCATCAAACTTTTTAGCCAAAATACTTTTAAATCTTTTCTCGTATGTTCGTGCTTGGTAATTCTTCTTATATCTTTTATTTATATATTCTATCACATCTTTACATACAGTTTGATATTCAAGTGAAATTACTTGATCTGTTTCTGCAACAGCAATCCTAAACCACAAAGGTGTGGTTCTGTATTTCGGATGTGCCTTTGTTCCTATATTGTCTATTAAACCTTTTTCTCCTAACTCCGAAATATATCTACTCATAGTTCTGGATGAGGTGTTTAACTCAATACTTAAATCTGATAAGGTTTTATCACAATAATTATCTTGTGATGTATACTTATAAATTAAATCACATAACATATACGACAATGGAGATAAATCGTGTTTGCGTAAGACTTCATATATTACAGTTGTGCTTCTTATCATTTTAACAATAATTTATGATACCAGAGTTCTCTTTTCTTTTTATTCCTGTGCGACTCTAACCTACAATCCAGTTCTACAATTTGCCCTACCTTATATCCTTTTGCTTTATCTATTGAATCATCCCATGCATGGATTGCTAAGTAGGAGTTGTCTAGGGTTTCTATGATGACTATTTTGAATTGGTGATCTCCTTTTTCGCCACTTACCTCCTGGTCTTCTCCAATATGTCTAATCTTTCCGTTTACTTTTATGTTCATTTGATGTGTTCTTTTATAATTTCAGCAAGCGACACCGCTTTACCATGCCTATTTTTTATGTAGTTCATTACTAAACTAGTCTTGGTATGAAATCCTTTTGCAGTAACCCTGGGGTCTTTTGTGTTATAAAACTCATCCATTATAGAAAGAAACTTTCCTTCCATAAATTCTATGTTACTGATATCTTCAGATAAAAAATCTGCTATATCCTCTTTAGAATGCCCATACATCAATGCTATGCCAGTAAATATGCAAACACCAAAATAAGAGTTTCCTTCTATCACTTGATTTACCTCAAGCGTGTGTGGGTTTTTCACAGCCAAGTTTGCCAGAATTCCCTTTTTTATGTTTTCTAATTCCATGTTTTAAAATTTAGGTTTTTCAATATCCTTATATCTTACATTGAAGGTTTTTCCCCAAATAATCTTCCCTTTCTCACCAAAATCTACCTCTTGTGCCCCTCTATGAATCATCATTTGCTTGATAAGTTGCTGAGTAAGATTTTTATTTGCTTTTGCCTCTTTCTCATTTTCCCTGTGTACGATATATGCTTTTGTTAAATCTTCCAGATCATCATTACCATTAATCTTTACTCTATCAACCATTGCTTTATGTTTCTCTGAAAGAAACTGGTCAAGATCAATTTTATATTCTTCTTCTACAGAAGGCTCTAAGTGAGATACCAATCTGTATACCTCGTTATTGTTCATTGCATCTCCTTCGAGTTCTATGGTTTGCCTTGCCTCTTGAACACTATTGTAGAACCTTTCTCCTTCCTCTATAATTGTTTCTTGAATGTTTGGGTTTGCCTCGATTGTAAAAACATCCATATGTCTTCCATCTTTTAAAAAAGCAAACTGACCATATGCATATTCAAGAACAAGCATATATAATTGTATTTGTGCTATATAGTATGGAGGAATTCCTCCTTCCCATTTATCTGCATTGTATCCAGAAATAGTTTTAATTTCTAAAATACCTCTTCCCTCCATCTCATCGTGCTGTACTATTTGTCTGTCTATGTTAGCAAACAAAAAAGGATATTTAGGATTAACAAATATAGAATTCCTTCTTATTGATTTTCTTAATTTGTTTTTAGACTGGTAGTTGTTTATCATTTCAACAGGATCTCCAGTCCAATATTGCCATAGGTCAGCAACATAATCTTCAAGTAGCCTACCATGAAACATGACTTCATTGTCTATGTTCTTAATATTTGCAGTTCCTACTGATTGATTCCATCTGGTGATTTTAGATGTCCAGGGGTTTAACCCTAATAGTGTTGAGGCATCTGATCCTCCCACCATACCTTTATAGACTAAGGATTTTCTTAATTCTACCCACTCTTCGTAGGTTAGGTTTGCTGTTGGTATTCTTTTTAATTTCATAATTAGTTTTAAAAAAAGGGGAGGCTATCAATTACACTCTTGGGTGTTTTTGATTTGTTGTTGGCTTGTACCTCCCCTATGGGTTTATTTACTTACTCGCTTTGCTGACTGCTTTCTGTGACTTCTTCGAGTTTATAGTCTTTCTTAATAGATCAATTTGTTCTTTTGTTAATTGATTCTTATAAGATGAAAGTTTTTTCTCTACATACACATAGTCTGTATCAATATGCTTTAGCATATCTTCAAACAATTTGTTTCCAGATTCTACTTGTACTTGCTCTAATTCTTTCGCCTCATACTCATCCATGATAGTATCTTCTCCTCCATCTGCTATACCAAAAATAAACAGTGCTCTATTCAAAGCACCAGACTGGCATTTTTGAGATGCAAAAGGTTCGTTTGCTCTTTTATGAGCAATTCCATCTGCGACAACAATATGTTCTGAATTTAAAACTGAACCCCTCATCATAATTGTACTTTCGTTCAATTCGACAATCTCAGTTTGTGTGTAGAATCCTTCGGTTCTGTAGTAGTCATTAAAATAACTTAATCTCTCAGTCCAAGGTACTATTTCTTTTCCTCCTCCAATTCTAGTTTTCTTTAGTTTCCTTTTTAGTTTCCCCATGATTATTTTTTATTAAGTTGGTTAAATAAATATTTACTATAAAATACTTTCTTGTGTGAAACAAGATTGATTCCCAGTCGAAAATCCATTCCTTAATTCTCCTCTTCATACATAACTCTTCAAAGTTATCTAAGAGGTATAGTTTGAAATCTCTAAGAGAAAAACGCTTCCGATCATGAATAATCTCTCTATTTTCGTAGTCGAATCTGACCATGTAATAATGTTATTTATCATGTCGTGGTGTTGTGGTGTAAAGGTAAAAATAAATTACACTTATTAACGATTGTTCAAAAAATAATGTTAAATAGTTATTAACATTTCGTTGGTTAACAGGTTTGCCATTTCCTTCTGTTTCTGGATACTGCTTTTGTTGGTGAATTTCACATATCTGTAGAAAGCCTCAGACCCATTCGCATGACCACTTATTTCTCTTACTTCCATTTCAGTCAATCCTTTACTTAAATAATATGTGATTGCACTACTCCTTAATTTATGTGGTGTATATAATTCCCAGAGTTTGTTTGTGCATTTTTTGGGGTTGCCTTCATAATCATATAAGTAGGTTACTTTGTCAATACAGAAAGCCTGGTATTGTTGTAATAATTTTTTTAGATTTCTTCTGAATGTAACTATATCTAATTTCCATTTAGTCTTTACAATAAAGTCTTTTACATCCTGTGGAAGATAGAAATTACTTATCGATCCAGTTCCTTTTTTTGTAATGATAGTGACAGAATCACTATTTGTATCACATTCAAACCCTACCAGATCACTAATTCTCATGCAAGAGTATAACATAAGCCTTGTATAATACCATGTTGTATGTAGAGACTTGTCAATTGGCATTGCTGTATGTATTAGTTCTACTTCTTCTGGAGTCATTGCGATTACTTCTGTCTTCACCTCCTTAACTGATTGTAATTTAGGAAACCAGTATCCGTACTCTTCCTCTCCCTTTTTAAGTGTTGCTCTTATTGTTTTAAGATGAGATTTTCTGGTGTTAGGATGTTTAAAGTCCTCAGTTAATAGGTTAAGGTATTTGTTTACCTTCCCTTGTAGAGACTTCTTTACTCTGATTCTACTTCTTCTTTCTACTACTGCATTCAAATCTAAATTCTCAATATTAAAATTATACTTATATCTTTTCATGGTATTGTATACACCTTTATAAGATTTAATTGTTGAGTAGTTTAGTTTCTTTCCGTTGTGAAGAATCTCTCCACTTTCTAATTTATTTATAATGTCCTTTAATAAAGAGACAAAGGTATGTTCTTTCATGTTTATGAATTAATAGGGTTAAACAGGTAGGTTGGATATATGAGATTGTAAAAGCCTCTCCATTGACTGGAAAGGCACATTGTTGTAGTCCCTAGGGGAATCGATTTACAATCGTTCAATTTATCAAAATTACCTAGCAATAATATCATCAATTTCTTGTGCTAAATTCGAGTAGTATTCTATAATCCTTGATGATTCTTGAAACATTAACTGAGTCTTCCCAGTTTTCTTTTGGTTCAATCTACTCTTTCTTGTTTTAGACCCATATACATATTCGCATACATCGGTAGAGGTTATTCCTTTTATGTTTAGGAGTTCTCTGGCTTTCTTCTTATATATTAATTGAGATTTCATTATTTAGTTGGTTGGGTTTTAGTTATAATATTACTTTGTCCTTCCAATTTAGTGAAGGATCTCTATTTGTCAAAGTTTGTCTTACAGAATTTTTAATTCTTTCTGTAGCCGAATCTGACTCATAGATTGTTGTTAATGAATTAGATGGTAAACTGTCCAATTCAAACATTAAAGCAGAATTTAATTTTGCCTCAAAGTTTTCGTGTAGTTTGTCGTACTGGTCTTGCAGAATATTATTCTTTTTGACTAGTCCGATATAATCATCTAATAAATCTTGATTGTCAGTTCTTTCAACATCAAAGTCGAAATCATGTTCCAACATTTCAAGAGTGTTGTGGTACTTCCTTTTAAGTTCCTTGTCAATGTCGTAAAAATTTTTAAATTGCTTTAATGCATGAATACCAGTTGCATGGTTTTTTCCTATGTAATTTGCTGAATGAGATATAGGTACTCTCAAATGATCATGCACTATTTTAAAATAAATTTGTCTGGCATCCACATTGTGTCTCTCCCTGTTTCCATGAACCTTGCCCATCGAAACCGTATCGATTATTTTGATAATCGCATCAAGTTTTAGTTGTAATTGTTTTGTCATTTTTTTCTTTTTTAAAAGAAGGCATAGTTTCGCCTCGTGACGACCAAGTTTAAAAGGTTAATAATATACCCTCTTCTTTAATTTATCGTTGTAATTCTTCTACTATAGATTCACCTATAAGTTTGGATATGTTCCATTCATCAGACCAGTATTTTTTTGATCTTTCTATTGAACCTTTATCTCCTCTAGAAACTTGGTATCTAGATGGAGCCCATGTGAAAATATTTATTTTGTGGGATCTGTATGCTAAGAAACAAGCACCAGAATCAAGAGCCTCTTTACACTTTTGTGTTATCTCTCCTCCGAGTCTCCAAGCCTCACCAGAGTCAATTAAGTCTTGGTAAATCTTGAATCCATACTGCTTTTGCAGTTTTCTAATTTTACTTTCGTTCATAATATCAGTTTTTTTTAGAGACTAAATAATGAGTTTATGGGTGCTAAATTAACATTTAATGTTGATAAAACAAATTATTCTCTATCCGAAATTGAATTTTCGTTCAAGTTTGCATCCCTCCATAAGTATTGTTTGCCTTTGATATTGTGATACATAGAAACAATAAAATGCTCTGGTGCATCTGGGAACATTTCTTTTACTTTAATATATATAGGGTCTTTTTCCATTATTCAGTTATTATAATTATTAGTATTGTTACAAAAAGTCCAATCATGCTAAAGAATGCACCTTTGTAGTTAGTTTTCATTTGTTGAGGTGACCTTCCTTGATTCATAGCCTTAGATTTTTTAGTTCTTTTTCAGCAACCTCTTTAGTCATATAGTATTTTGTGTCTGGGTTCTGATCATGTAATTTTTCACTTTCATAATCCCAACAAGACCAAACTATCTTCCCATTTTCAATAGTCCAGTAATCATCTCCTTCATCAAAAGGATATACTACACCATTTCTTTTGGCTTTTAATCTTTTAACATTAATCATGTAATCAATAGTCTCATCGACTGTCTTCATTACATTACCTAATTGTGCTTTAATGTTCATTAGATAATCTAATGATTCTGGGTCATACTGATATTTTTCAGATACTACATCCAGAATGTTTTTCTTTATGAAATCTTCCATTTTTATTTCTGACATTTTATTTAAGTTTAGTGAATTGAATTGTTAAATTTTCTTTCCAGTTGTCTGAGTCGTTTTCATACTCTTCCAGAATAGCATTGACCAAAGGGAGTTCATCGATCCCTAGTTTACATAATCTGGTCATAAGTTCATCTGTATGTTTTTGTAGGTTTACCAGAAATTCTTCATTCTCTCCATACATCCTATCAAGGAGTTGGTTAGTGGCTTTTTCTAGTTCCTTTTCTGCTTGTTTCACTTTAAATTTTAGTGAATGCTTAAATACTGGTGTGTGTGATACTTCATCAAGTGACTCCAGTAATAATTGTGAGTAGAAAGTTGCTTTAACTACTGCATAGCGTATGTCGTTTTTATTCATAGTTTTTATTTTTAATTTCAATTTTTAATTGCATCTCTTCCCAAACCTCCTCCATGAATTCCAATTTCTGGTTTTCATTATCTGCATACTTAGGGTATGTTGTCCAGTATGCTTTTCTCTTTGTTTTTAAAAGTGATTTTAAAAGTTTGATCATAGATTTTTTATTATTAAGAACAGGATGAAGAACATCCACACCAATATAATTAGTGTGAATATCCCCTCTCCCACTCCTTGTTTAAACTTTCTCTTTAGTTCTGGCTTCATTATATATTTTTTCTATTTCCTTTTTCTTTGCGTAAGGATATTCTATTACAGCCTCTTCTAAAGTAAAAACTTCATCAGCAAACATTTCACCTAAATCATATTCCCAAGTTTCGTAACTCTCTCTGTATTGCCACTCATCGTAGGAGTAATCCTCTTTTTTTGTTATTCCATCTTCATCAAACGTTGTTCGCCCTCCAAAGTCACATCCACCTTCCTCGTATTCTATTTCAGCCTTGAGTTTATACTTTTTACAAATTTCCTCGACAAGTTTAATTGGGGGTGACCATGCAGAATCACCATAGACTCTTAATCCATGATCATCAGACTCCATTTCAAAATCGAACCATTTAGTTCCATACATATAGAAGACATTAAAGTTATCTCCATACTTTTTTTTGAAGCCTTCGCCTCCATCAAGTTTACCTTCGCCTATTACATACTCACTCCACTCCGTAAAGTATTTAGATTTATCATAGGTTTTAAGTTTCTTTTCTAATTTGCTGAGAGTAGATTTACTTCCCTCAAACGTTATCCAGTTATTACAATTATTTGCCATATTATATAGTTTTTAAGTTTTTAATAAATTCTACTACTGCTTGGTATCTTGTGTCTAAATCGTTACTGCTTAGACATTCATCAAAGTACCCTACTTTACCTACATTATCACTTAAATAATCTTCAATCTTCTTTACTACTGGCATAAGCCAATCCCAAGATTTGTGAAATTGCATTGGTGCAATCGTACCATCATTGTATTTAGGTGAGTAGCATTTGTTATGATTTACCTCGTACCCCATAAATTCTGCTATAAGTTTATTGTCATTCATATTATATAGTTTTAATTAATGATTGCTCTATCTCATCATATCCGTAAACATCAGTATAGACAAGTCCTGCGTTCTCTTCGTTGTAGTCGGTATACTGAACGCAGAATATTTCATCATCAACACTTTCATCGGTGTCTCTGATTACAAAATAATCCTCATCAAAATATGAGTATAACTCATACCTTTCATTCAGTACAATGGTTTGACCTTGTTCCATTTGGTCAAGAGTTTCTCTGCTGACCTTGTTAAGTGCTTCTTCTAATATGTTCATATTATATAGTTTTATTTAGTTTTCGTTTATAAAATCCATTGCCATGTTATATAGCGATGGGCTGTTTTCCTTAATAAAGTTGATGAATAGTTCATTCCTTTCCAGTTCCTTTAGATTGCTCTGGTTTATTGCAATAGCAATAGCAAGACTACTATTTGCTGTTTTTAATTCTTCATGATTATCCACCTCTCTTACTATGATATCGTGTTCGTGTCTAATCCCTTCTTGAAAATAAACAGAATACTTACCCTTCTCTATGTGGTCACAGATTAATTGTATCTGGTCGACATCATCTTCAGCCTCCCAGTTTTCCCCTAAGACTTTATCAGCCACCTCTTCTAATTTGAGGTGACCGACAAATCCGTATGTTGACATATATTCTCCTACCATGATGCGTGATAATAAAATGAATCATTATGAAAACCTTTCTTCGGTGTTTTCACTTCACCTAACTTCTGGATAGTTTCTTTCAATGAATCTATATAGTATTCTATATCATCATTGGTTTCCATTTCAGAGTTGCCAAATAAGAATCCAGATTGTGGAGGTAGCATATCGTTAATGACATCTACTTTTGCCTTAACTGATTTCTCTTTCTTTAATCTCTTCAATACATCCTTACAGAGTTTTACAAGTTCTTCGATTTGCTGTGATTCTACATAATAAGTTCCACAATTATCTACTCCATCTTGGATGTTATCTACAAACCATTGGTGAATCCAGTTAACCTTTCTCCAGTACATGACTTCAAACTGGAGATACTTTAGATTCTTCATGTCGATTTGCTGTCCTTTAGCAGTTCCGAATATGTGATGCTTTTCGGATTCTTTCTGGTGTGACCAGTTCTGGACATACTGCTTTCTGTCTAAATACATATCTAATCCCATAATTACCAGTTTAAAATGTTTTGAGGATCAGAATAAAATTCTACGGAATTTAGAAATGATCCTGTTGTACCTCTTTGTACCTCATACCTTGATGGTATTTTGTTTCCGTAATAATCTAACTTGCTTGTTTTTGGTAGCATACAAGCACCAGAGTTTAGCAATTCCATTGCTTGTCTTCCGATTGTACCTTCCATTTGCCATACAATTCCAGTATTAATCATGGATTGCATTCTTGAGTAGCCCAATTCTAATTGGAGTTTCTCGACTTTTTTATAATTCATATTATATAGTTTTAATGTTGCCTACTATTAAGGAGTTCGGCTGTTCCTTTGTGACTCAGATAGGATTCGAACCTATAACCGATACCTTAGAAGGGTATTGCACTATCCAGTTGTGCTACTGAGCCTCCCTTGACTTACGCCAAGTGCGTTCTTTGAATATGCTGTATCATGGTAGTAACATTTGTACCAGTACAAGCCATTGTTGGATTATCACATTCATCCCTCTTCACACCATCATGAACATCCTCCAAAACAACACATTCATGAGTGCATTCCAAATCATCCCTCCAGAGGGTTGTTGTGTTCTCATTCATGTACTTGATTAATCTCTGGACATCTGCTTTCAAAGATTCATAGTCTGATTCTGGGGTGACCTTATCCTTATTCCATGAGGGGGTAAAGTGCTTATCAAATTCATCTGTACCTTCTTCGTACATTACACCATCTACCTCAACAAATTGGATATCATCTGGACATTCCCAATCTGTATAGTAGTAGTAGTCATGATTATAATAATCCTCTAATAACCATTCATCAGTTATTTCGCCTTCTTTGTATTCTGGGTTTCCTTCCTCTTCGACTAATCTAAGGTGGTTTATCATATCAGATTCGTACTTAATGTACATTAGACCTTCTCCGATGCAGTAGCCAGATGCCATACCTTCTCCTGTGACATCGCATTTTCTTGGGTGTAGTTTTACGCTTTTCATATTCCATGTGTTAAGAGGTGAGCGAATAGCATCCCAAATGAAAAGAGTGCTGTAAGACCTAATGCGACAACGAAGATGTGCATAATGATTGTTGTTGATTTTTGAATAATTAATTTCATATTATATAGTTTTAATGTAAGGGCATTATTGCCTTTGATACTGGAGGAGGAATCGAACCTCCTTGCATCCAATCCAGTATAGGTTGCTTTACGCAACAAGAGTGCTTAAAGAGTTAAACACCTTTTGGTCTAAGCGTTGAAGACCTCCGACATATTTTGACTCTTGTCTGGTTCTGTCTGAACCTCCTTTGTGAGTTGTGTAATGAGTTACACCAGAAAATAATCCCCAAAGCGTTTGACCTTTGTAAGACATTTCATTTACTACAGACTGGACTAAATCTTGAGTCTGGTTCAATTTACGAGTTGAGTAATTTTCTTTGGCTCTGGATTCTCCCATAGTTACATCCACACCAGTAACAAGATTAATAGTCTTATTCACTTGATTTTGGGTGACCTTCTCATTAGCCATTTTACTGAATATCTCAAATAAAGATTTATCAGCCTGTTCCATATTCTCTATAATGCGTAGAGACCTTTGAACAGCATCTCTCATATTAGCAGTATGTCTAACTGAGTTCTGTAATTCTTTACTAAGTGCAGAGAATTGATTAGCACACGAGATTGTTGTTCCAGTTGTTCCCCATCTTAATGAGCATGAACCATCATGTGAATTGATTGCTGTTGCTTTTCTTGTGATTATATCATCTCCTACTTTCTTGTCTTGGAGATTTACCTGTAACATAACTTTACGACCTCCTTTGAATTCTTGACCATTTGAAATTGGCTGTCCGATTACATCAGCAATCTCCAGTACAAGTTCTGCAAGTTCTGAATTCTGAAAAGTTTCGTACTGGTTAGTGAATGCACCGAAGCAATCGTTGTTGTCTGTTCTAACTACGCCGAAGAAATCTGTTGCAGTTGTGATTGTTCTGTTAGGGTCAACATTTGAGGGAGACTCAAAGTTTAAAGGATACTTCTTAACATCCCAGTTAAGATTAAATTTGTGTAGCAGTTGCTCTGCTTTTGATAGGTTTACACTTTCTAAGTTTGTGTCGATTAATCGACCTTTTGAATCTAAATACATATTGTATAGTTTATTTAATTAATGTGGCAAAATCGCCTTCATGAACCATCGTTCACATTGCAATAATACAATAATAATTTGAATTAACAATAATGTTGATAAAAATAATTTAAACGAAGGTTTTCGCTACTGGTGTTGGGGTGTGTGTAATTAACGATGGTAGATTTTCAAAATCAAATGATCCCGAATTTTTTTCTTTCGGGGGTAATTGGGCGTTCTCTTTACAGATGGTTTGTATTCTGTATAGATTATGGCTTTTACTTTACAAATGGTGTTTTGGGGTGACCTTAGTCTTATATTCCTATAGAGAGAGATAACATTCCCGTATAAGGTAATTATAAATCCTACGGAGTTGTGTACGACCATAGATAGTAACATTGAATTGTTGTTTAGTGTACTTCTCTCGTTTTGTTTGGCGTTCAATAAAACCTTCGTTCAATAGTCGTTTGTGTTCTCTATAGAATTGATGAGGTGAAGAAATCTTTACAAGTTCCATTTTGTCCAGGAGTTGAAGAACCTTTTTAATCTCGTAGTATGTGAAATCTGATTTACATTCTGATTCTATTATACTACATGCTAAAAAGATGTAAACTGACTTAGGTGTAAAGTCGTTGTCCAGACTTCGCAAGTATTTCTGGATGGCTTTGTTGTGGCTAAATAATTCTCTTAGTTTGTTCGCTACTTTCATTTAGTTTTATGTTTGGTTTGTTTTGTGGCTTAATTCTCCACAGCATTACTCCATCTTTATAAAGAGGAGGAGAGATTCCCAAAATCGTATCGCTTGACATTTTTTTTGTTGTTGGTTTCCTTTTTAGCATAGTAAATAAAGAAAAACAAGCACAAAATAGATACAGACTGCTTATAAATGACTGACAATCAGTAGTCTATAGGTATTTGTTCGATTCCTATTGAGAATCGGATTTGATTTTAGAATGCCACAATTCAATAGTACCCAGTTCACCAAATCCACTTCCACTCTCGGACACAAGCCACCATATATATACTATTACCACATCAAGATGCCTACAATGAGTTTCTGAGCAAATATAAGAAACTTAAATTAAATTTTGATGCTACCATATCACAAGGTTTTTGATCGTTCCTTAGACGAAAGATTTGGGGAAATAAAAATCATTTCGGTAATAATGTAATATACTAATAAGATCTATTATACTAATATATAATATATATATATAATATATAATATACTAATATATAACAAACTTCCAAATTTATTTTGGCTAGACAATTTGGCTACCCATGCTAGACATAATGGCTATCAGTTCATAACAGTGTTAATAACACATTGATAATTAGGCATTAACTATCGTTCATGTTAAGTATTTTTACCACATGAATATGATTGGGTCAAAGATAGCAGTTAGGGTTTCTAAAAAATATAACGATGAGGTTACATTTGGAAACGGAGACAAGTTATACCTAGACGTCACATTTAATCCAGAACACCATGTAACAATATGTGGAGAGGTCGTGGCTTTGCCTAGAGGTAAATGGTGTAAGGATACTCGTGGTGATTTTCTAGCACAAGAATTAGTGGTAGGTGATAAAGTATACTTCAATTATTTAACAGTTGATAAGGATAATTTGATCTTCGGAGAGGATGACATATATACTTGTAGTTTAGAAGATGTTTTTTGTAAAGTTGATGGAACTGGAATAACTGCTATCTCCAATCATGTTTTAATTGAGCCTGAAATGACAGACGAAATGATTGGCTCTATTTATTTAGGACAACCCAAGATGTCAGAAACCGAAGGGTATGTAAGATTTGTTAGTACCCCCAAAAAAAATAAGGAAGAATTATTAACCCCAGGAGACCATGTTATGTTTCATGAAAGGTATGCCTTTCTAAATACTATAGAAGAAATCAAATTCTATATAATGAGACAGGATGATGTTCTTGGGAAAATTAAAGAACACTCTGGAAGGCCCGTTTGATATACCTCAATGCATAAGTGATCATGCTCGACTTTATGTCGACTCAAGAGTTATGGCTAATCGTGAACACTACAAAAAACTTTACTGGAAATCTAGGTCTTACCAATACAAGAATCCAATACTATTTGACCACCCAGTTGACAATGAATTTTACACAGACTTTAAGGGTATACTTGCCGAGTTACTAGTACGTCACAACTTTGATTTAAAAGGGACAAATTATACAACTTCAGCCTTTGTTAAAGAGAAGGGAGTTAGTGATCCTGATTTAATAGTTAATGAATGTAAGATAGATGTAAAAGGATGTGAAAGGTCTTTAAAGGTAAATATGTTTACCATAGATAAGTTAGATGTTGATTTTATAATATTTGTTTTATTCCTTTCTGGACAGAGGTATGTTATATTAAACTTTAAAAAGGAAGATATTAAAAAGTGGGATCTCGTTACTGTAAATGAGAGAAACAAGTATTATGAATTCAAGGTAGATAAGAGACGTTGGAGATATGACACCCCAAATTCTGATACCCCCAAATAAAAATTTTTTGAAATCGAGTAGTAAAAATTTACACCGAATATGAAGAAACATACTAAATTATACCACGAGTATTTTATGTATGACCCAGGAGACTGGATTGGCTGCGAGGTTTGTGATAAGACAGCAGTTGATATTCATCATATAGAACCAAGAGGTATGGGAGGGTCTAGTGAAAGAGATACCCCAGAAAATCTTATGGCACTTTGTAGGGAATGTCATTCCTACTTCGGAGATAAAAAACAATTTAAACGAATGCTAAAAACTATGCACTATGTCAGAATCGAAAAAATTATCGAAAGCAAGTCCTAAAGATATTTTAGAAGAAATATTAAGATTAAAATTAGAACACCCCTATCACCCACAAATTCAAAAACTACAAGTGTTCTATGATATTATAAATAATCGTGAGGCTAGAGCCTAGACACAAGTCTGTCTATCTTATCAATAATATTTAACTTAACTCCATATAAATCTGCTGAATTAGAATTCTCTAAAGTTTGTAGAGTGTCTATCATTAATTCTAATTTTCTCATGTTTAAAACCTCTTCCTTGTCCTCCAATGTAACATGAAATTGATTATTGTAATTTGAGTCAGGTGGTGGATTTTCTGGCATTTTTAATTTAATTAATTAGTTGAACAAAGTAAGCGTAAGCGATAATAGTAAGCGTAAGCGATAATAGTAAGCGTAATAGATGTTAGGCACTCGGAAAAAAGTGCAATATAATAATTGATTTTATTTTTACGAAAGTTAAATGTTAAGTTTTGTTAATCAAAACCATTTATTGAACCCAGACATCTTATTATTAAAACCTTCATTAATATCAGGAGAAGATGTATCAGTATTTCCTATACCATCTGATTTAGTATTCCCATCTCTGAGATCTTTTATTTTTTTCTTTAATTTCTTTTTTCTCTTCCCTGTATCAACATTGACCTTTTTTATTTCAGGCGTTTCTGAATTAACATCCATGGGTTTTACGCCTTGTGGTTTGATTGTAGAAACAGCCTTAACCTTTTTAATTGCCCCTGCCGCTTTTGCTGCTTTCGCTGCTTTGGCTGCCTTTATTGCTTTCGCTGCTGCTGCTATACCTGCCATAATTATTTCTTTTTAATTTTTTTTACTTTACCATTATGAGTTCTTGCAAAAATATGAGTCTCTGTTTCACGAATTTTTGTTCCGTAATATTTCTTGCCTCCAAACATCCATGATATTTTTTTTGCTATTTTCTTTTCTGCCATTACTTACCTACTTTATCCATTGCAATTTTATGTGCCTCTGAAAAAGATTTACCATTTCTCATTGCACCTATCATATATTTCATATGTGCTAAACTGTGATGTTCTTTATGTTTATTCATAGTAGACTTTTGTCTAGCAGATAAACCATCCATGTTAACTTTTTTAATTTCTTTTGCCATCCTTGGTTACATTAAGTTCTTCTATAGAATAAACCCAATCTTCGCTTTGTCTATTTCTATTGTATTGATCTATAAGCCACTCGTCTGACCAAGTATCATTTTTTAGAACATCCTCTACATTTGCTGTAGTCTTTTCCACACTTACACTTTTTTTTAATTTTAGTATACGCCATTTATCTATCTTTCTTAATCATTTTTCTTGTCTTATCCTCATGGTATTTTTTACCAGTATTGGTATCCTCCATGTTTTCTTGCTTTACAGGAGTAACTGTAGTATTAAGTCCAACCTTTTCTTTAATCTTTTTCTTTATCTCTTGAATCTTTTCACCAGTATTGGTTCTGGTTTTAGTTTGCTTATGATTTTTTCTAATTGATTTATTTTTCAATTTTCTTTCAAGATTCATGGCTCTTTCTTCCCTACCTAACTTACGCAGTTTAGCAATCTTTTCCTTGAGCCTTTTTATTTTTTCTTCATCCATAATTATTTCTTTTTATTTTCTTGTCTAAGATAATACCAACGTTGTGCGGTATATCCGATACTAATTATAAGAAGTGATATTTTTAATACTGTATCTATTTCAGTCATAGAGATTGTTAGCGTCCCCGCATTAATAAGGTATAATTTTAAGTCTTGCATCGTCATCATGTTACCATGTTTTACAGGCCCAATATCTTGCTTTCCATCGTGGCCCAGGATTATCACATTTATGTCTTGCACGAAACGACTTTCTTCTAGCAGGTATGTTTTTCTTAATCTTCATATTGGGATCGCCAAAATGCACAACGGTAATTTTACCATTGGGCTTTTTTACATAAACCTTGCTTTTTTTAGCAGGTCTTTCCGATTTCATAATTTTATTAAGGGTTACATTTTTTCCCTGATACAAAGCCATTATCGTAATTTTGTTCCAAATATAATATTTGAGTTTGCGAACACTACAAATATTTAGTAGTCAACACAATGTTTCTACGCCTATTTTTCATTTAATCATGGCTAGTGTATTTTCAGACATAAAATTTTATTACCAACTAATACTAAAGACATACTTTTGTACAAAACCAACAATATGTCGTTGACCGAAATCTTCAATAAAGAAGACTTTAATAAGATGATATTTAACCCCTATGGGATAAAGTCATTAAAAAGAAAGTACCCAAAAATTAAAATGTTTAAGTCCTTTGATAAGGCTGACGAAAAGATGATTAGTTATGTATTGTATATGTACGATCATAATACGCCTATGAAAGAACAGTTCCCTGACTTAAAAGTTAGAAAAGAACAGTGTGCTATTTTATCAGGATACGATCTTGTGAAAGACAATGAAACATTGCACGATATGTTTTTCTTTTTATCAGAGAAACTTATATCGATGGTTGACGAATTTTTAAGAAAACAAAGCAATAGAATATGGTCAATGATTGTTTCTAATGAGCAGACATTTTTTGAATATCAAACTAAACTATTAAGTCCAGTAGAGGGAGAAAGAGACAAGGATATATTACAAGCCTTGCAAATTAAATCTAAAATTATGGATGACCTCAACACTATCAATGATAGACTAGACTCTTATTATATGAAACTATATGGTGAAGATCAAGAACTTTTAAAAATCATAAAAGCAGACAAAAGATTAACGCCAGAGTTTATTGCTAACTTATGACAAAAATAAGCATTCAGGGTATAGATTTTGATATACCAAAAAAAGGTTATGTATATAACCTAATAACAAAGGAGGAAGAGAAAAGACCTGTAATTACTAACTCGTCAATTAGTAAAGACCAGGTATGGACAAGAACGGAGTTACCAGAAAATTATCACTACAAAAGAAGTGAAGAATTATCTAAACAAGATGAGGATAAAGATTATTTTGATGTAGAACTGGAAAACTTTAGATCTCAGGAATGGGACAGAAGACTGAACGGTGTTTGGTTTATGAATAATGGAATAGCAGAATATATAACTGGTATGCATTATTTGTTTTTAAACTGGTGGAAAATAGATGTTGGCTACCCTAAATTTAGAAAGGTAGACCAAGAATATTTTTATTTTTTACAATCGTGTGTAGATAACCCTAACTGCTTAGGCATGATAGAGTTAACAAAACGTAGACAGGGAAAAACAGTAAGGGCAGGTGTATTTATGTTTGACCTTATATCTAGATCTAAAAATAAAAACGGAGGTATACAATCTAAGACAGCAGGAGATGCTAAAAACAATGTGTTTCAAAAATCAATTGTTAGTCCTTTTAAAAAACTACCAGATTTCTTTAGACCTGTATACGATCAATCTAAAGGGGTCACCCCAACCTCAGAATTAAGATTTTATAGAACAACTAAGCGTGGGCGAAAGTCGCTTGAGGACTTAGGAAAACCAGAACTTGAAAGTCAAATAGATTGGAAAAGTTCAGATAAATATGCATATGATGGTACAAAATTACATAGATACCTTGGTGACGAGGTTGGTAAAACTATGGAAGTGGATGTGTGGGAAAGGCACAATGTTGTTAGATTCTGTTCAGAACTGGATGGACAATATATTGGAAAATTACTTTACACAACCACTGTGGAGGAAATGGACTCAGGTGGAGAGTCTTTTAAAAGGCTTTGGGAAAACAGTAATCAAGAAGAAAGAAATCCTCAAGGAAGAACTCCAAGCGGCCTATTCAGATTTTTTACCCCTGCTTACAAAACCCTATACTTTGATGAATATGGTTACGCTAATGAAGATCGTGGTAAAGAATATTATTTGGCTGAAAGGGCAAATCTTGCTAATGATGATCGTGCTTTGTCTAGCATTATACGAAGGAATCCGTTCACTATTGAAGAGGCTTTTCGCATAGATGGTGAAAGGTCTTTGTTTAATGCAATGAAAATAAATAATCAATTAGACAGAATATCCTGGAACGACAATATATATACTGTTGGAAATTTTGAGTGGGTTGGAGACAGAGACACTGGCCATGTAGAATTTAAACCTATGTCAAATGGAAGGTTTAAAGTATCTTATTTATTTGATGAACATGACGATGCAAATAGAGTTACAAAAAGAGGAAAAAATTATTTTCCTACCAGAAAAACAGAGTTTGTTATGGGCTGTGATCCATACGATCATGACAGCACAGTAGACAATAGAAGGTCTAATGGAGCATTTTATGTTTACAAGAAACACAACTCAGTATCAAATTCTTATGATAGTTCATTTATAGTTGAATATATTTACCGACCAAGTACAGCACGACAATTTTATGAAGATGTTTTGAAGTGTTGTCACTATTATTCTTGCGAACTTTTGTTTGAGGATAATAAAGTAGGTATAAAAACATATTTTGAAGATAGAGGTTACTCTGCATTCTTAATGTTTCTACCTGGAAGTATGAAGCCTGGATTAAGTGGATCTGTTAGAACACATCAGCAAATAGCAGAAGTGACTGAAGATTATATTGAGAATCATATAGATAATGTGTGCTTTTCTGAATTGTTAAAAGATTGGTTAGAATTTGATATTAGTAAAACAACAAAATTCGATGCGGCAATGGCAGCAGGGTATACACTTATTGCTGACAAACATATTCTATTAAAAAATCAATTTACAAAAGATAATTTAGTTGAAGCAAAAAATATATTTAAAAGACATAAGGTAGGATGATAAAATCAGAAACCAAAGCAAACTATCCCAGTCATATAATTGACCCCAAAGAAAAGGGTAAAGACTGGTGTTTGTCATACGCAAAAGCAGCATGGTCTGACTACACTAACCATGGAACTCAGTCATTTCATAATAATAGGGGCTCTTACCCTAGAATAAAAGATTATGCTCAAGGAAACCAATCTGTTAACAAATATAAAAGTTTATTAAATGTAGACGAGACTGATAATGAGTCTTGGTTTGCAATAGACTGGAGTGTATTGCCTATAGTTCCTAAATTTAGGAGAATAGCATTAGGTAAATTGAACAAGACTGAATATAATATTACAGCATCTCCAATCGATGCAATAGCACAGTCAGAAACTGAAGACTATTATGCTAAGACAAAAGCAAAAATGGATCTCAGAAACACAGTTGCCAAATCTATTCCAGGTATGGAAGAGTTCTCAGCATTAAAGCATAAAAAAGGTGAACCTGTAGATGACGAAGAATTAGAAATGCATATGTCTTATACTTATAAGCATAATGCTGCTATTGAAATGGAGCAAGGTATTGATCTGGTGTTTCATACAAATGGTATGGATGAAAAAAGAAAACAGGTCATGGAATATCTTTTTGATTATGGTGTTGCGGGATATAAAGAATTTATTGATAGTAATGGTGCTGTTAAGATTAGGGTTATTGATCCACAGAAACTTTTAATATCTCATTGTAATAAAAGAGACTTTAGTGATAAAATTCATATTGGTGAAGTACAGACGATGAGCATTGCTGATTTAAAACAATTAGCAGGAAATGAATTTAATGAAAAAGAATACCAAGATATAGCAGAGGTTTATTCAGGTAGACAAGGGGATACAAAAATGTTTCCTTCTAATAAAAAATATTATAAGAACTATGACGACAGAAAAGTTATGGTTTTGGATTTAGAATTCTTCTCTGTTGACGAAATGGTACACGAAGAAAGAGTCGATAAAAGAGGAAATAAAAGATTTGGCAGAACATCTTATTATCATAAAAATAAAAAGAAAAATAAGTTCACCAGATCATCTTATAAAACAGTTTATAAAATAAAGTGGGTTGTAGACTCACCTTATTGCTTTGATTATGGATTGTGTAACAATATGAAAAGAGTTCAGTCTAAATTAATGGACACAGACTTGTCTTTCCATTTATTTGCACCTGACTTTCATAACATGAAACCACTAGGTATTATGGAGCAATTAATTCCAATTGCAGACCAAATACAAATTTCATGGTATAGATTACAAAACACTATAAATCAGGCAAGACCAAAAGGTATTATGATTGAACTCGGTGCGTTAGAGGATATTCCTTTAGGCTCAGGAGGTAATCAAATGAAGCCTACAGATGTTATTGACTTGTTTAACAAAACAGGTACGTTAGTATATAGGAGAAATGATATAGGTGGAAAACCAACAAACTACAGGCCTATTGAGGAACTGGAAAATGGTTTAGGAAGAGACGCTGTATCATATTATACTGTTATTCAGAATAACATAGAAATGATACGTCAGATTACAGGATTAAATGAATTTACTGATGGATCAACTCCAGACGCAAGATCCTTAACAACTACTGCAAAATTAGCGGCACAAGCAACTAATAATGCATTAGCACACATAGAGCAAGGAGAAAGATATTTATTGGAGCAATTAGCAGCATCTTGTATTGTAAGATTACAGGATAGCGTTAAGATATCTCCTGTACAAGGATATGTTAGGTCATTAGGAAATAAATCTATGAAGTTTTTCAAGATGTCACCTTCTGTCGGTAAACATGAGTTTGGTGTAAAAATTGAAGATAGACCTACGGAGGAACAAAAACAAAGACTTATGCAGATACTACAGGCTAGTGTTGCACAAGGTCAGGTTGATTTTGAAGATGCTGTTTATATAGAACAAATAACTAATCTAAAACAAGCACAGCAAGTTTTAGCATATAGGATAAAAAAGAAAAGAGAAGAGGCTGAACAAAAAGCAATTCGTCAACAAGAGATGAATGGTAAGATACAACAACAGTCTGCACAGGCTGCCGAACAATCTAAACAGCAGACTCTTCAAATGAACGCACAAATGGAGATGGAAATGGAAAAATTAAAAAATCAATTAGCCTCTCAATTGCAAAAAGAAAAATATAAATACGAATTAGAAATAGAAGAAATTCGACAAGCATCAAAACTAGAACAAAACGCTATAAACAACTTACCTACTAAAGAAATGGGTATGAAGATTATAGACCAACCTGGAGTAGAATTATAACAAATAATAAACAACAAATAAATTATGGCAGAACAAATAGACGAAAACTTTGATCTATCCGAACTTAAAGTGGTAGATGAAAGTGGTGAGGCACAAGACATTGTTCTTGAGCAACCCAAAGAAGAAACACCTGAAACTGAAGAAGTAAAAGGGGAAACAGAGGTAGAAAATACCTCCGAAGAAAATACAGAGGTAGAGAGTACTTCTGAAGAATCTACATCAGAAGAAGAGGTAGAAGAAGTAACCCCTGACTCTGAAGAAGAAGAAGAAGATAAAAATATTGGTAAACCTGACGAGTTGTTTAATCAACTTGACAGCATATCTAAAGATCTAAGCGAAGGTAGAGCCGAAACTTTAGAAGATTTTTTTGAGGACTATAAACGAATGAGAGATTCAAAAGGTACTCAATTTAAAGACGACTACATCAAAAGTGCAGTCGATTATTATAATAAGAACGGAAGTCTTACACCCTATTTAGAGGCGACATCTGTTAACTATGAAGAGATGTCTGACGAGCAAGTTATGAGACGTAATTTGACAAATGAACATCCAACATTATCTCAAAGAGCAATCGAAAGATTGTACCAGAGAGACATAGTTGATAAATACTCTCTAGACGAGGACAAGTTTGACGAGGAGGAAGTAGAACTTGGAAAAGAACTACTTAAAGCAGATGCGGGTAAACTCAGAAATAAATTTGTTGACGAACAAAAGAATTTTACTGCACCTCCAAAAAGTGACTCAGAAACTGAAGTAGATCAAAACGCTATTAATGAAGATTGGTTTAAAACTGTTACTAGCCATGAAACTACTAAAGATATTCTTGACAACAAGCGTATCTTAGTTGAACATAATGGTGAGAAATTTTCTTATGAAATTGATGATCCCAAGCAATTGGAGGAGATGACAAAAGACAATAATAAATTCTTTAATTTATTTAAAGATGGTGATGGTAATATAGACTTTTCTAAATGGTATAGAGTTTTAGCGTATGCTACAGATCCTGATGTGTACGATTCATCCCTTATATCTCATGGGCAAGAATTAGGTCAAGAGAAGGTTGTTACAGATTTGAAAAACCCTTCAAAACCTAGGAAAGCATCACAAGGATATAAAGAGCCTAGTAGTCCTTTAGAAGGATTAATTGGGGCACTGAGTAGAGGGGACTCAGATGTTAAAATCATTCGTTAAATTTTTAAATAATTCAAAAAAATGGAAAATAGTAATTATATAAGTTCTCTATCATTTCTACAGCACTCTTTTGTGCAAGGAAGAGAGATCTTATCAAGCGTCTTAGACGTACAAAATGAAGAGGATTCATTCCTTGACGTTATGCAGGCATTAGGAAAATTAAAGCCTGTTTCACAACCTGTATACCACGCATTCGTAAATGAGGCGTTATACAAGGACAATGTAGTAACACTTGCTGAAGGAGGTACAAGTGGTACAGGTAAACAAACAGCAGTTGGTACTTCTTCAATAGGAACCGCAAGAGTTGGTGACTTGATGATGGGAGTTTCTGGTAATGTATATTTAATTACTGCTCTTGCTGCTAATAATGACATTACCTTTGTACCAGTTGATGGTTCAGGTATTGCATCAGACTATAATGCAGCAAATGATAAATTTGTTGTATTCTCGAATGCACAAGGTGAAGGTTCTGGATCTCCAGACCCAATCAAGTATGGTCTTACTAAGCAGTCTAACAGAGTGCAAATCTTTAAAAACAAATACAGAATCTCTGATGTTGCAAAAGCATCTAAAGTGACTGTTGAGTATAAAGGTAAGCCTTATTTCATGTACAAAGGAACTTACGAGGCATTACAAAGATTTAGAGGTGATATCTCTAACGCTTTAATGTTCGGTAAGGGATCAGGTGATTTCTATGCAGGAGCAACTGTAGGAGACATGAACATTGGTGGAAACGCTGTTCAGACTACTAATGGTCTTAGAGAAGAGTTGAAGGCAGGTGGTATCCTAACATCAGGATCTCCTTACGGATACTCTACATCAGTATTGGCTACATTATCTAATCTTACTGCTGCTTTAAACAAAGCAAGAGCACCTAAAGATTACTGGATGTGGGTTGGTACTGCTGCTAACATCAAAATTGATGACGCTTTAAACAACCTTAATGGTGGTTTAACTGGAGCAAGATTCAATGTAGATGGTAAGGAAATTGACTTGGGTATCGACAAGTTTAGCCTATACGGAAGAACTTGGAACAAGAAACAAATGTCAATTCTTGATCACAATGAGTTAGGTTCAACAGTAACTGGATCTGGTGAAATTTATCTTGTACCAACTGGTCAAGTTAAAACAGCAGGTGGCGGTGGATCGCAAGACTACTTACAAGTACGTTACTTAGAAGGAGATGGAAACAACTTCTCTTTCAGAGAAACTCTTACAGGTGGTTTAGCACCAACACCAACTAGTGCTGATGCAATTCTAGATGTAAACTATCAAGCCATTATGGGACTTGAGGTTCTAGGAAAAGAGCATTGTGCACTTGTAACTGGATGGGCATAAGCGTATCTAATATTAACCTTAGAAGGGGGGAGTTAACCCTCCCCTCTTTTTTAAAAAACAACACATTATGATTAAAACAAAAGAATATAATAATTATAAAAACCCTCCAACTCTTAATAGAGATGAGGTAAAGGTATTCCAATACCTAAATGTAAAACCAGATCCTCAAAATAAAGGACAGGTTATTATGCCATCAATTGCTTTTATGCCAGAGGTAGATAGAGTCTACGACAAGGAAAATGACGAGTATATAGATATAGCAAATATCAAATCGTTAGGCGTAGGTGGTAAGCCAATTATTGAGCCAGTTGCTTTTAGCAAACAAACTCAAGGTAAAATGCTATTAAGAGGTAGTAAAACAGGAGATAGAGAAATCTTCCAATATTTAATGCTATCTAACTACAACAAATCTAATCCAAATAGAGATACATCAGTAAATCCATTATTCGAATTGGTTGAGCCAACTAGGATTGCTAAAGAGTCTAGAGAGCACAGAACACTTAGAAGAGATGCAATGAATGTTGCAGCAGAACTAAGTGCAGCAGAGGTGAGAGAGTTTATCTCATCAATGAACAAAGATGCTAAGAGAGATATGTCTATCCTTAGAGATGAGATTGAAGTAATGGCAGAAAAAGATCCTAAAGGTTTTATAAAACTAAGTAAGGATAAGAACAAATCTATTCAGGCTAATTGTAAGTTGGCAATAGATAAAAAAATAATTGAGTTTGATAAAAAATCCAGTTCTTTCCTATGGGTGGGAACAGGTGAAACTATCGTAACAGTACCGAGATCATCCAAATCAAGTTATTTGCAAGGGTTCACTAACTTTGTTTTGAGTAACAAAAATGGGGAATCAGTTTACCAAGAAGTCGTAAAATTGCTTAAATAATTTGTTGTTGGTTTGTTTTGAAAGTCGGCCAAAGTAAATTAATACTGAGGTCGACTTTTTTTTTACTAAAAATATGAGCACATTCACAAACGATACAGGTAGCGTATCAATAGATTTTACAGTACATTTTGATTTAACCTCAACTCCAAAGTTGGTGGTTACGGACACCTCTACCTATTCTAAAGCACAGACAGGTGTAAAAATTTTTATAAAAATAACAAGACCCGATGGAATTGTAAGAGACCCTGGTAGCGATGTTGATATTACAGGAGACTCTGGTAGTTTACCTGTTTTTGATTCCTACAACTTACCGTTGTCACCGACAGATGGACAAGTCAGTAAAGGCTCTTATAAAATAGAATATAGTTTTACAGTTGGTAGTGCTACAGTTGTTACAAAAACTAAAACCATTTCATACGATTTTCAAAAAATTCAACTTACTACAGCACAAGATATAAATGAATTTTCACCTTTAGTAAAAGTGAAAGACACAACTCCCAGTTATGACGTAACCAATTACACATTAACTAGCATTAGCAGACTTTTTAAGGGTCAGAACAATGTAAGTAATTCATCTATAACTGATCAAACAACTACAGCAAACACAACAGTAGCAAGAGAATTTTCTTTAGCAGATTCAAACTCTAAATTATATGACAACAAATACACTGTAGATTTGGAGGTGACCTTAAATCACACACATAAATCATTTAGTTGGTTTAGTGTAAAATCTAAAAGCATAAAAAAAGATATTGTAAAAATACACAAGGTTCCAACTAAGTTAGAGATGATTTCTTATTTTAATACGTTAAGAAACTTGATAGAAACATATGATGGATATAACAAAACGCTATATGAAAAGCATACTAAAAATTATGAGTTTGTTATAACTGGTTTTGATCTTTTAGAAAGAAGGTTAGATGCGGGATTAAGTGATGATGAAAATACAGATATTTTAAGAGACATATTAGAAGTTATTAGAAACAATGTTCCAAGGGATCATACAGGGGATGAATTAACCACTGTATCTTTAAATGTTTTCTCTACTGGGTTTAGTGTTTCTTGGACTGCTCTGCAAAATGTACCAACATACAATCCGTTTGCAACATATGAAAAAACATTTGCATCTGCATCTAATACATGGGAGATAACACATAGTTTAAATAAAAAGCCCTCAGTCACACTCGTTGATGAGTATGATAATATTGTGTTTGGTGCTGTAGAATATGTAAATTTGAATGTTATTAAAATCAGGTTCAACACCCTCACAAAAGGCAAAGTATATTTAAATTAAAGCGTTATGGCAATAGAATATTTACATCATATTAATCTTGGCAACAATGAGATACAAAATGTCAAGATAGATAATAAGACTACGACACAAAGAAATGCAATGACCAAAGCAGCAGGTCATGTAATCTTTAACACTACATTAAGTAAGTTTCAATTTTATGATGGATCTGCTTGGCTAAACTTGCAGGATGAATTAGTTGCTTCTGAAGTAAGAGCAATGTTTTCACAAGGCACAGGTATTACAATCACCAATGGTCAGATTGCTACCACTATCACACAATATACAGATGCAGACGTACAATCTTATTTAAGTAGTGGAACTGGTGTTACTCTTTCTAACTCTGGACAAATTTCTATTGGTCAAGATGTTTCTGATAATGCAGATGTACAATTTAATGATATACAGATTGATGGTAATGCCATCATTGATGGAACATTAGGGGTAAATGGTAACGTTACTTTAGGTAATGCTACAAGTGATACCGTAACAATCAAGGGTAATCTTAACGTAGAAGGGACAACAGTTTCTGTTAACCAAACAGAAATTAATGTTACAAATGCTTTCGTGTTTGAAGGAGCAACTGCTGATGAGTTTGAGACAACCCTTACAATTGGAGAGCCAACCGCTGACAGAACAATAACTCTTCCTGATGCCACTGGTACAATTGCATTGACAAGTGGTCTTAGAACTGATGACCAAATTAAAGGTGTTGTTGGAGGAATGATATCCAACAATACTGAGAGTGGAATTTCAGTTACATACGATTCAACTAACAAGAATTTAGATTTTAATGTAGCGGATCCAACAATATCGCTTACAGGAGATGTTACTGGTTCTGGAACCATGACAAATCTTGGTAATGTATCTATTGCATTAGACACAGTAAAAAACAAGGCTGCTAATGGCACAGGCCCTGCGGCAGATAATGATACAGACTTTACTTTTCAGCATAGTTTATCATCATCTCATGTTGTTGTACAAGCATTTAAATCTAATAAGATGGTAATGTGTGATGTAGAAATCATAGATTCTAATAATGTAAAACTTGTGTTTGCACAAGGACAAACCGCAGACAGTATAACCGTAAACGTTATTTCTGCTGCATCATAATAAATAGCGGCACATGGCAATAGAATTCTTACAAGACATAAAGATCTTGGGGTCTGATGGGAGCACTACTACTATAGAAGGTAGTGGACAATCAACCTTAAATCTTAAAACAACAACCAATAGTAAAAACAACTACATAGTTGGTACTACTAGTGGTTCATTATCTTTTCGTCCTAACGGTACAGAAGCCTTAATTTTAAATTCTCAACAATATTCAACATTCTCAAACAGGGTAGGTATAGGTGTTTCAGCATCTACAAACGCTATGCTTGATGTGAAAGGCCCAGATACAGACAACGCTGTACTAGGTAGGTTTTGGTCTAACACAGGTTCTAGAGGTTCATTTATAATAAGAAATGGTAGTGGAGTAAATCCAACCACTTTTATAGGAACAGCAGGTGGTTCTGAACAATTATCTATTGGAACAAACAATACTGAAGCAATAAGGATAGATGCTACTATAGGTACCCCAAAATCAACTTTTGTGGGGGATGTTGCAATACAAAAAACTGGAGATGTATATTTAACATTAGAGTCTACCGATACAACCACTGCTGAAGAAGTAGCAGTTAAATACAGTAATCAACCAACAGGTAGTAACTATTGGTGGCAAGGTTTAAATCAATCTGCTAATTACTCATTAGCCTATGGAACGTCTTATTCTGGGTCTAATGTTAAAATGGAAATTTCAACCACAGGTAACGCAACTTTTACAGGTGATGTAAAGGTAAAAGGTACTAATGTAACGGTAGAGAATACAACAAATCCATATATTTATTTAAACGACACAAATCATGGTTCGGGTATATTCCAACAAGAAGGTAACGATACTAGAATAGGTTCGGATTCAAATACTACGGTTAAGATAATCCAAAATAACCAAGATGCAATTACTATAGATACATCTAAAAACGCAATAGTCGAAGGATCGCTAAAAGCAAAAGGCGGCTTGAAAGTCCAGGACAGCGATGGAACGTTGGATCATGTAAGAGCAATGTCTAATGGCACCGAAGGCTTCTTAACGGTTAGTAATGGTAGTAACTGGGGATTTATTGCAAGAGGCCCTGCTAATGAACCTAGAATAGGTGCTTGGTATGGTGGCGTATTAAAGATAGAAGGATTCCATAGTTCAGATGGTGCTACAGGAAGTAACGCTATTGACTTTGCTCAATTTCATTTTGGCAATGACCATTTCCAAATGAATGCTGCTACATCAACTTTTGCAGGTAGTATTGACACTACTGCTGTGAATATTAAAGTAGGTTCAGCAATACATGGAACTATTACATCTAGTAGTAATTCACTGACATTAAATGCCAGGAATACAGGTAAATTGATATTTCAATCAGGTGGAGTTGAAAAAATGCGTATCAACGGAACTAATGTAGGTATTGGAGAAGATAGTCCAAATGCTAAATTAGAAGTCACAGGTGATATAGAAGATAATTGGGCAGGAAGATTTGAAAACACAAATACTGGAGGTTATGGTATTCTAGCAAAAATAGCAGGTACAAGTGCTGATGAAAGAATATTTGAAGCAAGAGTTGGGAGTAGTACTAAAATGCTTATTTCAGGTGATGGAAAAGCAACTTTTGCAGGAAAAATTAAAACAACAAGCACAGCAACAGGTGCTATAGAACTTGTTGGTGGTACTGGGGTATCAACTACAGGTGCTTTTATTTTAAGACAGAATGGCGATGGGGCAGGTAATGGTATGGCTATTACAAGTAGTCACGCTACCAGTCACAGAATATGGAAAGATGATGATGGGGTTTTAAATATTGGTAGTAGTGCTAATGCAGATGCTTTTAAACAAGATATTGCAGGTAATGTAACTATTGATGGCAATGTTGGTATTGGAAATTTAGGTACATACAAATTAGAAGTTTCTAAAGATGGTGGAGATAATAGCACAGCGGATTTATTATTTTTAAGAAACTCAAATTCTACTCGTGCTCAAACTTGGAGTTTTCAGTCAGATACAAATAAAGATTTAGTAATTACAGGTTCAAGTGGTTCTGGTGGGCTTAAATTTGTTCCTGGATCAAGAGGTTCAGTATTTACTGGTAATGTATCGGCTTCTGAGATACTTTTTACTACTCTAAACGGTCACGCACATATAGATTCCCAAAGTAGTTCTTTAATGATAGAGGCTTCTAATATCCAGGCAATGGGTAATTTAATTCCAGATGGAAATGGAAATCGTCCTTTAGGAGCAAGTAATAGGTATTGGTCACATTTATATGCAAATGGAATTACAACTAAAGCCATAAACATAACACAAACAGCAGATGTAGGCGAATTAACTACAGCAAATCTCGATAGTGGAGCAGCAGTTGGATTGAGTCTTACTTACCCAACAAGTAATGTTGCCGCAGGAGATGGCTTGGCTATGTCAATAGGTATTGCAGGACGAGGACGTTCTTATATTGCTAATAGCAACGCTAGCAATAATCTTGACGCTTCTAATCTTGAATTTTACACAGAAGGTGGTGGAGTAATTAATAAAGTATTAACATTAGACCGAAATAAAGACGCAACTTTTACAGGAGAAATATACACGCCTGATGGAAGTGCAAGTGCCCCATCATATAGTTTTAGTGGTAGAACAGACACTGGTATGTATGCTCGTGCTCATTCAACTAATGACAGGATATCATTTGCAGTAGATGGAAACGAAAGGTTTTACATAGACGCCAATGGTGTAACTACTGCTAATAATATGTATGCGTCAGGTTTTAGAAACTACTCTGGTGTATGGGCAGGAACAACTGGTACTGCAAATAATGGCTTTTATTTTCTTAACACCGCAGATGGTAACACCACTAAAGCGATGGAAGTTACTCACGATGGTAACGCAACGTTTAATAGAAATGTTACTTTATATTCATCATTAACATTTGATTATGGGGGTGACCATTATCTTGAATCAGGAACTAACACTTGGAACTTTAAAAATTCAAGTGGTACTGTTTTACTTCAATTAGATCATTCAGATACCTCAGCAACTTTTTCAAAAGATGTAACA
>ENA-ORDR01000047-ORDR01000047.1-marine-metagenome-genome-assembly--contig:-NODE-47-length-64513-cov-11.235381_pt1 | contig 64513 bp, 50 predicted proteins | sample MGYA00240993_ERZ508538 | MGnify/ENA primary metagenome ERZ508538 (study PRJEB26207, sample SAMN05421999) | marine metagenome | isolation source: Monterey Bay, California, USA | place: USA:Monterey Bay... | reverse complement strand
ATGACAACTTACACGGCACCAACGAACGATATGGCTTTTATTCTACATGAGCTTTTAGAAATCGAGAAACAAGAGATACCTGGTTACTCTGACATGACACCAGACTTTACTTCTGCAATATTAGAAGAAGCTGGAAAACTGAATTCAGAAATTTTACATCCACTGAATACTGTTGGAGACACAGAAGGATGTAGGCTTGAAAACGGTGTTGTCTATACCCCAAAAGGTTTTAAAGAAGCTTTTAATCAAATAAGATCAGGTGGTTGGCCAGGAATCGACTGTAGTCCAGAATATGGCGGACAAGGGATTCCAGCAGTTGTTGCGATGCAAACCTCAGAGATGTTTGCTTCATCTAACCAGGCTTTAGCTATGTATCATGGATTAACACATGGAGCCCAATCAGCAATTATTGCTCATGGTACAGATGCTCAAAAAGAAACGTATCTTCCAAAGATGATTTCTTGTGAATGGACCGGCACTATGAACCTAACAGAGCCTCACTGCGGAACTGATTTAGGTTTAATGCGGACTAAGGCGGATCCAGCAAACGATGGTACTTATAAAATTTCTGGACAAAAAATCTTTATATCAGCTGGTGACCATGATTTGGCTGATAATATAATACATCTTGTATTAGCTAAAATACCAAATGGCCCAAAAGGTATAAAAGGTGTTTCATTATTTATAGTGCCCAAATACTTAATTAACTCAGATGGAACTTTAGGAGCAAGAAATGGACTAAGTGTTGGAAGCATCGAAGAGAAAATGGGCATACATGGGAATTCTACATGTGTGATGAATTACGATGGAGCAACAGCTTATCTGTTGGGTGAAGAGCACAAGGGCATGCGTGCTATGTTTACCATGATGAATGAAGCCAGGCTTGGAGTAGGCCTCCAAGGATTAGGTCAAGCAGAAGTTGCCTATCAGAACGCTGTATCGTATGCAAAAGATAGACTACAAGGAAGAAATATAACTGGAGCTGCATATCCCGAAAAAACAGCAGATCCTTTAATTGTTCATCCAGATATCAAAAGAAACCTATTATCACAAAAAAGTTTTATTGAAGGAGCCAGAGCCTTTACGTCATGGAGTGCCATGCTGTTCGACAAATATGAACGAGAACATGATCATGATGCAGATGGTATTGTCAGTCTTTTAACCCCAGTAGTTAAAGGGTTTTTAACAGACATAGGATATGACATGACAATACAGGCTCAGCAAATATATGGAGGCCATGGTTACATCGAAGAGCATGGCATGAGCCAATTCACTAGAGACGCTCGAATAGCAATGATCTATGAGGGAACTAATGCGATTCAAGCTTTAGATCTCGTTGGAAGAAAACTTGGAAAAGATAATGGCAAACATGCATTATCATTTTTTGAAATTATAACTAATTTCATTCAGGAAAACAAAGATCACTCAGAGCTAAATGTAGCTTTTTTAGACAAGTTAAAAGTTGGATCAAAGGACTTGCAAGCGGCATCGATGTATTTCATGCAAAATGGAATTAAAAACCCTTACGATGCTTTGGCCGGATCCTATGATTTCATGCACATGATGGGACACGTTTGCTTAGGATTAATGTGGTCAAAAATGGCAAAAATATCGATGCTTAAACTAGAAAAAAACTGTTCAAATTCTGAGTTTTATAAGACAAAAATAAAAACTGGAAAATTTTATATGGAGAGATGGATGCCAATGACTTCCTTACATTTAAACCGCATTCAATCTGGTTCAGAAACAATTATGTCAATGACTGCAGAAAATTTTTAACAACTCAACATCCTCAGTAAATCGAGGCTTACAACACAAACCATATTTGGTATATGTATATAAGTTAGATGCTAAATTTATAATGAATACCGATATGCAACTGGAGATTTAGAATGACATTTGCCAATTTGAAATCAAACTGGATGACAGACGAACACAAAATGATTTCAGAAATGACAGCTAATTTTATCAACACAGAGTGGGCACCAAAATTTGATAAATGGCGCAAGCAAGGTGAAATGGATCGTAGCACTTGGGTGGAAGCAGGAGATCTTGGATTATTATGCCCATCAATTCCGGAACAATATGGTGGTGCTGGTGGGGATTTTGGCCATGAAGCTGCAATTTTAATAGAGGGGAGCAGAGCTAATTTAGCAAGTTGGGGCCATGCAATACATTCGGGCATTGTAGCTCATTATGTTTTGCATTGTGGCACAGAGGAGCAAAGAGAGCGATGGTTGCCAAAAATGGTTTCAGGCGAACTAGTTGGTGCTTTAGCAATGACAGAACCATCTGGCGGATCAGATGTACAAGCTATCAAAACTAGAGCAATCAAAGACGGAAATTCATACAGATTAACTGGTCAAAAAACTTTTATAACCAATGGCCAGCATGCAAATTTAATAATTGTTGCTGCAAAAACTAATCCTTCAGAAAAAGCCAGAGGAACCTCCTTGGTCGTGGTTGAAACAGATGGAGCAGAAGGATTTTCAAGAGGAAGAAATTTGGAAAAAATTGGCGCTAAAGCAGCTGATACATCTGAACTATTTTTTGATAATGTTGAAATTCCTCCAGAAAATATTTTAGGTGGCGAAGAAGGGCAAGGTTTCTATCAAATGATGCAACAACTTCCTCAAGAGCGTTTAATCATTGGTTGTGGGGCAGTTGGTGCGATGGAAGGAGCAGTTCAGAGAACTATCGATTACTGTAAAGAACGTGAGGCCTTTGGCAATCCAATTATTCACTTTCAAAATACTCGATTTAAATTGGCCGAATGTAAGACGAGAACAGTAGTTGCGAGGAGTTTTCTGGACAATTGCATCGAAGCACATCTTAACAATGAGCTATCCGTGGAAACAGCAGCAATGTGCAAATACTGGCTTACTGATGAGCAAAATCAAGTGATCGACGAATGCTTACAACTACACGGAGGATATGGTTTTATGCAAGAGTATGCCATCGCTGAAATGTGGACAGATGCAAGGGTACAGCGAATATATGGCGGGACAAACGAGATAATGAAAGAATTAATTTCTAGAAACCTTTAAGGAGACACTATGTCTATTATACTGCATTGTTTTGGCGAAAGTGGTAATTCATACAAGGCAGCATTAACTTTAGAACTGTCTGGTTTAGAATGGATCCCTGAAAAAGTTGATTTTTTCAATGGGGCAGCAAGAACTCCAGAATTTAAATCTTTAAATATTCTTGGAGAAGCTCCTGTGATGGTGGATGGAACCATAATATTGAGCCAATCTGGGGCAATTCAACAGTACGTATCAGACAAGTCAGGCAAACTCGGTGGATCTCCGCAGGAAAAATATGAAATACTTAGATGGATATTATTTGATAATCATAAGCTTTCTTCACAAGCTGGCAATACACGGTTTATGATGAATTTCTTACCAGAAAAACACAGAAATGAACAAGTAATACAATTTATGCAGGGACGACTTAAGGCTGCATACCATTCATTAGATACGGCTTTGCATGATAAGGATTGGTTAGTCGGAGAACACATGACAATTGCTGATATCGCTAACTGCGGATACCTTTTTTATTCAGAGCCCTTTGGATTTAATAGAAAGCAATGGATAAATATTGACAGGTGGCTGTCAAATATAGAAGAAACACCAGGATGGAAACATCCTTACGATTTGATGCCAGGAAACCCAAGTGATAGACTTTAAAGTGGAGTAAAAGATGACTGACGCGTATATTTATGATGCGGTAAGAACACCGCGTGGAAAAGGTAAAAAAGATGGTACTTTACACGAAGTTACAGCAGTCGGACTATCTGCTCGAACTCTTAATAAATTAGCAGACAGAAATAATCTCAGTGGACACGCTGTAGAAGATGTTATTTGGGGTAATGTAACCCAAATTGGGGAACAAGGCGCTTGCTTAGCGCGTTCCGCTGTACTGGGTTCCAATCTAGACCAAAGCATACCTGGCGTTTCAATAAATCGTTTTTGCGCGAGTGGGCTTGAGGCAGTAAATATGGCGGCAAATCAAGTAAGAGGTGGTGCCGGTGATGCATTTATTGCTGGAGGTGTTGAGAGTATGTCTAGAGTCCCAATGGGTATGGATGGCGGAGCAATAGCTATTGACCCAGAACTCACAATGAAAAATTACGTGGTGCCCCAGGGTATTTCTGCAGATATAATTGCCACAAAATATGGTTTCTCAAGAGATGAATGTGATGCGTACGCTGTCGAAAGTCAAAACAGGGCTGCTATTGCTGAAGCTGAAGGCAGGTTCTCTCGATCCAGAGTTTCTCTAAAAGATCAAAATGGATTAACTATATTGCAAAATGATGAAATGATTAGGAAGACAGACATGCAATCATTAGGATCTCTCAGGCCATCATTTAAAGATATGGGAGAGGTTATGCCCGGATTCGATAAAATCGGAATAATGCGCTATCCAGAGTTAGAAACTATTAATCATGTTCACCATGCTGGTAACTCGTCAGGAATCGCTGATGGTGCCGCAGCTATTCTGATAGGCAACAAAGAATATGGTGAAAAAAATAATCTAAAACCACGCGCAAAATTCAGAGCAACAAGTAGAATTGGGACAGATCCAACAATTATGCTTACTGGGCCAATCCCTGCGACAGAACGTGTTCTAAAAGCTGCTGGGATGGACATTAGCGACATCGACTTATTTGAAGTTAACGAGGCTTTTGCATCCGTTGTTTTGAGGTTCATGCAAGCTTTTGATGCAGACCACAGTAAAATAAATGTAAATGGAGGCGCAATTGCAATGGGCCACCCTTTAGGAGCTACAGGTGCGATAATCCTATCAACGCTATTAGATGAAATGGAGCGAGCTGATAGAGAGACCGGACTGGCAACCCTTTGCATCGGATCAGGAATGGGTGCCGCAACAATTATTGAGCGAGTATAAATATTAAAACGAGATTTTAACAAAATCGATTAATTATAAGATATTAAATTGAAAATTTAGGAAAATTATCATGAGTGAATTCAATTATTCCTTAGATTCTGATGGAATTGGCATCATATCTTGGGACGTACCAAACAAGTCAATGAATGTAATGTCTCTTGACGGTCTGATCCAATTAGATGAACTTTTTGATAAAGCAATTTCGGACAACAACGTTAAAGGTATCATAATAACATCTGGAAAAACTGATTTTGCAGGCGGAATGGACTTAAACGTCTTGGCTGACATGAAGTCAGCACAAGGAGTAAACCCAGCACAAGGATTATTTGATGGAGTAATGCGAATTCATAAATTGCTGAGAAAAATAGAACTCGCAGGTATGGATTTTAAAACAAAAAAAGGAGCCAAACCAGTTGCAGCCGCAATTACTGGAACAGCCGCAGGGATTGGCTTAGAGTTGCCATTGGCCTGCCACAGAATATTTGCAGTAGATAATAAAAAAGCCAAAATTGGCCTGCCAGAAATTTTAGTTGGCATTTTTCCAGGTGCTGGTGGAGCGACCCGGTTGGTTAGAAAACTCGGTGCTATGAATGCTGCACCATTCCTATTAGAGGGAAAATTATTGTCTCCCTCTAAAATGAAATCTGCCGGAATCATCGATGAACTTACTGAAAGTGATAATCTAATTGCAGATGCAAAATCATGGATTTTGCAAGCTAAGGATTCTGACTGTGTAAAACCATGGGATGAAAAAGGCTATAAAATGCCCGGAGGAGCACCTTACCATCCAGCTGGCTTTATGACATTTGCCGGTGCTTCAGTAATGGTCAATGCAAAAACCCAAGGTGCTTTTCCAGCTGCAAAAGCCCTTCTTTCAGCTGTTTATGAAGGCGCCCAAGTGCCATTTGATACGGCTCTCAAAATTGAGGCTCGCTGGTTTACAAATATTTTAATGAACCCGTCATCGGCAGCGATGATGCGCTCTCTTTTTATTAATAAAGAAGCTCTTGAAAAGGGTGCTGTTCGTCCAAAAAACATACCAGATCAAAAAGTAAAAAAAGTAGGGGTGTTGGGCGCCGGTATGATGGGTGCTGGGATATCATATGTTTCTGCGATGGCAGGTATAGAAGTAATCCTTTTGGATATGAAAAAAGAAGATGCCGAAAAAGGGAAAGCTCATGCTGAAAATCTTTTAAATATTGGTATAAAACGAAAAAAAATTACAGAGGAAAAAAAATTAACTGTTCTAAGTTTAATAAAGCCAACCATTGAATTTACTGATCTGGGCGAGTGTGACTTGATTGTTGAAGCTGTTTTTGAGGACCCTACGATTAAAGGTGAAGTCACAAAAAAGGCAGAGGCCGTTATTGGTAAGGACTGTATTTTTGCGACAAACACTTCAACATTACCCATTACTTCATTAGCAAGTGCATCCGTTAGGCCAGAACAATTCATAGGAATCCATTTTTTCAGCCCTGTTGATAAAATGTTATTAGTTGAGATTATAAAAGGAAACGCGACTGGCGAAAAAGCGGTTGCTAAAGCATTGGACTATGTTCAACAAATCAAAAAAACACCAATTGTTGTTAATGATGCTAGGTTCTTTTTTGCAAATAGATGTATCATTCCATACGTCAACGAGGGAGCAATGATGGTTGCTGAAGGAATCGCTCCAGCATCAATCGAAAATGCGGCCAAGCAACTTGGCTTTCCATTAGGCCCACTACAACTTACGGACGAAACTTCAATCGATCTCGGCGTTAAAATTATAAAAGCGACTCAAGCGGCGATGGGAAATGAATATCCCGAGAAAAATGGTGATGAAGTTAGCTTTAAGCTTTTTGATGAGGGCCGATTAGGGCGTAAAACAAATGCTGGGTTTTATGAATACGATGATAAAGGGAAACGCACAGGGTTATGGACTGGCTTGAGCAAAATCTGGCCAACTAAAGAGACACAACCAGAGTTTGAGGAAATTAAAAACCGACTTATCTTGAGCCAAGTGTTGGAGGCTATAAAAGCTCTCGAAGAAGGTGTTTTAGAAGATATTAGAGAAGGTGATGTAGGAGCTATTCTTGGTTGGGGGTTTGCCCCTTGGTCTGGGGGACCTTTTGGCTGGACAGATATTAAAGGCTTAAAAAATGTTGTCGAAATATGTAATAAACTATCCTTGAAGGAGGGAAAGAGATTTTTGCCACCAAAATTATTAACTGAAATGGCGAATAAAAACGAGACTTTTTACGGCAAATACCTCAAAAAAGACGATGCAGCGTAGTGCATTTATTTTTTACAGTTGAACTTATAGGTTTATCTTGCTCGAAACAAAATAATTGTGCCCGAAAGCACGATAAAACTAACACCTATAATCGCTGTTAAATCTAGCATTTCTCCAAAAAGCATATAACCCCAAAACCCTGCACTCAATAAAAACGCATACTCAAATACAGAAACATATGAAGCTTCAGCCACCTGATAACCTCTAGTAATTAACGCTACACCTATAACTGAAACAAATGCTTGGCAAATCACTATCAAGGTAAAATTTAAACTTGGCCAAACGAAACCTCTCGTAAGAAAATTTGCCTCATAGGAAACAGGGAAAATTGTAAAGTATAATAAACCCAAGATACCATAGACACCCAAAGCAACAAAAAAACCCAGTGTTAAAACTTCTGTGCTTTCATTTGGACATAGATATCTCGTAGTCAAACCAAGCATTCCATAAAAAAAACCTGCAAATAGTGGCAAAAATGAAAAATAGCTTAAATTATTAGTATCAGGTTGTAGCATCAATAATACACCTGAAAATCCAATTACGACCGCCAAAATCCGCCAAATTCCAATTTTAACCTTAAAATAAAAACTAGATATTATTAAAACAAAAATAGGAGCAGTAAAGAGACCCGCACCAGCCTCTGCGATTGGAATAACTGATAATGCACCAAAATACATAATCATTGCAGTCGCGCCAAAAAAACTTCTAATAGCGACAAAAAAAAAGTTATTTGGTAATAGCTGCAACTTATAAATACGACTTACAATAAGTAAAACAATGCAAATAATGACTGATCTGCTAAAATGGAATTGCCAAACACTTCCGTCTTCTCCAATATATTTAATCAGGTTGTCTACAAGACCTATCATTGTCATAGCACTAAATACTAAGACTCCAGCCAGCATTAATCGATTTTGTTTTAACTCTTTCATAATAAACCTTTATGATTGTTATTGCTAAAATTTGTCAATTGGATAAACATCAGTTGCTAATACAGAACTGACTTATTGGTAATTAAAAAATAAGGATACAAAATGGGCTGGATGCGAGACGAAAATGGATTAGATAAAAACAATGCTAATTACGTCCCTTTAACTCCACTTTCGCACATAAATAGAGCTGCGCAAGTTTTTCCAAACAAGGAAGCTGTGATTTATGGAAACCACCGTAAAACATGGTTAGAAACGCATAACAGATGTTCCCAATTAGCCAACGTTTTAGCAGATATGGGAGTCATATCAGGAGACGTGGTTGCAACAGTAATACCAAATTTGCCTGCACAAGTTGAAGCTCATTTTGGTATTCCAGCGTGTGGCGCCGTCTTAAACACTATAAATACCCGTTTAGAAGAACAAACAATCAGTTACATTTTTAGTCATGGTGAAGCCAAAGTAGTATTAGTGGATACACAATTCTTAAACGTTGTAGAAAATGCGATTAATGCAATGGAAAAAGAAGGGCCAAAAATTATTGAGGTAGCTGACCCTCACGCAGGTTTTAAAGCTACTGGCAGATATCCTGAATATGAAGAATTACTCAAATCATCCTCAAAAACTTTCGAATGGCTTATGCCAAAAGATGAGTGGGAAAGTATTTCACTTAACTATACTTCTGGAACCACAGGAAGGCCAAAGGGTGTTGTAAGTCATCATCGAGGTTCGTACCTGATGACAATGGGAACTGTCATAAGCTGGAAAATGACACTATATCCAAAATATTTAACTATTGTACCTCTTTTTCATTGTAATGGGTGGAATCATACATGGATGATGCCCCTCTTAGGTGGGACAATCGTTTGTTGTAGAGATGTGACCGCCGAAGCAATCTACAACGCAATTTCTGAAGAAGGAATAACACATTTTGGCGGGGCACCAATTGTACTAAATGCTATCGTCAATGCAACAAGTAACGAACGGAAAGAGTTTAAACATAAAGTAGAGATATTCACGGCCGGTGCTCCCCCTGCCGCAGCCACATTAGCGGCTATTGAAAAAATTGGGTTTAGCGTAACACAAGTATATGGCCTGACTGAAACTTATGGACACGTTACGGAATGCTTATGGAATGAAGATGACTGGGGTGACTTACCTGATGCAGAAAAAGCATCAATTAAATCAAGACAAGGTGTGTTATTTCCAATGATGGAAGAAATAACAGTATTGAATAAGGACTCCTTAAAGATTGTGCCAAGTGATGGAGAAACACTTGGGGAAATAGCAATTAGAGGTAACTCAGTTATGAAAGGTTATTACAAAAATGAAGAAGCTACATCGGAGGCATTTCAAGGTGGATTTTTTCATTCTGGGGATATTGCCAAAATTTACCCAGACTCCCACATTCAAATAGCTGATAGAGCAAAAGATATAATTATATCGGGTGGGGAGAATGTTAGTTCAGTCGAAATAGAAGGCGCTCTTATGAATCATCCTTCTATTAGCCTTTGTGCAGTGGTCGCAATGCCTGATAAAAAATGGGGTGAGGTGCCATGCGCTTTTATTGAGTTGAAAGATGGAGAAAATCTAACTGAAACAGAGACTATAAAGTTTGTACGGAAACAGCTTGCAGGGTTTAAAACGCCCAAGAAGGTTATATTTCAAGATTTACCTAAAACCTCGACTGGAAAAATACAAAAGTTTCAATTGCGAGAGCAAATTAAAAATTCTTAACACCCCTACTCTATCTATCATTTTAAGGTATGTTTGATATTATACTCATTAAGCGCAATTTTAAATATTACCGAATGTTAGAAAATGACTGCACTAGAAAAATTTGACCGGTTAGAATCTACTGGACTTTGGCGAGAAACATCTGAAAGCCAAAGTGTCGAGGTATTAATAACTTTTGGAAATTCGTCTCTAATCCTATCGGATTTTACTGGCAGTCCTTTAACCCATTGGTCACTTCCTGCGATAGTAAGAATAAATCCAACCAAAAGACCGGCTGTCTTTAGCCCTAATTTATCTGATGCTGAAAAGATCGAAATAGAAGATAGCACGATGATAAATGCTATTGAGGAAGTACGGAAATCCATTAAGAGCAGGCAGCCTAAACCTGGAAAATTAAGAGTTTTAACACTATTAGCTTCATTAATTGTTATTATCGCACTTTTAATTTTTTGGCTACCAAATGTACTTACAAAACACACAAGTGGTTTAGTATATGCCGAACAAAGAACACAAATAGGTAGGCTTCTTCTTAATGAAATTTCCAAACTATCTGGCCCACCATGCGAGACAAAATCAGGTACTAACACATTGAGCAACTTTGAGAAAAGGTTATTTCCTGACAACGATATAAAAGTTTTGGTATTTTCCAGAGGCATTAAAACTTCGACTCATTTGCCGGGTAAATTTATCCTTTTAGATAGTAAGACTGTTGAAGATTTTGAAGTACCTGAAGTTGCAGCTGGTTTTGCTGTAGTAGAGAAAATCAAGTTAGATAATCAGGATCCAATTGAAAAGTTACTCTTATTTTCAGGAACTAGAGTAGTTTTAAAATTTTTAACAACAGGAAAATTAAATCAAATAACACTCGAAGAATATGCCAGATATCTTTTATCAGAAAAACCAAATACCCCTGCTTTTGAAAGCATACTTAAAGAATTACAATTAGCAAATGTAAATCCAGATCCATACGCATATGCTATCGATGTAACCGGAGAGTCTACAGCTGACCTGATTGGTAAAAAAGTTATCAACAACCACAGGCAAGTTCTATCCAAAAATGATTGGTTAAGCTTACAAAGTATCTGCGGCGGATAACTCCCCTCCTCTTAAATATAAAATTTTATCCATACGATTAGCTAATTCTAAGTCGTGGGTAGCAATAATAGTTGAGATTCCAAGATTATTAGCCATGCTCTTTATCAACTTAAACACATTTAAAGATGCTTCAGCATCTAAATTCCCTGTTGGTTCATCTGCTAATAAAACTGCCGGTTTATTTGCTAAGGCTCGACAGAGAGCAACCCTCTGCCGTTCACCACCAGATAATTCGGCCGGTTTATGAAAGATACGTTCAGATAGGCCTACTTCAAATAGTAATTCTTCTGCAAAACCTTGAGACTCAAGAGTAGATTTCCCTGCACATAATTGCGGTAGAGCAACATTACCTAATGCCGTAAATTCTGCTATCAAATGATGAAATTGATAAACAAACCCAATTTTGTCTCGTCTTGTATTTGTCCGATTTTTTTCAGAGATTCTGCTCATAGATTTACCACAAATAATAACTTCGCCACTATCCAAATCATCCAAAAGGCCTGCTATGTGCAAAAGAGTTGACTTACCTGTGCCAGAACTACCAACTATCGAAATCAATTCTCCCTTTTCCACTGACATATTAATATTTTTTAACACATGCACTTTATCTTTTTTTGACATTTCGTAAGACTTGTTAATCCCCCGAAGTTCTAAATTAAACTTATTCATTTCTTAAAGCCTCAACAGGACTTGAACGCGCGGCACGCCTTGCTGGAAAAAAAGTAACCACAAATGATAAGGAGATTGAAAGAATTATTGCTTTAACTACATCAAGCAATTCCAATCGGGCAGGTAATTTTGATAGATAGCGCACCGATGGGTCCCAAACGTCTGCTCCTCTCAAGGTACTAATGAATGTAAAAATTTGATCAATATAAATGACAAATAAACAACCAAAGAATGTGCCAAAAATGGTACCAGCAACTCCAATAGAACTTCCACAGATAAAAAATATTCTCAGGATTGAGCCTTCGGAAAGGCCAATTGTACGCAATATGCCAATATCTCTACTTTTATTTTTAACCAACATAATAAGCCCAGAGACTATATTGAGGGATGCGATCAGAACCAACAATGCCAAAATTATAAACATCACATTGTCTTCAACTTCTAAAGCATTCAAAAATGCTCCAGATTTATCTTTCCATGTCCAAAAAACTGATCCTGGATTTACAAGATTAGCCAGTTTTAAAACCGTTTTTTGGATATCATCTGGGTCTGAGACAAAAATCTCAATAACATCAGCACCTAAATCTTTATTAAAATATTTTTGAGCAGCTTGAAATGGCATATACACTCGGGTGCTATCAATATCAAAACGACCTACTTGAAATATATAAACCACTTTAAAATTTTGCACTCTAGGCACTGTACCAAATGCCGTTTTAAGTCCATTTGGCGAAATAAGTTTTATCTCGTCTCCAGGTAGTAAATGTAGTTTGCGCGCTATACCACTTCCAATAGCAACACCATTATTAAATTCGCTCAAATCACCAACTTCTAATTTTGGATTTGCTATTAAAGGGATCTGTTTAAGATCATCTGGTTGGATTCCAATAACCTCTACACCTAGATTATTTGATTCACTTGCCACCATTATTTGTCCATTTATTATTGGGGCAGCAAGTTTTACATTTTTAAGAGAAGAAATATTTTTTACTAAATTATCATAATTTATTATCACCCTATTGTTCGAACTATCCTTAGATAGGTCGACTGGGTTATAAACACTTATGTGAGCATTTGCTCCCAAAATTGTTTGTAGGAATTCGTATCTAAAACCTGATCTGACCGCTAAAGTAACTATCAATGAAAATACAGCCAAGGTTATCCCAAAAAATGAGATTAATGTCATAATAGAAATGCCACCATCTCTTCTCTTAGTCCGCAAGTAAGCCCAAGCTAATTGCCACTCATATTTTGCAAAAGATTTTGAGCCAGTCAAAAATAACTCCCAATTAACAAGTTCCTCTATTAATTAAGTTCAATTCAAAGATTTATAAATATCAACTATTTTTTTAATAGCAATTTCAGCTGTCATCTCTGTACTTACTCCAGATTTTCGAGATGTCATCTCTACTACACCATTTTTAATCCCTCTAGGTCCAACAGTAATGCGCCAAGGCAAACCTATTAAATCCATTGTAGCAAATTTAGTTCCTGCCCGTTCTTTTCTATCATCATAAAGACAATCAAGGCCAAGGCTAGTGAAGGTTTTGTAAATGCTTGCACACAATTTATCCGTTTCATCATCCCCTTGCTTGAGGTTTACAAGCCCAATATGGAACGGTGTAACTCCTTCTGGCCAAATAATACCATTGTCATCATGACTTGCCTCAATTATTGCCCCCAATAAACGGCTAACACCAATACCATGGCTGCCCATATGAACTGGGATTTTTTCACCATCGTGGTTGCTTACCTCCGCCTTCATAGCTTTTGAATATTTTGTTCCAAAATAAAAAATCTGTCCAACTTCTATAGCTCGACTTGTGACTTGTCGTTCTTTTGGCACAAACTTATCATATTCTGAAACATTGTGTGTCTCATCTGTTCTCGCATAGGGATTGGTCCATTCTTCAACGATTTGTTGACATTCATCTATATTTTGGAAATCGACAACACGATCACCTAAATGCAAATCTAAAATATTCTTATCAAAAAAAACTTCTGATTCCCCCGTTGAAGCCAAGACTAAAAATTCATGGGAATGATCACCTCCAATTGGCCCAGTATCTGCACGCATAGGAATAGCATTTAACCCCATCCTTTCATAGGTACGAAGATAACTCACCATGTGTCTATTATAAGAATGAATTGCCCCTTTCCGATCAAAATCGAAATTATAACCATCTTTCATATAAAACTCCCGCCCCCTCATAACTCCAAAACGAGGCCTTCTCTCATCCCGAAATTTCCACTGAATATGGTATAAGGTTAATGGAAGATCTCGGTAACTATTTACATGTGAGCGAAAAATATCTGTAATCAATTCCTCATTTGTTGGCCCATAAAGCAAATCACGTCCATGGCGATCTTTGATACGAAGCATTTCCTCCCCATAATCTTCGTAACGACCACTTTCTTTCCAAAGATCCGCTGACTGAAGCGTGGGCATTAACATTGGTATGTGACCAGCTTTGATTTGCTCTTCATGCACTATGGTTTCAATTTTTTTCAAAACTTTAAAACCCATTGGAAGCCATGAATAGATACCGGAGGATGATTGCTTTATCATTCCCGCCCGGAGCATCAAACGATGGCTTACAATCTGCGCCTCTGCAGGGTTTTCCTTCAATAATGGTAGAAAGTATTGGCTTAAGTGCATTATTAACTCCACAAATATTTTTAACCTATCTAAGCGATGAACTACTCATGGGCAAGCAATCTCGCTATCAAAGAATATTATTGTATTAAAACAATCAACAGATTATTAATTATTCATGCGATACGATTTCTTAATTATTGGTGGAGGCATAGCTGGAACCTCTTTAGGGGGTAGATTAGCATCTAGCGGTTCTGTCTGCCTGTTGGAAGCTGAAGATGCCATTGGTTATCATGCTAGTGGACGTTCGGCAGCAATGTTTTTGGAAAACTATGGTAACGATATTGTAGTAGAATTGAACAAAGCCAGCACTCTATATCATGAAAAAAATGGTTATTTGTCTGACAGAGGTCTGTTGAGCCTTGCTAGAAATCAAGATCATGATGATTTCTTTCATGAGGTAAATGCTTTAAACCTTGAAATAATAAGTGTGAATGAAGCCTTAGATTTGTTCCCAATTATCAATACTAATTCAGTAAAATATGTGAGCTTTATGAAGTATGCTCCAGATTTAGATACAGATAAAATATTACAAGATTTTGCGAAAATAATTAAACAAAATAACGGCGAAATTAAAAACAAAACGACAGTGACGAAAATAAAAAGATTCTCAAGCCATTGGCAAGTTAAAACAGATAAAGAGACCTTTGAAGGAACCATTTTGATCAATGCGGCAGGTGCTTGGGTTGATAAGATTGCAAAAATGGCAAATGTAAAGGAACTAGGCTTTACACCAATGCGCAGATCAATTGCTCGTGTTCCGTCACCTATCAAAAATGATGTTTCTAAATTACCAATGGTTCATGGCGCTGGGGATAGATGGTATGCGAAGCCAGATGCAGGTGCTTGGCTAATCTCACCATGTGAAGAAGAGCCCATGTATCCACACGATGCATTTGCGGATGACTTGGTTTTGGCAGAAGGGATACATAGATACAGTCAAATGGTTAATCATGAAATTACTAATATGCAAACAAATTGGGCTGGGTTAAGAACTTTTTCACAAGATCGTGCATTAGTAATTGGTTTCGATAAAAATGATAAAGGTTTTTTTTGGTTTGCAGGGCAAGGAGGGTATGGTTTTCAAACTGCTCCTGCCGCATCACAATTAGCATCAGACCTGATTTTGAGAAACAAATCAAACCTTACAGACGGTGTTATTAAAGCCCTATCTGCTAAAAGATTTCATTAAACAAACTATACTTATATTGAAAAAACTCTTGAGAACAAATAGTGAACATTATAAGCAAAATTATGGAAAACATGAATCTACTTCATTACAAAGGCAAAATTATTAAACCTTCAATTAACTTTATTGGAGATTTAAATTTATCCCTTGGTAGAATACATGAAATATTTGGTTCCTCCCGTATCATATTAGCATTAATAATTGCGCAAAAAATGGATGGTCATATTTTTTGGATTAATACTGAGTGGAACCCTAATAACTTAAATGCAGAAGGAATTATAAATTTTATAAATCCAGGACGATTAACTTTTATAAGTCTTAAAAATATTAATGATATGCTTTGGACTATGGAGGAAATCTTAAGAACAGATTGTATTCCTTTAGTAATATGTGACTTACCTGATATTCCAAATTTCACTGCTATAAGACGACTTCATTTAGCATTGGGATCCAATATAAACGAGACAAAAAAACGTTTAGGTCTCCTTTTAACACCAAAGAATGGTGGCGCAAGAGGCGTTGAAAGCAGATGGAAAGCAACACCAAACCATGATAAAATTGACATGGCATGGCACTTAGAATGTTGTAAAGCGCAAATAACAAAACCAGGCAAATGGAAAATAATAAAAAATTATGGGGTAGATAATTATCGAGTAATCAAATTATGGTAAATCAAATAACCATACAAAATAAAAAATATGTCGTATAATGTAATTAAAGTAGTTATTTAAGATTTAAATTTCAAAAGCTATGTTTAAAAAAATGGAACGAAATGACACTTTGGTCTCGTATAGCAAACGCTTTATCGTCTTTAGCAAAAGGCGAAAGCTTGTCCAATGTTTTTGAAAAATTAAAAACCCCACCAGAAAGAACAGTCGCATTTGCAATCGCAATAATTGCGTTAAGCGCCAAAATGGCGAAAGCAGATGGACAGGTAACCCGTGATGAAGTCTCAGCTTTTAAAGAGGTTTTTAACATCCCCAAAAGAAATGAGCGTCAGGCAGCAAAGGTTTTTAACTTAGCGCGGCAAGATGTTGCCGGTTTTGAGTCATATGCAACAAAAATATCAACGATGTTTCAAAATGACCATCAGTCTCTTTCTGACTTACTTGAAGGGCTATTTCACATCGCCTTATCAGATGGGAATTATCATCCAGCAGAAAATGAATTTTTAGAAAAGGTTTCGAAAATATTTAATATTTCAGAACTAAGTTTTTCAAGAATCAGATCAAGATTTGTACCTAATGCTCCTAAAGATCCATACAATATACTTGGCGTTGATCCAGACATGCCAATTGAAGAGATTAGACAGTCATGGCGAGAACTTGTTAGAACCAATCACCCAGATCAAATGATTGCAAGAGGGGTGCCAGAGGAAGCTATAAGAATTGCAACTAAACAACTCACGGACATAAACAATGCTTGGGAAAAAATAAATCAAGAAATAGTTTAATTAAATAAGATTTATTATATTGCTCTTCTGTAATTATATACCATATGATTAATAGTTAAGGTTTCAGAAGGCAGAACATGTATTTAAAATCAACTTATCTAAGAGAAATTGAACTCGTCAGAGACAAAGCTGACCCAGGTAGTAGTCAAATAAAAAATTTACCCGAATGGAATTTAGATGACCTATACTCCAGCGAAAATGATAAAAATCTAACTATAGACTTAAAATGGTTAGACAAAGAATGTACTAAATTTGAAAATGATTTCAAAAATAAATTAAGTAAATTATCAGCACAAAATTTCTTAAAATGCATTCTAAGATATGAAAAAATTCAAAATATCTCCGGCCGTATTATGTCTTTTGCCGGTTTAAAATATTATCAATCCACTACGGATCCAAAAAGGGCAAAATTTCTAGCAGACATGCAAGATAAAATTACTGTTTCCTCAAGTAAATTAGTCTTTTTCTCTTTAGAAATAAATAACATAGATAACAAAAAAATAAATTCATTATTAAAGGGAGACGTGCAACTCAGTCGTTTTAAACCTATTTTTGACAGTTTACGAAAAATGAAAAACCATCAATTAAGTACTGAATTAGAAGCATTTCTCCATGATCAATCTGTAGTCGGAACATCCGCTTGGAACCGTCTTTTCGATGAAACCATTGCAGGATTAAAATTTACAATAAATAATGAAGAACTGAATATTGAAAGCACTCTAAATCTTCTTTCTGACAACGATCGGAAAACAAGAGAATTGGGTGCAAAAGAAGTAGCAAGAGTTTTAGGGAAAAATATTAATATTTTTTCTAGGATTACGAATACTCTGGCTAAAGAGAAAGAAATTGAGGATCGCTGGAGGAAAATGCCTAGTCCACAGTTCGGGCGGCATCTTTCAAACGATGTTGAACCTGAAGTAGTAGAAGCGCTGAGGAATGCTGTTGTAAGCGCTTATCCTGAAACTTCCCATCGATACTACAAGTTAAAAGCAAAATGGATGGGCCTCAAAAAAATGGAAATTTGGGATAGAAATGCCCCATTACCAAATCAAGATAATCAAATAGTCAATTGGGCTGATGCTCAAAAAACTGTACTAGATGCTTATCGTGATTTTTCTCCTAAAATGGCGGAAATTGCTGAACCATTTTTTCATAAAGGATGGATTGATGCGGAAGTAAAAGCAGGCAAAGCTCCTGGTGCTTTCGCACACCCGACGGTCACAAACGTTCACCCATACATAATGCTTAACTATCTGGGAAAGCCTAGAGATGTGATGACATTAGCTCATGAGCTGGGGCACGGAGTTCACCAAGTTTTAGCAGCTAAACAGGGCGAATTATTGAGTTCTACTCCTTTGACCTTAGCAGAAACTGCTTCTGTGTTTGGTGAAATGCTTACTTTTAATAAGATTTTGGGTAATGCAGATAGTAACGCTGAACGAAAAGTATTACTGGCTGGCAAAGTAGAAGACATGATCAATACCGTAATTCGGCAAATAGCATTTTATGATTTTGAATGTAAACTTCATGAAGCCAGAAGTTTAGGAGAACTAACGCCTAGTCAGATCAATGAAATTTGGATGAGTGTTCAAGTGGAGAGTTTAGGTCCATGCTTTAATTTTATGGAAGGATATGAAACATTTTGGGCATATGTTCCACATTTTATTCATTCACCATTTTATGTGTACGCATATGCGTTTGGGGATGGATTGGTCAATGCACTTTATTCAGTTTACGAAGAAGGTTTACCAAATTTTGATCTAAAGTATTTTGAAATGTTAAAAGCTGGTGGGTCCAAACACCATTCCGAGCTTTTAAAACCTTTCGGGTTGGATGCCAGTGATCCAAAATTTTGGAATAAAGGTTTGTCCGTTATTTCAAAGATGATAGACGAGTTGGAAATGATGGAAGAATCATAGTTTAAATTACATTAATTTAGAAAATTTTTAATTGTCAGGATGTGTATCAATTAACATGCCCTTCGCAACTGCAAGCTCTCTCATCTTTATTTGCAATTTTTCAAAAGCACGGAATTCAATTTGCCTTATTCTTTCTCTACTTACATCATACAGTTCTGATAATTCCTCCAAAGTGAGAGGAGGCTCCTCTAATTTACGTTTTAAAATTATGTCTTTTTCTCGATCATTCAAGATTGTTAACGCCTCAGTGAGCAATTCTCGTCTGTTATCTAGCTCATTCTTTTCCTCATAATTTGCAGCTTGATTTGCATTTTCATCTTCGAGCCAGTCCTGCCATTCTGCTGCACCTTCACCGTCTGTAACTACCTGTGCATTCAAAGAAGCGTCACCGCCAGTCAAACGCCTATTCATTGACACGACCTCTTTTTCAGTCACGTTCAAGTCCTTAGCGATCTTTGCGACATTGTCCTCCCGCAAATCCCCTTCTTCTAACGCTCCTATCCGATTTTTCGCTTTCCTGAGATTGAAAAATAGTTTTTTTTGAGCGCTAGTAGTGCCCATTTTTACAAGGGACCATGACCTTAAAACATACTCTTGTATACTTGCTCTTATCCACCACATAGCATAGGTTGACAGCCTGAATCCCTTGTCCGGATCGAATTTCTTCACCGCCTGCATTAGCCCAACATTTGCCTCAGATACAATTTCAGAGATAGGCAGCCCATATCCACGGTATCCCATTGCAATTTTTGCTGCTAATCGCAGATGAGAAGTAACAAGTTTATGTGCTGCTTGACTATCACTACTATCCACCCACTGCTTAGCCAAAGTGAACTCTTCCTCCGGCTCCAACATTGGAAACTTTTTAATTTCTTGCAAATATCTACCCAATCCATGTTCTGGTGATGGAGCAGGTAAATTTGAATATCGCATTATATACTCACTTGAAATTATGACTTTACTTCACTCAGATAAGGATTAAATCAAAAAAACCAAGAGATTCAACACATTTTATGTAAAATTGTTTCCAATTTTTTTAAGTCTGTGGGCAATTCACTCTTAAAAGAAACAAGCTTATTCAGCGTTGGATGAACAAAAGCTAGGGATGTCGCATGCAGAGCTTGTCTCTTAAATCCATTTATAAATTTAACATCGCTTTCTTCTAAATTCTTGGTCTTAAACTTTCTATTTCGTCCATAAACTGGATCTCCGATCAAGCTATGCCCAATATGTGCCAAATGGACTCGAATTTGATGTGTTCTTCCAGTTTCTAACCAACAGTCTAATTTTGTTGCAAAATCTTTATATACAATTTCATTTCTGCATCTAGTGACAGCTCTTCGGCCAACATTATCAAAAACCGCCATTTTCTTTCGATCATATCGGTGCCGAGCGATCTTACCGGAAACTACTAACGTTCCAGGTTTTTCAAATTTGGTTTTAGGATTACTATTAATACGAGCATCTAAATGACTGACAGAACCATAACAGAAAGCGGTATAATGGCGCGAAATAGAATGATCTTCAAATTGAGAGGCTAAACTCGAATGCGCCAAATCAGACTTAGCAACTACTAATAAACCACTAGTATCTTTGTCAATTCTATGAACAATTCCAGGGCGCTTCTTACCACCAATACCTGATAAGGACGAACCACAATGATACATCAGAGCGTTTACCAATGTACCATGATGCGAGCCTGGGGCTGGATGAACAACCATACCTGCTACTTTATTAACCACAACGATATGATCATCTTCAAATACTATATCAAGGCTGAGGTCTTCAGCAACGATATCTACGCTCTCAGGTTCTACTAGAGTTATTTCCCAAGTACTATTTGGTAACGCACGAGTTTTTAAGTTCGCCACTAAACCATTATCAGACGAAGTCACAAATCCAGCTTCAATTAATTTTTTTAGGCGAGACCTTGATAAGGCGTATTTCTCAGGTACCATCTCAGATAGAGCTTTATCTAATCGCTTTGCTGTCTCTTGAAATAATGTTATCTCTAAAACTTGAGAAGGGTATAAATTCATGTCAAAAGCTCCAAAAGATTTTAGTGAACCAAAAAATTTAAAGTTATTAAGAATATTAGTAACTGTACTTACTATTACAATGATTGTTGGTATTATAACTTTAGTATTCCTGATTGTCATCAAAGTGCAGTCTTTAAATAATTTTGTTTCAATCGACATACCAAAAGAAATAATTTTACCAAAAAATACTATAATAAGATCATTTACTGCTGGAACTAATTGGCACGCAATAGTAACTGAAAGTGACGAAATATTAATCTATGACAGCTTAACCAATAAGTTATTAAGGGCGATACAGATTAAATAGTGGGCTTGTTTGATCTTTTGGGGTGAAAGGATACTAAAATGTCGTTACCAAGTGGCTTTCTAGACGAACTCAGGGCTCGTTCTTCGATTGCCCAGGTGGCCGGTAAAAAAGTTTCGTGGGATCCTAAAAAAACAAACGTAAACAGGGGTGATTATTGGGCACCTTGCCCATTTCATCAAGAAAAAACAGCCTCATTCCATGTAGATGATAAAAAGGGATTTTATTATTGCTTTGGGTGCCAAGCAAAGGGCGATGCATTAGGTTTTATTCGTGAAACAGAAAATGTAACATTTATGGAAGCTGTGGAAATCTTAGCTCAGGAGTGTGGTATGACTGTGCCTGCTCAAGATCATAAGGCATTGGAAAAATCAAGAAAACGAGATTCACTAACTGAAATCGTTGAATTAGCAAATCTATATTATCAAAATCAATTAAGAAGTGAAAATAAAAATATCGCTCAATCTTACTTGAACGATAGGCGTTTAAGCCAAGAATGGCAAAATAAGTTTGAAGTTGGATTTGCGCCTAACAATGCTAATCAATTAGAAAAATATTTATTATCAAAAAATATTACCACTGAAAGAATGATTGAGGCGGGATTAGTAGCAAAAACTGAAGATGGCAAAAAAACGTATGATCGATTTCGAAATAGAATAATATTTCCTATTAAAGACATTAGAGGAAAAACTATTGCTTTTGGCGGACGAGCACTTAATGCAAACTCTTCAGCAAAATATATAAATTCGCCTGAGACTTCACTATTTGATAAAGGTCGGACTTTATATAACCATAAAAACGCAAGAGATAATTTAAAAAAAAATGATCATCTTATTGTAGCTGAAGGCTACATGGACGTTATAGCATTAACTAAAGCAGGGTTTAACTCTGCAGTAGCTCCTCTAGGTACGGCGATAACTGAAACACAGCTAAAGCTAATTTGGAGATTAACAGACGAACCTATAATTGCATTGGATGGAGATAAGGCCGGAATTCGTGCAGCAATGAGAGTTATTGATCTAGCCTTGCCCCTTTTAATCATCGGCAAATCTTTGCGATTTGCCATCTTACCACAAGGCCAGGATCCTGACGATATTATTAAATCTGGTGGTGTCAAAAAAATTAATGAGATAATGCAAAATGCTATTCCAATGATTGATTTGCTTTGGCAGAGAGCTCTAGATGGTCAAAATCTCGATAGCCCCGATCGCAAGGCAGCTTTTGATGCTTCATTGAAAGACATGACAAAAAAAATTCTTGAGCCAACAATTCGAAATCATTATTTTGCAGCATTTAAAGAAAAACGATCAAATCTTTTTAAAACTACCGATTTCTCAAATTTTAATAATTTTAATACGCGCAGAAAAAATGTATCTGCAACGATCTCTACTAAAGCTTCAACACTAGCAACTAAATCTTCTGGTGACAGATCAGTTCTAGAAATTAGGATTGCAATAATATTTGCGATACTTCTGAAACATCCCGAACTAATCAAAAAATTTTCCTATCGCCTAGAAAAAATGGAATTACAAAATAAAAACTACCTCCTATTGAAAAGCCAGATGCTAAAACTGGTTGAACATGCGCCAAATCAGATCAAAGAAACATTGAACATTGAATTCCCTAAATTTATTCAAAATATCTTAAATAACCCACATGTAAAAATTTCACCTGCGATGAAGGCAAATATTGCTGAAAATATAGCAGTTAAAACCTTAAACGAAGAGTTTTCTAAACTTGAAACTTTTGAAGGCATGAGAAAAGAAATCCAAGATGCACTAGAAGACCTAGAATCTTCCAATTCTGAGAGTTTGACCTGGCGACTTAGCCAAGCAACTGACGCAAGCTCAAAAGCTCAAAAAAGTACCTTGGGCGAAGTACAAGAAGAAGGTGAAGATAAAGATGCAATGGCAAAGTTCCTGCAAAACCTTATTGATGATGAAGTTTGGATTAAAAAAAACAAATAATAATGATTGCGAATCCTTGATTCGCATTGTTGATTCGGCTCTAAGGTAAGTGATTCGAAAAAACAAAGCCCTAGGAGGTCAAATGGCTGCCAAAGATGCCGAAGTTGCAAAAAACGACGACCAAAATGATGGAGAGAATTTAGACATCAGTCAGGCGGCAATTAAGAAAATGATCTCGGAAGCTAGGGCTCGAGGTTACATAACATATGATGATTTGAACAAGGCTCTACCACCAGATCAAGTGAGTTCAGAACAGATTGAAGACGTGATGTCTATGCTTTCGGAAATGGGCATCAACATTATCGAAGACGAAGATGCTGACGAAGCAGACAACGCTGTTGTGGTAGTCGAAGAAGGTGCTCGTGAAGTTGCACTCGCTGGAGCCTCAACAGAAAAGCTAGATCGCACCGATGACCCAGTTCGGATGTATTTACGAGAAATGGGCTCTGTTGAATTATTAAGTCGAGAGGGTGAAATAGCGATTGCAAAACGGATAGAGGCTGGTCGCAATACAATGATTTTGGGGCTTTGTGAAAGCCCTTTAACTTTTCAAGCAATAACGATTTGGCGAGATGAGCTTTTAGAAGAAGACATTCTGTTGAGAGACGTCATTGATCTTGAAACTACTTTTGGAAATACGTTAGACGACGATGATGAAAATTCTATTATGCCAGAAGTGGCATCAGCTCAAACTCCATCAAAAGTTGAAGAAAAAAAACCAGAATACGATGCAGACGGCAACTTAATCCATTCAGAAGATGAAGATGATGAGGACGAAGATCAAGCAAACGTTTCATTAGCGGTCATGGAGGATGCTCTTAAACCAGAGGTCTTAGAAACTCTTGCTCAAATCGCTAATTATTATGAGGCACTTGCCCAGATGCAGAAAACCCGAATGTCTGCAACTTTAAATGTATCTGACAAATTCTCAGACAAAGCCGAAGACAAATATCAGTCATTGAGGTTGAAAATTGTAGACTTGGTAAATTCATTACATTTGCACAGTAACCGAATAGAGGCTTTAATTGATCAAATGTATGGAATAAATAGACGCATTATGTCCATTGATAGTCAAATGGTAAAACTTGCTGATCAAGCGCGAATTAACAGAAGAGAGTTTATTGAGGCCTACAGAGACAGAGAGCTAGATCCAACTTGGTTAGGTGACATTTCTAACAAGACGGGAAGAGGATGGTCTGCTTTAATTGAAAGGTCGAAACCAAAAATAGAAGAGCTTCGTGAAGAAATGGCACAAGTTGGTCAGTATATTGGATTAGATATTTCGGAGTTTCGGCGAATTGTAAGCCAAGTGCAAAAAGGTGAAAAAGAAGCCCGGCAAGCCAAAAAAGAAATGGTTGAAGCAAACCTAAGACTAGTAATATCAATTGCAAAAAAATATACGAACCGTGGATTGCAATTTCTTGATTTAATTCAAGAAGGTAATATTGGTTTAATGAAAGCTGTAGATAAATTTGAGTATCGAAGAGGTTACAAATTTAGCACCTATGCAACTTGGTGGATAAGGCAAGCCATCACTCGATCAATCGCAGATCAGGCAAGAACAATAAGAATCCCAGTTCACATGATAGAAACAATCAATAAACTTGTCAGAACTGGCCGACAAATGTTGCATGAAATTGGACGAGAGCCCACTCCTGAAGAATTGGCAGAAAAATTACAGATGCCATTAGAGAAGGTTCGAAAAGTAATGAAAATTGCTAAAGAACCTATAAGTCTGGAAACTCCGATCGGAGATGAAGAAGACAGTCAATTAGGCGATTTTATAGAAGACAAAAATGCTATTTTGCCATTGGATTCAGCTATTCAGGATAATCTGAAAGATACTACGACCAGAGTCCTATCTTCCCTTACACCGCGAGAGGAGCGCGTTTTGAGAATGCGCTTTGGGATAGGTATGAATACTGATCATACACTTGAAGAAGTTGGACAACAATTTAGTGTTACGAGGGAGCGTATTAGGCAAATTGAGGCAAAGGCCTTAAGAAAGTTGAAACATCCTAGTAGATCACGAAAACTAAAGAGTTTTCTTGAGCAATAAATAAATGCCGTCACCCACAATATGCGCTTTCATTTACTTTTCTAAATTTTCTAAACTGATATCTCATTAGATCCTTCTCACCTGAATACCGGCTAATATAGATTATTGGATCAGATGTTAGCTCAACAAAGTTATTTTCCATATTCTTTGTCTGTATCTTTTGAATCAGGATACCGGGCGTAGCACAAAAGTCCGACGGAAAACCCTCACGAAAAAGATATCTATAAGGTTCGTTTAACGCCCACACTTTATCATTAGTGCCTAATAACCAAGTTAAGCGCCCAACCATTGAATAATCTGTAACAGCTATCCATTCAACTTCTTCAAGTTGTTCCTGAAATTTAACTTTTGCTTCCTGCCAACCTTTCATTTGGTTAAAGGGGTTATCTCCCGAAAACACAACTATATAGGAATTCAAACCAAAAACTAATATTAACATTGTCAAGAATGACCCAGTAAAGATGGTTACTTGACTCCAAACTTTATTGAGATTTTGCAAACCAACAGCTGCTAAGATTGCCAGCCACGGGAAAACAGTAATAATCCAGTTGCCTTGAATACGTTCTGTAAAAGAATGGTTTAAAAAGTAAATAAATAAGGGCAAATGAGCCCACAGAAGTAAATCTCGAAACTCATGTTTTTTAAAAACCCCTAAAACACTAAAAATAAAAATAAGGGGTGTTGCAAAAATAACTATCGATAAAATAAACTCAAGAAAAAAATATGAGCCAACTTTTTCATTTAATAAGCGCCCAAATTGTTTTTCTAATCCAACCCAATCATTTTGATAGTTCCAATAAACAGCAGGCAACAAGAGTAACACCCCAACACAAACACCTAACCAAATAAAGGGAGCCTTTAATTCATTTCTTCCCGCTTTTGAAAAAATACACCAACCAGCCAAGCCAACGACATAGAATAACGCATTAAATTTTGATAAAATTGCTAGAGAAACAAAAACGCCTACTAATATCCAATACCAAGGGTTCTTACGAAATAAACCCTCTAAAGTAGCCCATAGCGCACAGGTCCAAAATAAGATAAGTGGCGCATCTGGCGTTGCAATAAAACCTAAACCCATCACAGGAGCCATTATATTAAATAAAATAACAGAAATGAGTATTCTATCTCCGCCACCAATTATGAAAGCTATCCTGGCAACTAAAATACTGACAAGAAAAAATGCAATCGAGGCGCAAAACCTTACACCAAGCGTTGTTTCACCAAAAACAGATTTTCCCAGAGAAATCCACCAAGCTATCATAGGAGGATGGTCATAATATCCTAGCGAAAGATTAGACGACCACAGGTTATAATAGGCCTCATCATCAATTAAATCAAAATAATAAGCTAGAACAAGATGGAAGAAGAAAAATAAGGATGAAACGACTAGCGCTTTATTCATAAAAAAAGCCTTTCGAAACCTTAAGGAGTTAATCAAAATCAAATAAAACTGAGCTACACATTTTTACAAATAAAAACCCTACACAAAATCATATAGGTTGCATATAGTAAGTCTAATTATTTTAAAACCTATTAGAGGAATTCAAGATGAGGTGCCCATTTTGTGGAAATGTTGATACGCAGGTAAAGGACAGCCGCCCAGCCGAAGACCATGTGGCAATCCGAAGGAGACGTTTCTGTTCTGCTTGTGGAGGACGCTTTACAACCTACGAGCGAGTCCAATTAAGAGATCTAGTAGTTATAAAAAGAAGCGGCAAAAGAGAAGATTTTGATAGGGACAAATTAGAGCGATCGATAAGAATTGCTCTACAAAAAAGACCAATTGAAATTGACAGAATAGATCAAATGATAAGTGGCATTGTCAGACGATTAGAAAGTATGGGGGAAACAGATATTTCTTATGAGAAAATTGGGGAAATTGTTATGGAATCTCTGGCTCGAATAGACACAGTAGCATATGTTAGATTTGCAAGTGTCTATAAAAACTTTCAGGCCGCTGACGATTTTGAGGATTTTGTACATGAATTACGGCCGCCTACGACCGATGAATGATGCTATCAACCAATATTGACGAAAAATGGATGCACTTGGCTCTTTCTTTGTCAAAAAGAACGAGAGGGTCAACTTGGCCAAATCCAAATGTTGGATGCGTTATTGTAAAAGACAATATACTAATTGGCCGTGGTTGGACTGCTGCGAAAGGGCGACCACATGCCGAAATTCAAGCTTTAAAAAGCACTACATCTAACCCAGAAAATAGCACGGTATATGTGACACTAGAGCCTTGTTCTCATATTGGCCAAACTCAGCCATGCATTACATCACTTATTAATGCCAAGGTCGCAAGAGTAGTTATTGCCACTAGAGACCTAGATCCTCGAGTAGCGGGAAAAGGCATAAGGTTTTTAAAAGATGCGGGGATCTCAGTTACTGAGGGTATTTTGGAAGAAGATGCTCGATATGAACATCTAGGGTTTTTTAATCGAATTTTAAATAATCAACCAAAGATAACAATTAAATTCGCAACCTCGTTGGATAGTAAGATTTCCACACAAAGCAATGAGAGTAAATGGATTACTAGCGAAAAGTCACGCAAGCTTACGCATTTTTATAGAATGCAAAACGATGCAATTATGGTTGGATCGGGCACGGTTATAATGGACGACCCTATGCTTAATGTACGGCATATAAAATCAACACAACAGCCAGTAAGAATTATTATTGATACAGAATTACGCACACCACTAAACAGTAAGATTTTTCAATCAGCAAAAGAATTTAATACTATAATCTGTTGTGCAACTCACACAGATAAAACTATAATAAATACCTGGATTGACCAAGGTGCTCGAGTTTTAAAGTGTGATCTTACGTCTGTTGGAGAAATTAATTTAAATAGTGCACTCAACCAAATAAGTGATATCGGTATTAATAACGTATTTTGTGAAGGTGGTGCAAAGTTAGCAACAAATCTTATAAAACAAAATCTAGTTCATGAGTTTATATCAATGACTTCAGGTTTATTAATTGGCTCAACAGGGAACTCATTTATTAAAGAGCTCGAAAATTTACCTTTATCAAAACTTCCTAGCTTTAAATTAAAAGAGTCCTTTAAATATGGCGATGATAGTGTCTCTATTTGGCACAAGCCTTGATGAAATTTAGATAGCCAAGCATTCAACACCATTCTTGCTCTTTCATTGTCTCCGAGGTAAATCATCTGAAGGTGTAGTCAATCATTGCGAGGAAAATATGTTTACTGGAATTATTTCGGATATTGGAGAGATCACTGAACTAAAGAATAATGGAGATGTCAGAGCCCGTATAAAATGCAACTACACATCAGCAGAAATTGACTTAGGAGCATCTATAGCCTGCGATGGTATTTGCTTGACAGTTGTGGATAGAGGTTTGGGCAAAGAAAATTGGTTTGACGTTGATATTTCAGCAGAAACTGTTTCAAAAACTACAATCTCTGCTTCTGCAAACGGTTGGGGAATTGGTCGAAAAATTAATCTTGAACGTTCTCTAAAGGTTGGAGATGAATTAGGAGGGCACATAGTATCCGGGCATGTAGACGGGGTAGCGACCATAAAAAGCATTGAAATTGAGGGGGATAGTACTCGAATGACATTTGAGATTTCCAGTGATCTATCTCGCTTTATCGCATCAAAGGGTTCAGTTTCACTTAATGGAACTTCATTAACCGTTAATGAGGTTAATAAGAATACTTTTGGAGTAAATTTAATTGCTCACACCAAGTCTGTTACAACCTGGGAAAACGTAGCTTTAGATGATTTAATAAATTTAGAAATAGATACATTAGCAAGATATGTTGCGCGTTTAACGGAAGTTAAAAATTAATTTAAAATCCAAGTTCTTGCATTCGCTCGCAACATAAACCATAGCAAGTCAAGTTAATTAACCAGGGCGTATTAAAATGGTCAATTCCACAGTAAATATGAAGACTGCCTCGCGCCTTTATGCTGTACAGGCGTTGTTTCAAATGGAAGCAATTGGTCAGGACTTAGAAGACATAAAAAGCGAATTTGAAGATTTTAGAATAGGCGCAGAGTTTGATGGCATTTTATATAATAAGGCAGATATCAAATTCTTCAGAAAAATAATCGATAGCGCTGTAAACAATCAATCAACTATAGACCAAATGACCGATAGAGCACTAGCAGAGAATTGGCCAATTGATAAAATCGATCCAACTATTAGAGCTTTATTTCGGGGCGGCACTGCCGAATTTCTTATGAGGAAAACACCAGTTAAAGTCGTAATCAATGAATTTGTGGATATCGCGAAGGCCTTCTTCCCAGAAGGCAAAGAAACTAAATTTGTGAATGCTGTATTAGATCATATATCAAAAGAGATAGTTTAAGTTTTTATCACTCACAAAAACGTCTTAATTTGACGAAAATCTTATAGTTAATATCTTGAGATAGTTCATAATGCGCAAAAAGGTGTTCAATGCGTATTATTATTTCATTTGCTGCTTTGATGCTTTCCATCGTCTTTTTACAATTAAGCACTGGCGGGTTAGGACCTTTAGACGCTTTATCTGGAGTAATATTGGGTTTTAGCTCCTCTGAAATTGGAATGCTAGGATCAGCACATTTTTTTGGATTTTTTATTGGGTGTTGGTGGGCACCAAGACTGATGGGAGCAATTGGACATAGCCGAGGGTTTGCCACATTTGCAGCGTTAGGCTTAATTGGGATCTTAGGGCATACACTATCAAACCAACCGATAATATGGATTGCTTTAAGAGTTTTCTCTGGATTATCTGTAGCTGGTTGTTACTCGATTATTGAAGCTTGGATTCAAGCCAAACTTAAAAATCAAAATAGAGGTCGATCACTGGGAGCCTATAGACTGGTCGATATGGGAGCATCTCTTTTTGGTCAACTTTTAATAAGTATATTAGAGCCTGCCCATTATCTATCATATAACATTTTAGCTTTAATTTGCACAGCAGCTTTACTGCCACTTACTCTGACACGTGCAAAGCAACCAGAGCTTCCTAATGCACCTAAGTTGAGACCAATCGCAGCATATATGTTGTCTCCCTTGGCTGTTTTTGCCGCCATAGTTGCAGGGTTAACTGGAGCCTCATTCAGAATGATTGGGCCTATTTATGGACTGCAAGTCGGTTTAGAAATAAATCAAATTGCCTTATTCCTAGCTGCTTTTGTTTTAGGGGGAGCAGTGGCACAATATCCTATAGGCTGGTTAGCAGATAAATTTGATAGAAGATGGATTTTGATTTTCCTCTCCTGTGCCGCTATTTGTTCATCTACATTAACAATAATGATAAGCGATCAAGGGACTATCGCAATCTTTCTGGCTGCATTCACTTTTGGATTTATAACATTTCCAATTTATTCAATAGCTTCCGCACACGCAAATGATTTTGCGGAACCTAAACAAACTGTTGAATTAAGCGCGGCATTAATTTTTTACTTTGCTGTAGGAGCTATTGGTAGCCCAGTTCTTTCAGCAAAATTAGTGGAACTACATGGGCCCAATGCTTTATTTATTTTTATTGCAATGGCACATGCTATATTAGTAATAGTAAGTATTGCTAGAATGAATGTACGGCCAACTACTAAAGTTAAAACACGCTACAGATACACCCCAAGAACAAGCTTTGGTATAGCAAAATTAATCAGGAAGCGATGAATATTTATTAAAACTGCTGGCTCTTTCTGGATCATTTCGTTAATTGAAAACTAATAGATATTTTAGAGGTCTAATGGCACGAATCTTAATAACTTCTGCAATTCCATATATTAATGGAATAAAACATTTAGGTAATTTAGTAGGTAGCCAGTTACCAGCTGATTTATACGCACGTTACAATCGACTCCGCGGGAACGAAGTAATGTTTATTTGTGCCACAGATGAACATGGCACACCCGCTGAATTAGCTGCAGCAAAAGTGAATAAACCAATAGAGCAGTTTTGCGCGGAGATGTACAAAATCCAAAAAAAATTAAGTGACGGTTTCAATCTTTCATTTGATCATTTTGGTAGATCTTCCTCAGATGAGAATAAAAAGCTAACCCAATATTTTGCCGGTCAATTAAATAAGAACGGCTTAATAAAAGAAGTAAACGAAAAGCAAATTTTTTCCAAGATGGATAAAAGATTTTTACCAGACCGATATATTGAAGGGACTTGTCCAGCCTGCAATTACGAAAATGCGCGTGGCGACCAATGTGAAAATTGTACAAAGCAACTAAACCCTACGGACCTGCTTGAGCCTCGCTCTGCAATATCTGGCTCTAAAGACCTGGAAATTAGAGAAACAACGCATTTGTATCTACAACAATCAAAATTAAAAAATGATCTAGATAAGTGGATAAAAAGTAAAAAAGATTGGCCTATATTAACAACCTCAATTGCACAGAAGTGGTTACACGATGGCGAAGGTCTTCAGGATAGGGGAATAACTCGAGATCTGGATTGGGGTGTGCCTGTAAAAAATGGTGAAGAAGATTGGCCAGGAATGGAAAAAAAGGTTTTCTATGTCTGGTTTGACGCGCCCATCGAATACATCGCTGCTACCGCGGAACTAACTAATAGCCAAAATCTTGGTAATGAGGCATGGGAGCGATGGTGGCGGACAGATAAAGGCGCCGATGATGTATACTACGTTCAATTCATGGGAAAAGATAATGTTCCATTTCATACCTTGTCTTTCCCAAGTACGTTAATGGGTTCAGGCGAACCCTGGAAACTTGTTGATTACATAAAATCATTTAATTACTTGAATTATGATGGCGGTCAGTTTTCAACAAGCCAAGGACGTGGTATATTCATGGACCAAGCCTTGGATATTTTGCCAAGTGATTACTGGAGATGGTGGTTATTAACTCATGTGCCTGAAAATTCAGATAGTGAATTTACCTGGGACAATTTCCAGTTAAGCATAAATAAGGATTTGGCGGATGTGCTGGGAAACTTTGTCAGTCGTGTGACCAAGTTTTGCCGTTCAAAATTTGGTGAAGAAGTGCCAGAAACTAGTGGCTTTAGAAATATAGAAATAGAGCTAATTGATGAACTTCAAGCAAGAATCAACAAATATCAAACTTTTTTAGAAACTTTAGAAATTAGAAAAGCATCAAGTGAATTGCGTAAAATTTGGGTGTTAGGAAATGAATACCTTCAAAAAACAGAACCTTGGGCTATTTACAAATTCGAACCTAAAACTTCTGGTATGATTATAAATCTATCAATTAATTTAATTAGATTATACGCTATTTTATCTGAACCATTTATTCCAGATACGTCACAAAAAATTATGTTGGCAGTTAATTCTGAAGATTGGAGCTGGCCAAATTCTGTTGAAAATGCGTTGCAAGTATTGCCCCCAAAGCACAGTTTTAATGTACCAGATGTTTTGTTTAATAAAATTACTGACGATGAGCGTGACATTATGCAGAAAAAGTTTTCTGGACTATAGATTTTAAAATAATAATTTAAGTACATTTCGGTCTTTAAGGCATTGCGTATATGAAACAAATCGCTATGAAATAATATTAATTAACCAATCGTCGCGGGCGTGATGGAATGGTAGACATAACAGACTTAAAATCTGTGGGCCTTGTGCCGTGGGGGTTCAAGTCCCCCCGCCCGCACCATGATGATGTAAATAAGTTTACATTATTTATGCCCATTCACCTTTTCTGAAAACCGCAACTCTGCTGCCATCTGAATTTATACCATCAATATCAATGTGCCTTGATCCAATCATCCAATCAATGTGGATCATACTCGAATTTCCACCACGTTTTAAAATTTCTTTTTCAGAGAGATTTTCTTCACCTTTAAAACATTTTGAGTAGCATTGGCCCAAAGCAATGTGGCAAGCTGCATTCTCATCAAATAAAGTATTATAAAACAACAATCCAGATTGTGAAATTGGTGAACTATTTGGAACCAAAGCTACTTCACCTAACCTACGCGCACCCTCATCTGAGTCCAAGATTTTAAGCAAAACCTCTTCACCCTTACTTGCTTTTGCGTTGGTAATTTTACCATTCTCAAAACGCACTTGAATTTCGTCGATCAATGCACCTTGGTGAGAAAGCGGTTTGGTTGAGCAAACTGATCCATTTACATTTAAAGCATGTGGCGTCGTAAACACTTCTTCTGACGGAATATTTGGGTTACAGGTTATACCATTTTGTGCGATTGACGCTCCACCCATCCATTCATGGCCATCTGCAAGCCCAACAACTAAATCTGTACCAGGCCCATTAAAATGCAATGATGCAAAATCTAACTCATTCAACCATTTACACTTTTTTCTAAGAACTTCATTGTGCTTCTTCCACTCTTCGACAGGATCAGTGGTATTCACGCGAGACGCATCAAAGATTGCATCGGCTAATTTTGATTGAGCTTCAGTTCCAGATAACTCAGGAAACATTCGTTTTGCCCAAGCAGCACCTGGCCAAGCAATTATATTCCAATTAATATTGAACCGTGTAATTCTTTCTCTGGCGGGCTTGTATGCTATTGAATTGGCTTTATTTGCTCTTCCAATCTTATCTGAATCCTGATTTGCAAGAAGCATAGGATCATCCCCTACAATTGCCATTCTAGCAGCATTATTATCAAAAGCTTTCCCTATGCCATTGTAAAGCCAGTCTGGAGCCTTATCAAAAGAAGCATTATTAGCATATTTATAGCGCGCAAGTGTCAATTCACCATCAGAAAACAGCGGCGTTACCAGTCCTGCTCCCGCTTTGTAAGCATGAACAGCTATTCGCTTAACAAGTGGTAATGCTTCAACGGGCGCGGTTAAAATTAAATCCTGTCCAGGCCGCAAACCTAAACCTGTATAAACAGCCAGTTGCGCTAGTTTATCAATTTTTTCACTATCTATTCTGACGTTAGCCAAAGTTATTTCTCCATTTCATAATTTCTTGTGATTTACACAAAACGCTCAGCGCTTTCCAGTTGAATAATCATTTTTATATTTGAAAAAATATCTTTACTCGACTTTTTTAAAATTAATTTGATCTACAATGCAAATTTAATCTATAAAATTTACACGTTTGGAGTCTTTTTAAGGATAATATTTTAAAATGAATCATTATGATGCGATAATTATTGGAGCTGGTTTTTCAGGATTATACCAATTGCATTTTCTTAGAGAAAATTTAGGACTAAATGTTAAAATCTTAGAGACTGCTGATAATGTAGGAGGAACATGGTTTTGGAATCGATATCCAGGCTCTCGTTGTGACACAGAAAGCAAAGCCTATACATATTATTTCTCAAAAGAACTCTATGAAGATTGGAATTGGTCTGAAAGATATCCTACCCAGCCAGAAATAGAAAAATACCTCAATTATGTTTGTGACAAATTAGATTTAAGAAAAGATATTGAATTTCAAACCAAAGTTACCGATTTAATTTATGATAATGAGAGAAAGACTTGGACTACTTTAACTAACAATAAGGAAAAATTTTCATCAAAATTTATTATTTCTGCTGTTGGCTGCCTCTCTTACGCAAATATGCCAGTCATCCCAAATAAAAATAAATTCCAAGGGGAAATTTATCATACTGGTGATTGGCCTAAGATTGAACCTGAACTTGCCAATAAAAATATTGGAATAATTGGCACTGGGTCAACTGGAATTCAGGTCATTCCCGAAGTTGCCAAGTTAGCAAAAAAACTTACTGTTTTTCAAAGAACACCAAATTATAGCGTTCCCGCAAATAATTATAAACTCACGCAAAATCAAAAGAATCAAGCTAATATTGATTTTCACAAATCAAAGGAACTTATGTTTCAGCATAGAGGTGGACACCCATGGACGCATTCGCACATATCAGCAAAAGCAACTGAAGTAACCAAAAGAAACGCACTTTATGAGAAAGCATGGGCAAATGGTGGGTTAAGTTTTCGAGATACTTTTTCAGATTTAAGTATTGATGCAGATTCCAATCTTACTGCTTCCCAATTTATCATTAACAAAATAAAGAAAATAATTAAAAACCCAGACACAGCTGCTATGTTGACTGACTTTGACCATCCATTTGGATCAAAAAGACCTCCAATTGATACTAATTATTACGAAACGTTTAATCGTAAGAATGTGGACTTAATAAATATTCGCAAAGATCCCATCAAATCATTTAAAACGAATGGTATAACAACCGAAAAAAATGATTACGAGCTAGAAGTTTTAATCTTTGCAACGGGTTTTGATGCGCTCACTGGCACCTTGTTGAATATGAATATTATTGGCGATAATAATATCAGTTTAAAAAATATCTGGCAAACTGGGCCAAAGACTAATTTAGGCCTGCTAGTACCAAACTTTCCAAATCTTTTTTTGATAACTGGCCCAGGTAGTCCTGCAGTATTAACAAATATGCCGCGAGCAATAGAACAACATGTAGAATGGATTGGTAATTGTATTAAATATATGCTCAAAAATGATTATGACTCAATTCAAACAACAGTTGAGGCTGCAGATGACTGGACTGAAAACGTGCAAGAAGCTGTAAAGGATAATTTCTTTTTATCAGCAAAACATTCCTGGTATTTAGGTGGAAATATTCCTGGAAAACCAAAAATATTCATTCCATATGCTGGGGGCCTAAACAAATACCGAGAAATATGTGATTTAGTGGCACAAAATGATTACAAGGGCTGCATATTTACAAAAACTACTTAATATCAAGAATGGTTCTGAGGGTTTTATGAAAGATAACTTTCCAATTTCATGGATACCAGTCCCAGGTAAAGATAACCAATCCTTTGGAGTATCTAATTGTCCTGGAAAGCATCAAAATAGTTTATTGAAAAAGTTAAGCTTAAAAAATGACCTTAATAGTATTTGGAACCAAGAAATTAATTGTATTGTAAGTTTAATTACAAAAGATGAACTAAAAAAATTAGATATAAATGATTTTGATAAAACTATTACTGAGTATGGGTTTGAACACTATTCAGTAGAAATCCAGGACCTAGGCATTCCATCAACAAATCAGCTTGGTACATTTAAAATCCTTACTAAAAATATTATAGTAGCAATAAAAACTGAAAAAAAAGTTTTAATCCATTGCAATGCAGGTTTAGGACGATCTGGATTGTTCGCGGGAATTCTCGTAAAGGAAATGACTGATATAAACCACCCGATTGACTATATTCGTAAATTTCGCAAGGGAGCAATTGAGACAAAAGAGCAAGAAGAATTCATAAGTTTTTGGTAAGTTTATAAATTTTTTAGCCAAGCTTTCTTGTTAACATTAAGCTCGTAAATAACATCAAAGATGCAGTAAACAAACAAATGGATAATCCGCCAAATTGATATGTAAGTCCTGAAAGCAACGTTCCAAAAAATCTTCCTAGCGCATTAGCCATATAGTAGAACCCCACATCAAGTGTCACTCGTTTATCTTCGCTAAATGCCAAAATTAGATATGAGTGCAAACTAGAAATCATCGCAAATATTGCGCCAAAGATTAGCAGCCCAAAGATTAAAGTTATGCTACTTAATAAATTGCTCTGATTAATAATTAAGACATAGACAGCCATTAAAAGTGTTGCAGCTATTAATCTTTGTAGCCAAAGTCTTAATATATATAATATTTTACTTCTATTGACACCCTTTAATCCTAAAAGTTTTGGGGTATTAGCTTGAATTATTCCGTATAATATAATCCAGGTCGCAAGAAAGCCACCAACAAGAAAAAAGGCAAAACCAGTATTAGAAACAAAATTACTGGACACTGTGGAGTATAAATATATTGGAACACCCACAGCAAACCAAACATCCCTCGCCCCAAACAAAAATAATCTGGCCGCTGAAAGATAATTTACATCATTATTCTTTGAAAATATCTCACTGAATAACGTTGATTTACTGCCCTGTGGCAATCTATCAGGCATACTTAAAAAAATTATAATTAAGATTGCGAGCAGAGCCACTGCCAATATTAGCAACGAGGACACAAATCCAAAACTTGAAAGTAATATTGCCCCTAAAAAAAACCCAAAACCCTTAACGCTATTTTTTGAACCCGTTAAAAATGATACCCAGTTTAAGAGGTTACCGTCACCTTTAGTTACCAGTGTTTTCACAGCTGACTTTGCACTCATTTTTGTAAAGTCCTTAGCGATACCAGATAAACCTTGTATTAGCATTACAAAAAGTACTGAAATAGAGACACTCCAAGCCAAATTAAGCTGTGTTAACGCGATTAAAGAAGCGATTTGTAAGATCAAGCCCGCATATAAAGTGAATTTCAGCCCAAGTCTTGCGGCGAGCCAACCTGCTGTTAAATTTGCGATAGCCCCCGCAATTTCATATACCAAAAAAAGATAGGCAAGTTGTAAGGGAGAATATCCCAATACATGAAAATGTAGAAGGATTAACATTCTCAATGCCCCGTCAGTGAGCATAAACACCCAGTAAGCAATAGTTACATATAAATATGCTAAACGCGCTTTTTGTTGCGTCAAATTCTACTTCCCACCATTTTAACAATATCAACTAATCGATGCGCATAACCAAATTCATTATCATACCAAGCATAAACTTTTACCTGAGTATTATTAATTACCATTGTGGACAGAGCATCAATTATACAAGACCGTGGGTCGTTGACATAATCTGCAGAAACTAAAGGTCTTGTTTCATATCCTAAGATGTCTTTTAAATCATTTTCTGCAGCATTTTTAAAAAACTTATTAACCTCTATAGAGTCAGTTTCTCTATTTAGCTCAAATACACAATCGGTAAGCGAAGCATTCAAAAGTGGAACTCTCACAGCATGCCCATTAAGTTTTCCGTTAAGCTCTGGGTAAATGAAGGTTATTGCGGTTGCTGAACCTGTCGAAGTTGGAATTAGCGAATTCAAGGCAGATCTGGCTCGTCGTAAATCTTTAGCTGGACGGTCAACAATTGTTTGAGTGTTGGTTACATCATGAATAGTTGTCATACTTCCATGTTTTATTCCAAAATGTTCATGTAGTACTTTTACAACTGGAGCAATGCAATTCGTCGTGCAGCTCGCAGCTGTAATTATATTATGTCTAGATGGATCATAAAGATTATGATTGATTCCATATACAATATTTACTGCTTCGGGGTCTTTTACTGGTGCAGAAACGATTACTTTTTTAACACCCGCTTTTACATAATGGTTTAATTCTTTCGACGTCTTAAATGCTCCAGTGCAATCAATAAGAATATCAATATTCTTTAAAGGTAAATCAAAAATCTGAGTCTCTTGATGAACAAATATTTCTTCTCCATCAATAATCACAGAATTCTTAGTTGACTCAATATTAGCGTCCCATCGCCCATGAACCGAGTCAAACTCCAAAAGATGGCTATGCATTTTGGCATCTCCCATCCTATCATTAATCCAAGAAACATTTATTCCTCGTTCTAGCAGTATCCTTAAAGCTAATTTTCCAATTCTACCAAAACCATTGATCGCATAAGTTGTCATTGCACACCTCTTTAATAGCTCTTGAGTCAACATCTATATTTAATTGAGATGAACACCTTCGACGCATTATACCACTGTAAAATAATAATCCATTTACCATTTTCAAATCTATATCTAGGGTAAGCTTTAATTGTTACAAAATGATGACGAGTGAATCATAGATAAATTCTGTTAAGATTTAAAGTTAAGATTTAAAGTTAAGATTTTTCCAACTTAAAAAACTTTGTAAATCTGATATTCAGAAAATTTTCTGGCAAATTCTCCAAATGGTCGAATTATCAAGTGCCACAAAATGTCTGATAGTTTTTATCAATTCTTTCAGGAGGGTTAGTGTAAGCTAGGGAGTCAGTAGTTCGTAAAAATGGCTTTTGAAGTATTTGAACTAAGTTTTCGAATGGTTTTAAATCATCTTCATAAGCGCTCAAAATAGCCTCTTCTACAAGGTGGTTTCTTGGTATAACTTTTGGGTTAATCAATTTCGAATTTTCATATTTTGCATTTTTTTCTTTTCTGAGCTGCAGCTTTCGATACCAATTCAATGCCCTAGTGTCATTTTCTACCCAACTAGAGTAATCTTCAGATATATCATCATTTATAATCAAAAAACTTTTGGTAAAATCTAATTCATTCTCTTCTATTATCTCAAGGAACTCAATTGCCAAAGATTGATCTTCAGGAAAATCATTAGTAATGCCAAGCTTTAATCTCATACCTTTTAACCAATAGTCATCAAAAGTTGCATTAAAACTTTCAACAATTTCAGTAGCCTTTACTATTGCTCTATTTAGATCTTCGTCAATTAGTGGCAACAAGGTTTCCGCTAATCTTGCAATATTCCATTGTGCAACATAGGGCTGATTTTTAAAAGAATACCTTCCATTAGTATCAATTGAGCTAAAAACTTTTTTGGAGTCATAAGTGTCCATAAATGCACAAGGACCATAGTCAATGGTTTCACCTGAAATAGTCATATTGTCAGTGTTCATTACCCCATGAATAAATCCCACATTCATCCACATAGCAACAAGGCTAGCTTGTCTATCTGAAACCTTTTTCAAAAACTCTAAATAGGGATTTTTGTTCCTAAAAGCATCTTTGTAATGCCGATCAATTGCATAATCTGCTAGTTTTTTCATTGCGCTATTATCACCCTTAGAGGCGATAAACTGAAAAGTTCCAACGCGCAAATGGCTAGAGGCAACGCGTGTCAAAACTGCTCCAGGCAATCTGGCTTCTCGATAAACGCTTTCTCCAGTTGAGACTGCCGCCAACGACCTTGTCGTTGGGATGCCCAAAGCATGCATAGCCTCTGAGATAATATACTCTCTTAAAACAGGGCCAACTGCTGCTTTACCATCTCCACCTCTGGAATATGGTGTCCGTCCAGAGCCTTTTAATTGAATATCAAATCTTTCACCGTTAACATCCATTACTTCTCCCAACAGCACAGCCCTCCCATCACCCAATTGAGGCGAATAGCCTCCAAATTGATGACCCGCATAGACCTGAGACAAACTTTGAGAACCATCAGGTTTTAGGTTTCCTGAAAATATCTGCGCGCCTTCAGGGCTATCAAAAAATTCCTGCTCAAGATTCAGCTGAGTGCCAAGCTTGTGATTGAAACATAACAAATTAGGATCAGGGACTCTATCTGCATCCACAGGGCTGTAAAAACCAACCAAATTACGAAAATAGGTATTATCGAAATTAATAGATGTGCGAACTCGTTCTAAATTATCCATTATTCATCTCTTGAGCACTTACTGATTTCATTGCCAATTCAATTTCCATTATAGCAGTTTCAATCATTGATCTCATAAAAAACAATTCTATGCCTCTATCGTCAAAAGACACGATGCACATCATTCCCGCAATCTGTGTTCTGACGACACTGGCATTCATTGGTTCAACAGGACAAAGTCTTGCCATCACGTCATACCTAAAATTGTCAAGTAATAACAACCTTACCCAGCCGTCTGATTGTTGAGTTAATGCTGCATTTTTAGTAATTATTTTCTTTAGCTTATCACCATCACAATCAATAATGAACCACTGCTCCATGCCGGTAGAAATTATTTGCAAATTACCATCAATAGTTTTCTGATTTGGTTTTGGTAATGGGACTTTAAATATTTTTTTTAAATTCTCAGATACATGCTGTTTTTTTCCTTTATAGGGCATTATTGAATAAATACTTTTTATCGGAATTAATGATAAACTCATATCTCCATATTGTAGTGGCAAGCTCAGATTTAAATTATTTTTTAGCAAGTTCTTACCCACGAACTCTACCTCCAATTTTATCAAAAAATATTGGGGAAACCAGCTCAACTTGAAATTCAGAATTCCTCAAATGATCAACCATTTTTAACTTTTCTCCATGACGATCATGAGCGTTTTTTACAAGAGCCAAAGCAATTGAAGTGCATAGTGTTGGTGAATAACAAACACTCGTAACATGTCCTTGATCATTAATCCTTGTTGCCGCTGAATCCAATGGATAAAGATGTGCACCAGCTAGAATAATATCTTTATTATTGATAGGTTTTATACCTACTAACTGCTCTCGATTGGCATCTAATAAACCAGGGCGTTTTGAAGCTACTTTCCCAATACAATCTTTATTTTCATTGATCATCTTGCTCATTCCAATGTCTTTAGCTGTGACACGACCATCAATCTCAGCATGAGTAATGAAGCCTTTTTCAATTCTCAAAACATTCAATGCTTCCATTCCATATGGTCCGCCCCCTAAAGCTTGAGCTTTCTCGACAAGTAAACGTATCATCGCATCTCCATAACTGGCAGAAACAGCTATTTCATAAGCGTGCTCTCCAGAAAATGAAATACGAAATAATCGCGCTTTCACATCGCAAACAGAAACATCAAGAAACCCCATAAATGGTATTTTTGCATCAGAGATTTCTTGCTCACATATCTCATTAAGTAATACTCTAGATTTGGGCCCTGCTATAGCAAATTGTGCCCACTGTTCAGTCACAGAGATAACCTGGGCATTAATATTGGGTTTAAGAACCTGCAGAATGAACTCTAAATGCCTCATTACTTGACCTGCCGCAGCAGTGGTAGTTGTAACGATGTAATGATCTTGTCCAATTCTTGCACATGTACCATCATCCATAACATGTCCATCATCACGCATCATTAAACCATACCTTATCTTTCCAAGCTTCAATGAAGAAATTTTATTAGTATACGCGAAGTCGAGTAAAATGGCTGCATCAGGTCCCTGAACATCAATTTTTCCAAGAGTAGAAACGTCACAGACACCAACTGAATTACGAACCATGCTAACCTCACGGTCACAGGATTCACGCCAATTGGTTTCCCCTGCTATTGGAAACCAATTTGGTCGATACCACAGGCCAGCCTCTACATTGGGCGCTTGTTTCTCAGAGTTAAAATTATGAGAAGTTGTTTTTCTTACTGGCGCGAATCTAATACCATTTCCTCCAGCGCCTAACGCTCCGATTGATACAGGTGCAAACGGTGGCCTAAAAGTAGTTGTTCCAGTTGACTCGATTGTCTGACCTGTTAATTCAGCCATAACCGCTATTGAATTTACATTAGAATTCTTACCTTGATCAGTTGCCATTCCTTGAGTTGTATATCGCTTCATATGTTCAACTGAGATCATATTTTCCTGTTTTGATTGCTTTAAATCCTTGACAGTAACATCGTTTTGAAAATCTAACCAAGCTCGTCCAGTGCCCTCAACATGCCACAGTGGCTCGCAGTTATAATCCTCATTTTCGGTGTCTGGAATAATGATACTTTGTGTCTTCACACCTAATTCTTTCAAAAGTTTTTGAGTTCTGAATACTCCCGACTTCATAGCCATCTTTGTACTGAATACACCATTTGCTGCTCCAGCGATTTCCATATTTTTAATAGCGCCTGGCGAAGCAACAAAACAATTTATTGTCTCATTCCAAAAAGGCTTGACGTTCGTATGTGAAGTTAGATGGATTGTTGGATTCCAACCACCTGAAACAGCCAAACAATCACAATTAAGTTTAGTGATGGTGTTGCCCGATTTTATTGAAACCGAAGACAAAGCCATTGATCCAGTTGTATTAATAATTACACTGTCAGTAAAACATAAAGTGTCTTTTATGGCTTCAACATCTTTACGGCTATCCACATAGGCAATTACTTCTATACCCTTCGACTGCAAATCAAAGACAGTTTTTCGAGCATCATCATTATTCCCAAAAACAATAATTTTTTTACCGGGCACGACACCAAACCTATTGATATAAGTTCTCACAGCACTTGCCATCATTATTCCCGGACGATCATTATTTTTAAAAACTATTGGTCTCTCAATAGATCCAGAGCATAAGACCGTTTTTTTTGATACAATTCTCCAAAATATACTATCGGGAAGGTTGATTTCTGGATTGCTTATATATTCTCCAACCTTTTGCAAAGCTGCATAAGTTCCTCCATCATAAGCACCAAAAATAGTTGTACGACTCATAAATCTTACATTTGGCAGTTTACATAATTTTGACAGCTCATTTTTTGCCCAAAGAGACGCTTTTTGCCCTTCAACTGCAAATGTTTCACTATTAAGTCTACCTCCAGCAATAAAGTCCTCGTCTGCCAAAATCACTTTAACACCAGCAGCTGCGGCAGTCTTTGCTGCTAACAATCCCGCTGGGCCGGCACCAATGATTAACACATCACAGAAAGCATATGCTTTCTCATGAACTGAATTATCTGCAGCTTTAGAAAGCTTACCTAAACCAGCAGCATTGCGGATGATAGGTTCGTAAACTTTTTCCCAAAAACTTTTTGGCCACATAAACGTTTTATAATAAAACCCCGCACCTAAAAAAGGCGCTAAAAAATCATTTATCCTGAGTAAATCAAATTTACGATGTGGCCAACTATTTTGAGAAAATGCGACTAAATCATCATAGAGCTCAATCTCTGTTGCTCTTAAATTGGGATTGAGTTGACCATTTTTAAAAATCGAAACAAGTGCGTTAGGCTCTTCTGACCCTGCTGTTAGAAAACCTCTGGGACGATGATATTTAAACGAACGACCAATGATTGTAATCTTATTGCGTATCAACGCCGAAGCTAAAGTATCACCTACAAAGCCATAATACTTTTTACGATCAAAATTAAATTTTATTTTTTGTGTATTATCAATCAAAGTGCTGCCTTTAAGTCTCATTTTTTTTCCTCTGAGAACTAGAGTCTTTAGCCAATTTAATTGAAAGTATTTCATGTGTGATTGTATTCCTCCGCACTAAAAGCCATCCTCGACATCCATATTCATGCGACCAGAGTTCTTCATTTATTCCAGCAGGATTATCTCGAAGATGTAGATAGTCATGAAACTCAACTAATCCGGCTCCCATTTCAGGCCTATCAATTAATTTTGAGGATCCTTCATAATGAAACTCTCGCAAATCTCGTTCACCACAAATAGGACAACATATTCTCATTTAAATTCAACCCTAGTGTAAATTTGGTGTAGCACCTGTCGCTTCCTCATCTAATAAGTAACCTTTTTCAAATCGATTTAACTTAAATTTTTCTGCAACCTCATGATGTTTTTCAGTCGCCAAAAGATGCGCAAAGCACCAACCAGACGCTGGAGTTGCCTTAAAGCCGCCATAGCACCAACCTCCATCGATATATAGGCCGGTAATTGAAGTCTTATCAATTATTGGAGAGCCATCCATTGTCATATCAACAATACCACCCCAACTTCTTAAAACTTTGGCCCTTCCAATCATCGGCATCAGAGCCATTGCGGCTTCCATTACATTTTCTACGGCTGGAAGATTCCCACGTGCAGCATAAGTATTATACTTATCAATATCACCACCAAAAACTAAACCACCTTTGTCGGACTGTGAAATATAAAAAAGTTCAGCTCCCCAGCTAATTTCACAATCTATACAAGGTTTCAAACCTTCCGACACAAATGCCTGTAAGACGTGACTTTCAATAGGTAGTTTTAAACCTGCCATGCTAGCTACTTGGCTTGTACGGCCAGCAACAGCCATACCAATCTTATCGGCCATAATTATGCCTTGATTTGTCTGCAAACCAGTAATTCTTCCATTATTGATAACCATTCCTGTCACTTCACAGTTTTGAATAATGTCAACACCCTGCCGATCAGCTGCTCTTGCATACCCCCAAGCGACAGCATCATGTCTTGCTGTACCACCACGTTTATGTAAAAGGCCTCCATAAATTGGAAATCTAGGATCATCCTGATTAACGTAAGGAACCAATTCACTTAATTCTTCTTTTGATAACAATTCTGCATCATCGCCTTGACTAATCATCATATTGCCTCGTCGGGCTAAACCATCCATCTGACCATCAGAATGGCCGAGGCTTAAAATGCCTCTTTGGGACATCATAGTGTTGAAATTTAACTCTTTCTCCATCCCTTCCCAAAGCTTTAAAGAATGAGAGAAAAATTGTGAGTTTCCATCTAGCAAATAATTTGCTCGAACAATCGTTGTATTACGACCTACGTTACCCCCGCCCAGATATCCTTTTTCAAGAACTGCAACATTATTAATTCCATGATTTTTTGCTAAATAATAAGCCGTAGCCAAACCATGGCCACCACCACCAATTATGATAATGTCATATTTCTTTTTTGGCTCTGGATTCCTCCAAATTGGTGCCCAACTTTTACCTCCAGTTAAACCATTCTTTAAAAGTTGCCATGCTGAATAACGCATTCATACCCCAACAAAGACCAATCAAATATTTACAATCATAAATCAGTTAATAAAATATCTTAGAAAATTCCATAGTATATCTATAAAAAAATACTTACATCTAAAAATTGTGTTAGCAATACCCTAGTAATAAATTGAGTCGCTAGTAATTTAAAAAAAATCAGAAAGGTTCACATGGCAAGAAAAAACGATATTTCCTTTCGTGATAGTGTAAATCAAATGTTTGATGCTGCTGTTAATTTAATGGAATTACCAAAAGGTTTGGAAGAAAAAATTCGGGTATGCAACGCTACATATACCGTTAGATTTGGAGTTCGATTAAGAGGAGAGATACATACTTTTACTGGTTATCGGTCAGTTCATTCCGAACATATGGAGCCCGTAAAAGGAGGCATAAGGTATGCATTAAGTGTTAACCAAAACGAAGTAGAAGCATTAGCGGCATTAATGACGTTTAAATGTGCTTTGGTTGAAACACCCTTTGGCGGCTCAAAGGGAGGCCTATGTATTGATCCAAGAGAATGGGAAGAGCATGAACTGGAGCGAATAACTCGACGGTTTGCTTACGAATTGGTTAAAAGAGATTTAATAAATCCCAGCCAAAATGTGCCTGCCCCAGATATGGGAACTGGTGAACGTGAGATGGCTTGGATAGCTGACCAATACCAACGTATGAATACCACAGACATAAATGCAAAGGCTTGTGTTACGGGAAAACCACTAAATGCGGGTGGTATTGAGGGACGAATAGAAGCCACAGGCCGGGGCATTCAATATGCATTACGTGAATTTTTTAGATATCCAAAAGACGTTTCTCTAGCTAATTTAGAAGGCTCATTAGAAAATAAAAAAATTATCGTGCAGGGATTAGGAAATGTTGGATATCATGCCGCTAAGTTTTTGAGTGAAGAAGACAATGCTAAAATTATTGCAGTTATCGAACGCGACGGTGCAGTCATAAATCAGAATGGCATAAATATTGAAAAGCTTCATAAACATCTAACAAAGAAAAATAGTATTAAAGGTTTTAAAGACGCCATTTATAAAAAAAATGGGCCGAGTGTTTTAGAGCTCGAATGCGATATTCTAATACCAGCAGCCACTGAGGGAATTATTCATCCAGGTAACGCCGATAAAATCAAAGCTCCCCTCATTATAGAAGCAGCCAATGGTCCAATAACCGCAAAAGCCGATAAAATACTTAAAAATCGTGGCGTTGTTATAATACCAGATATGTATGCAAATGCAGGTGGAGTAACTGTAAGTTACTTCGAGTGGGTGAAAAATTTGAGTCATATACGGTTTGGCAGAATGCAAAGGCGACAAGAAGAAGCTAGACACCAATTGCTTGCAGATGAGATCAATCGGTTAATGTTAGCGTCTGGAATTAAGGAGCAACTCTCAACCAAGTTTACTAAAGCATACTTAAAGGGTGCTGATGAATTAGAACTAGTCAGATCAGGTTTGGATGACTCAATGCGTGCAGCTTATCAAAGTATGCGCCACCTTTGGCATACACGAACTGACGTAGAGGATCTACGGACTGCCGCTTACTTAGTGGCAATCAAAAGGGTTGCAGAAAGCTATCAGACTAAAGGTTTATGAGAATTTATTATCTACCATTAGGCACAACCTCATAACCTGGCTCCTCAGGCTCCTCATCGGTCATTTCAGGAGGAAACCCTTTTGCAAGTATCCTCAAACCAGTTTTATCCTCAAGCCGTCTGATAATATTAGGCGATAATTCTCTTGGTCCATACTTATCAATAGCATCTTTGAAAATATCTATCATTAAAGGATTAATTTCTAAAGGTACATTGGCCCGATCCGCAACCTCTTGGAAAATCCCAATATCCTTTAAAACCAAATCCATCGTAAAGCTTATGTCCCTGCTTCCATTTAAAATAACTTGGCTCTCTGTTTCATGAACAAATGAATTGCCAGAGCTTATCTTCATCGCTTCGTAAGTAGTATTTAAGTCCATCCCTGCCGCTTTTGCTACAACAAGAGCCTCTGAACAAGTAATTAGATTTGCAGTAGCAAGATAATTTGTCAAAACTTTTAGTATTGATGCAGAACCAAGCACGCCTGTATGCAAAATTCTACGTCCCATTTTTTTTAATAAAGGCAAGATATATTCAAAAGTTTCTCGCTCACAACCAGCAAAAATGCTTATATTACCAGTATCAGCGCGATGACAACCACCAGATACTGGGCAATCCACTGACGCGCCTCCTCTATCACTTACCAAAGCTCCTAGTCTCTTAACCTCCGCTTCATCAGTGGTAGACATTTCCATCCAAATCTTCCCTGACCTTACTGATTTAAGTAAACCATTTTCACCCTCCATGACGTCAGCTGATATCGTTGGGGATGGTAGGCAGGTAATAACAACGTCGCATACTGACATCATTTCTTGAGGAGTTTGAGACACTTTTGCACCAAGATTTTTAAACTTTGATACCAAATCAATATTTAAATCATGCACACACAATTCAATACCATTTCTTAATAAGCTACCACTCAGTTTGCTGCCTACATTGCCAAGTCCAATAAAACCAACTTTCATTTTATTCTCCATACTTAATCATTATTTGAATATGATAAAACTTACCAATATCATTCATGAATTGTCATGATCTCACTATCTATTTTCTTTATCTTAGCAACTGCAGGTATTTTTGCTTTTTCAGAGGCTTCTCCAACCGCTAGTATCATAATCGGTTTTTCTGATTTAGGTCTATTAAGTAATTCAGTTAAGAACCGCATTGGATTGGGTGTATGAGTTAAAATTGATAGCCCAGCTTTATGTAAAGCAGTAATCAAAAAACCCGAAGCAATACCAACACTTTCTGGAACATAATAGTTTTTGTATCGTGTTCCATCATCAAAATAACCATATCGTTGAGCAAATACTATTATTAGCCATGCTGCATCTTCAAGATGTGGCTTACTTTCATTAGTGCCAATAGGCTCTAAGGCCTTCAGCCACTCATCTCCAGCTCCCCCAGCGTAAAAGTCTTTCTCTTCTATCTCAGCTGCCTCACGTATTTTCTTCTTTATTTTCTGATTACTTACCGCAACAAAATGCCAAGGTTGATGATTTGCTCCACTTGGAGCGGTACCAGCAGTTCTAATAGCATTTTCAATTACTTTTCTATTGATCTTTGTTTTTTTAAAATCTCGGATGGAATGACGTTTTGACATCCAATCAAAAAAAATTTTAGATTCGTTTAACCGTTTTTTTTCATCCCAGTCAAACCTATCTGGCAACGAAAGAGCTTGATAATCCAAACCACTTTTAAAAAACATTCCATCTCCTAATTTTTTTGAAATTAACTTAAATTGATTTTAACCAATAAGGGCCCGAATTTAAAAGGAAAAAATGATGATTATTCCCAAGATAATTTTACCCACAGCTCATCCACAGGTTTTCCAGATTGCGAGAATCTATTAGTTAGTTCATAGACGTTGTGAGGAGATATTAAATGACAGAGATATCATCATTACCGAATGTTACTGCAAGATCTCAAGAACCCATCGATTTAGCGCCTCATAATATAGAAGCTGAACAAGCTCTTCTGGGTGCATTATTAATAAATAATGATGTGTATGATCGAGTTGCCAATATTCTTAATGAAACTCATTTTTTTGATCCAGTTCATGGAAAAATTTTTGAAGTTGCCGCTTCAAGAATAAAAAATAACTCTTTAGCCTCTCCTGTTACTTTAAAAGCTTTTTTAGAAGATGACCCCGGCCTGGCTGAATTGGGAGGCAACGCTTATCTGGTAAGACTAGCAGGCGCTTCAGTTTCAGTGTTTGCGTCAAAAGACTACGCTGAATTAATTCGTGAACTCGCAACAAGGAGATCATTAATAGATATTGGAAATGAGATTTCTGGCAAAGCAGGAACAATTGACATTGAAAATGATCCGAAAGAGCAAATTATTAATGCAGAACAGAAGTTGTATGAATTAGCTGAAACAGGCCAAAAAGGTTCTGGATTTAAAAGTTTTCTTAAAGCTATCAAAGAGGCTGTGGACGTTGCTAACTCTGCATACCAAAGAGAAGGTGGTATGGTAGGTCCATCGACAGGTTTTAATGATTTGGATAAAAAGTTGGGAGGTTTGCATCAATCTGATTTGTTAATACTCGCTGGCCGCCCATCAATGGGGAAAACTGCTTTGGCTACTAATATTGCATTTAACATTGCCAAAAAATATTCAAAAGGGACTCTTCAAGATGGATCTGAGGGAGCTATTGATGGAGGCGTGGTTGGGTTTTATTCGTTGGAAATGAGTGCAGAGCAACTTGCAGCTCGGATTTTGTCTGAAGTTTCAGAGGTGCCCTCAGATCAAATAAGACGAGGTGATATGACTGAAAAAGAATTCAGGAGGTTTGTAGAAGCTGCAAAATCACTAGAAGCTTGCCCATTATTTATTGATGACACTCCTGCACTGCCGATAACTCAGCTTGCAGCTCGTGCTAGAAGACTTAAGCGAACAAATGGTCTGGATGTTTTAATCGTTGATTATTTGCAATTGGTAAGACCAGCGTCATCAAAAGATAGTCGGGTTAATGAAGTTTCAGAGATCACTCAAGGGCTGAAAGCAATTGCCAAAGAGTTAGATATACCGGTGATTGCATTATCCCAACTTAGCAGGCAAGTGGAAAATCGAGATGATAAGAGACCACAATTAAGTGATCTACGAGAATCTGGTTCAATCGAACAAGATGCGGATGTAGTTATGTTTGTGTATCGTGGAGAATATTATAAAGAACGCGAAAAACCTAATGATCACGAAATTGAGAAAATGGCTGCATGGCAAGCTGAAATGGAAGAGCTTCACGGGAAGGCAGAAATTATTATAGGAAAACAGCGTCATGGCCCTATAGGCACCATTGATTTAAGTTTTGAGGGTCAATTCACTCGATTTGGCAATCTTGCGAAACCTTGGCAATCCCAAAACCGGGATGAAAAATTTTAATTTCAACAAATTGTTCAGAAAAGTATTCATGATAATGTTCAAAAATAGGAGACATAAATGTCAAATGGTACACTGACAATAAACTTGAACGCAATAAAAGAAAATTGGCAAACTCTCGACTCTATTTCAAAAAACACAGTGGAAACTGCTGCTGTAGTGAAAGCAAATGCTTATGGTCTTGGAGCAAGAGAAGTATCACTAGAATTAGCAAAAGCAGGCGCAAGAAAGTTTTTTGTAGCTACCGCTGAAGAAGGTAGTGAAATAAGAAAGGCTTTAGGCGACTCTGTAAATATCTATATTTTCTCAGGACACATGGCTGGAAAAAGTTCTTTAATAGAGCAAAATTATTTAATTCCACTTTTGAACTCTCCCGAACAAAATATCAGACATCATCAGAATTTAACCAACCATCCATTTGGTGTTCAACTGGATACAGGAATGAACAGACTGGGATTTGAAAGGTCTGATTTTTCTGAATTTCTGGAACTATATAAGGAAAAAAAACCAGAATTACTTATGAGCCATCTGGCATGTGCTGATGACATAAACCATTTACAGAACGAAAAACAATTAAAGGCATTCATGGACATGACTTCCGAAATTGAGTGCCCCCTGTCGCTTTCAGCTACAGGCGGTATTTTTCTAGGAGAACAATATCATTTTGATATTTGTAGGCCAGGTATTGGTTTATATGGAGGAATGCCCTTTGAGAAAGCGAAATCAGTTGTCGGGTTGTCTCTCCCTGTGATCCAAACTAGAGCATTAGTACCAGAAGAGACAGTTGGTTATGGCGCCACATGGATTGCCCACAGACCAAGCTTAATAGCTACTTTATCAACCGGCTACGCAGATGGTTTAATTCGTGCAATGTCAGGAAGAGCAGTTGTCTATGCAAATGGAAAGCCATGTCCTATTGCTGGACGAGTTTCAATGGACTTAATAACAGTGGACGTTACTCACTTGACAGATATCCCTGAACATATGGAAATTCTTTGTGAACAACAAAGTATAGACCAACTGGCAGATGAAGCAGGCACAATAGGTTACGAAATTCTAACCAGCCTTGGAAATCGGTATGACCGACGTTATACTGGTGGTTAACTACTTAAATTTGGACATATGACACTATATAAATTTATTTCATCAGTTTTAAGACCAATTGGAAAGTCGACATTAGATCTCTGCCAAGTATTTGGTAAAATTTCTCTTTTTGTCATCAGTACCTTTACACATATAATTCGTCCACCATTTTATTGGCGTGAATTGCTCTCAAGTATTTTCAATATCGGTTATTTAAGCCTGCCAGTTGTAGGCTTAACGGCCCTATTCACTGGAGCAGCACTAGCTCTTCAAATCTACTCAGGTGGGGCCAGATTTAATGCAGAGTCTGTAGTACCTTCTATAGTTGCCATAGGTATGGTTCGAGAATTAGGTCCTGTTCTAGGGGGTCTTATGGTGGCGGGTAGGGTATCTGCAAGCATAGCTGCAGAAATTGGAACAATGAAGGTAACTGAACAGATTGATGCCTTAACTACTTTGTCTACGAATCCAATGAAATACCTTACAGTTCCTCGTGTATTGGCAGCTACCCTATCCCTACCCATATTAGTGGCGATTGGAGATATAATTGGCATCATGGGTGGATACCTAGTAGCAATTAATAGATTAGATTTTAACAGTGCAACATATCTTAACAATACATTGAGTTTTTTAGAAGGCGATGACATCATGTCTGGCCTCATTAAGGCGTCAGTATTTGGATTCATTGTTGCTATCATGGGTTGTTTTCATGGAATGAACTCGGATCGAGGAGCTCAAGGGGTTGGTAAAGCAACAACTAATGCTGTTGTTTCGGCGAGTGTACTTATACTTACTACAAATTATCTCTTGACCGAGTTATTTTTTTAGGATGACTAATCATATGATCTCAATTGAAAATATAAAGAAATGTTTTGATAATACTATGGTCTTGAATGGCATAAATCTTAACGTTTTTAAAGGTGAAAGCCTAGTTGTTATTGGAGGATCAGGCACAGGAAAATCTGTTTTATTAAAGATAATTTTAGGGTTAATTGAACCTGATGAAGGGAAAATTATAATTGACGGTCAAAACATGTTAGATGTTGGGCGTGCGAATTTTCTTAAGCGTTTTGGGATGCTTTTCCAGGGAGGGGCTTTATTTGACAGCCTGAATGTATGGCAAAATATTACATTCAGAATAGCTAAAGAAAACAATTCAATAACTAAGTCGCAAGCCAGGAGTATTGCAGAAGAAAAGCTAAAAAGAGTTGGTTTAAAACCAGAAATTGCGGAGCTTTTCCCATCTGAATTATCTGGAGGAATGCAAAAGCGTGTTGGTTTGGCGCGAGCTATTGCAAGTAATCCAGAGATCATCTTCTTTGATGAACCTACCACAGGTTTAGATCCAATAATGGCGGGTGTAATCAATCAATTAATTCGTGAAATAGTCGTAGAAATGGGCGCCACCGCCATTACGATAACTCACGATATGGCTAGTGTTAGAGCAATCGCCGATAAAGTTGCTATGATTCACAATGGTTCAATTCAATGGTCAGGCACTGTAAAAGAAATGGAGAAATCTTCAGATCCTTATTTGAACCAGTTCTTGCGTGGGGATGCAGAAGGACCGATAGAGGCTATTCGCTAATGCAAAATATAAACTCTTATACAAACGCTTAGCCAAGAAATGAGTAAAATAATTTATAAATGCACTTCTTGCAATGAAACTACTGGAAAGTGGTCTGGCAAATGTGACGCATGTGGCGCATGGAACACTTTGATCGAGGATGTTGGACTATCTGTCGGCCCCAAAGGTAAGACACTGGGTATCCAGCGTGGGAAGTTAATACCACTGAATCCAATTGATACTGCACAAATTCCACCAAAAAGAATTCTCTCTAAAATTGGGGAGCTTGATCGTGTATTAGGTGGCGGTCTCGTGCAAGCTTCTGCCATCTTGGTTGGTGGCGATCCGGGAATAGGGAAATCTACCCTTCTCTTACAAGCAGCCGCAAAGTTTTCACAAAATGGTTTAAAAACGATCTATATTTCTGGTGAGGAAGCTGAAAATCAAATAAGAATGAGAGCGCAACGATTACACTTAAATAATCAAACATTGAAACTTGGAACTGAAACCAACTTACGAAACATTCTTACAACTTTAGAAGAAGAAAAACCTGATCTTGCAATTATAGATAGTATTCAAACACTTTGGGCAGATAATATTGATAGTGCTCCAGGTTCAGTCGCTCAAGTAAGAGCTGCCTGCCATGAATTAGTCATCTTTGCTAAAAAAAATAACGTAGCGATTGTTTTAGTTGGGCATGTTACAAAAGATGGCCAAATAGCTGGTCCAAGGGTTGTAGAGCATATGGTAGATACTGTCTTATATTTTGAAGGAGATAGAGAGCACCAATTTCGAATTATACGGTCCGTAAAAAATAGATATGGCGCAGCTGACGAAATTGGTGTTTTTGAAATGACAGGCTCAGGACTTACTGAAATCCTCAATCCTTCTGCTTTTTTTCTTTCAGAACGAGAGAACCCAGCACCTGGCTCCGCAGTTTTTGCAGGTATTGAAGGCACTAGGCCCGTACTGGTAGAAATACAGGCGCTTGTGGCTCCATCAACGTTAGCTAGTCCCCGTAGAGCAGTTGTGGGATTAGACAATAATCGTTTATCAATGATACTCGCCGTTTTCGAAGCGAGGTGTAATATTAGCTTTTCAGGAATGGACGTTTATCTAAACGTTGCAGGTGGAATAAAAATAAAAGAACCAGCAGCGGACTTGGCAATTGCAGCAGCTTTATTATCAGCCCTTAACGATAAACCAATAAAAAAAGAAACTGTTATATTTGGAGAGATTAGTTTGTCTGGTGCATTACGTGCTACTTCTCAATCTGATAAGCGATTACAAGAAGCGGACAAGTTGGGGTTTAAACATGTGGTTACATCAAGTTTGATGAAAGATAAACATGGTTCAAATATACGGCTTTTGAAGTATAATGATTTAAATGCATTTGTATTGGAGCAAATTGAGTCTAAAAAAGATAACCATTAAAAAAAATTAAAATAAGCATTGGGAGTTTATGATGGAAGGGATTACTATAGTTGATTTAGGCATTCTAATTGTAATCTTTTTGTCAGGCACTTTGGCTTATTTTCGTGGATTCTTCAGAGAAGTATTATCCATAACGAGCTGGATCTTAGCAGCAATTCTGGCTTTTAACTTTGCGCCAAACTTTGATCCACTTCTGAAGTCAACTCCTGTGATTGGAGATTTCTTTAGAAAATCCTGTGACATTTCATTAATAACTTCGTTCGTTTTACTTTTTACGATAAGCTTAACAATATTTGTCTTATTAATTCCACTATTCTCATCTTTTACAAAAAAAACATACCTAAAATCTATAGATCGGGTCTTTGGATTTTTATTTGGCATTATTCGTGGAGCTTTAATAATAGTAATTTTATTTGTATCTTATCATCAATTTAAATCACCAAGTCAAAATATAGACTTGATCGAAAGGTCTATATCACAAAAATTTCTCAATCTTTATAAAGATCAAATTGATGGATTCGTGCCTAAAGGCATAATGGAGTCCACTTTTGTTAGATACGAAGAATTAACTTTTGCATGCAAATCTTACAATTAAAACTTATTATTATCTAAGAGGTTTATTAATAAATGGAAAAATCTGTAGCTTTGGTTATTGGAGCATCCCGAGGGCTTGGTTTCTTCTTAAGCATTGAACTAGCTAAATCGGATTATCATGTAATTTGCGTAGCAAGAACAGTTGGTGGATTAGAAGCTCTAGATGACGAAATTAAAGAAGTAGGTGGGACAGCAACATTAGCACCTCTTGATATCACTGATAAAAAAGCAATTGAAAATCTGTGTCATAATATTTTCTTACGTTGGAAAAAAATTGATGTACTTATACTATCTGCGATTTATGCTGCTCCATTAACACCTGTTGAGCATATTGATCAAAAAGATCTGCAAAAATCAATTGAAACAAACCTTACCAGTACCCAAGTAATAATATCAATGACACAACCATTACTAAAATTTGCGAAAAAAGGATTGGCAGTATTTTTTTCGGACCATCACTACAAAAAAAAATTTTTTGGCGCTTACGATGCTACCAAAAATGCTCAAATATCTTTAGCTCTAAATTGGAAAAAAGAAAATTCTAACAATTCAATTGAAGTGCTTGTTCTTGAGCCTGAAGCAATGGCAACAGCCTCTCGTGCAAGATTTCATCCAGGTGAAGAGAAAGATCTGCTCAAATCACCAGAGAAAGAAGCTCAGCGCTTAGTTCAAATAATCAACCAAGCTTCCGTTTCTTAGCTTTTTCAGCATATGGATTTTCTCCAGACTTAATAATTAGGCGAATTGGGGTGCCTGGAAGATCAAAGTATATCCTTAGTCCATTTACCAAATATCGACTATATGATGCTGGCAGCTCATTTGCCCGAGAACAAAAAATGACAAAAGTAGGTGGTCGCGTTTTGGCCTGCGTCATATAACGCAATCTAATCCTTCTTCCTCCAGGTGCTGGAGGTGGGTGCGCAGATACTATTTCATCTAACCATCGATTTAAACGAGCAGTGGGGACACGAATATTCCAAACAGTATATGCTTTGATAATGGCATCGTATAATCGATTCAAACCTGCTCCTGTTTTTGCAGAAACTGAGATTAATGGAGCTCCTTTTAATTGTGGCAATAAACGATAAAACTTTTCAAGCAATACTTTCGTCTGTTTTTGTTTTTGTTTTTCCAAGTCCCATTTGTTGATTGCAACGACAACTGCCCTTCCCTCACGCTCAGCCAAATCAGCGATCCTTAAGTCCTGCACTTCAAATGGGTTTTCTACATCCAATAATATAACAACAACTTCAGAAAAATTAACCGCCCTTAAACCATCTGAGACTGAAAGTTTCTCAATTTTTTCATTTACTTTTGCCCTTTTGCGCATACCAGCTGTATCAAATATACGAAATTTAGTTCCGTTCCAAGTTGTAGAGATAGAAATCGCGTCTCTTGTAATTCCAGCTTCAGGACCAGTTAATAATCTATCTTCTCCCAATATTTTATTTACAAGAGTTGACTTGCCCGCATTAGGACGACCAACAACTGCTACTTGCATAACAGAACTACCAGAGGTTAGTTGGCTTGTTGAATTATAATCTTCACTTTCGTCTAAATCTTCATCAAAAACTGGCACTCCAATTAAGGGAGATTTTAATTCAATTTGGTGATTGTTTACTATTGGCTCTAGGACATACATTAATTCGTCTAAGCCTATGCCGTGTTCTGCAGAAATCCGAATTGGATCACCTAGTCCTAAGCTAAATCCTTCATAAAATCCTTCTTCACCAGCCTGTCCTTCACATTTGTTTACTGCAAGAATTACTTTAGAGGCCTGCTTTCTCAAAATATCTGCAAAAAACTTATCAGCCGATGTAACCCCTACCCGACCGTCAATTAAAAACAAACACAAATCAACTTGAGCAACTGCCTTTTCTGTTAATCGACGCATCCGTGAAAGCAACGAGTCATCAGAAACATTTTCAAATCCAGCTGTATCAGTTACTATAAACTTTAGTGCGCCTAAACGACCTTGCCCTTCGCGTAGATCTCTTGTCACACCCGGTTGATCATCAACCAACGCGAGCCTTTTCCCTACTAAACGATTAAATAAAGTAGATTTTCCTACGTTTGGACGCCCCACTATTGCCAGAGTGAAACTCATCAAATAACACCCTTTCAAAATGCGTTCTACTTGAACGCCAGTAATTGACCTTGTTGGTTTAAAATATAATATACCCCATTAACGACTGAAGCATGCGATGCAGCACCGTGAGGTAATTTGATTTTATTAAAGATATTTCCTGAGACGGGCTCAAAAGCTCGAAGAAAACCATCACTCGATGCTACCCACAATTTTCCTCCAGCTAATAATGGACCATAATGAGCATAGCTCTTATTTCGTTTTTTCTTGTTTGGATATTTTGGCAAATCAACAGACCAAATTAATTCCCCAGAGTTTATATCCAAACGCTTTAACTGCGCAATGTCAGTGACAATAAAAACTGAATTATCAACCACCCAAATTGGAGAATAAGATCCATCCTTATCCGTCCATTTTCTTATCCCATCATTCGCATTTAATGCAACCAATCTACCCCCTTGGTTTGCTGTATAAATAACATCATTAAAAACCACTGGATCACTGGTTACACTATTAATATTTGACCTTGCGCTTCCTTTACGAGTTGTGGACACAGAGGCACTCCAAATTCGGATCCCACTATTTTTCAAAACAGCAGTTAGCTCACCGCTATCAAAGGGTAACAACGCGAGGCGACCATAATCAGCTACACTTGATCCACCTAGCAGCATAGCACCTGCTAAAGTAGATTGCTGTTGCCACTTTATTCGTCCAGTAGCTACATCTAGAGCAAAGGCTTGACCATTAGTAGTGATGACAAACACATTCTCATCAATAATAGTTGGCGCTGAATTAATCGGGGCTTTAAAACGATGTTTCCATATTACTTCACCATTATTTGGTGAGAGAGCAAATAATTCTCCAAACCCTGTGGACACAAATACTTTCATAGCGCCAAAAGCAATTCCACCAGCAGACGTATCAGACTCAACATCAAATTGAGGTATTAAATTAACCTTCCATTCTAGCAATCCTTTGGTCGAAATTCTCGACACATTAGAGCCAGAATCCATAACATAGATTTTATCATCAAAAACAATTGGGTCTGATGTTAGTCGAAATTTAGAGCTATTTCCCTTACCAATATCTAGCTTCCAAACTAAACTTGGGTTATTAGAGAAATCTGGATGCTCTACTCTATGTTGCGAATTACCATTTCGATGAGTCCAGCTGTCATAATTTCTTGCGCTCGGTAAAGAAATTGGCATAACTTTATTGGTCATTTTTGCTGTGTTGGTATCTTCACCAGCAAGGATCAGCTTGCTATCTTCTAATGACACGTCCAAACTGAAGCGTTGCCCAGTCAGCACATCCTCCTTTTCACTACAGTTTGTTAAAAATACTAAACCGATAAAAAGATAGATGATCCAAAATATCTTGTATTTCAAATTCAGCATTTCATTAAGTCACTCTTTGGCATCAGTTCCTTTGGCCCCATCTAATGTTCTCAATAACTCAGAAATCCGTTTTGCCTGGTTTTGGCTTAGGCCTGGTTCTTGCAGAGTAATAGTCAGGGTATCAATAGCCTTTTCAAAGTCTCCAAGCTTTATTTGAATCAAGGATATCTCTTCAAGAGCAATCGTTCTAAATGCAGACCCTGGCTCAGAATATGATTCCAATCTCAATAACTTCTCAGACACGTCACTACTAGATAAAATAATAGACTTAAAATCAGCCATCTCTCTATACGTATTATCATAACCTGAATTGCTAGAAATATCATCAAGAATCTTGATAGCCTCAGAAACTTTACCTGCTTTAAGTAAAGAGTTTACTTGCATAAAGTTGACAATTGCTTTTCCATTCTGAAGCTTTGGATTTACACTTTCAAGCTCAGGCATTTGATCATTTACATCAAGTTGGATTATTTTATAAAGCTCATCTCCTAGTGAAGCAGCTCTTTTTTGATTTGAAAGTTTATTATATTCGTTAAATGCCGCACCTCCAACTAATAAGACTACAATAAGGACTGCAACCCAGGCATATTTTTTAAAAATTTTAAACAGCCTATCACGTCTCACTTCTTCAGAGACTTCCTCAATGAATGAATCAGTATCGCTCACATTTTTCTCCATTAGTAATTAAAACTGCGTTTATCTTGTGTTAGGTTAAAATGCCAAGAAAATCTTTAATTATCCAATTATTCAAGAATTTTAACACTTTAAGCGTATTCTGTTTAGCGTACTAATTCAAAAAAGAGAAGTTGGGAACTCAAATTTTGTAAATAGTTCTATATTTTCAAGACACTTAACTCTGCGGCATTCAAGTATACCTACTTGCCTAACCAAAGTTTCGTGCTTATGTACTAAAAATAGAGTAAACTTTCAAAAAGTGTATAGAAACATGCGATTTTTCCCAATAATTACAGCAATATTAATATCCACCGCTCTGTATTTATTAACATTTGAGCGTGACGCTCTGATCGCTATGGCTGGTGGTGAGGCGACCGAACAAAACCAAGATGGATATCTACCAGCTCAAAAATCTGAAGCTGTTTCGGTTAAAGTTCTGATTTCTACTTCAAAAGTAGTTGAAAGCGGTGTCGTAGTTAGAGGACGAACAGAGGCAGCTCGCAATGTGGTGGTTAGAGCAGAAACTTCAGGACTGATAATTAGTGAACCTCTTTCAAAAGGATCCAAAGTAAAAGAAAACCAACTATTGTGTGAATTGAATGTTGGGACACGGGAAGTCAAACTTGCTGAGGCAAATGCAAGGCTAGTAGAAGCACAAGTCAACAATAATGCTGCTTCAAGATTAGCAGAGAGCGGTTATGGATCTGAAACTAAAGCAATTGCAAGGAAGGCCTCGCTACAAAGCGCTGAAGCTAACGTCAAATTGGCCGAAAAAGAAATCGAACGATTGAGGATATATGCACCATTTTCTGGGCTTTTAGGATCTGATGTTGCGGAAATTGGGAGTCTTCTTCAACCTGGATCTGAGTGCGCGAGAATAGTCAAGCTTGATCCAATGCGACTGGTAGGTTTTGTCGCCGAGTCAGAAGTAGACAAATTATCATTAAATGCTACTGCTGGAGCTAGATTGGCTAATGATAAATTAGTACGAGGAAGGGTCACTTATGTCGCCGTAACTGCGGATCCAATGACAAGAACTTTTAGAATTGAGGTTGAGGTGCCAAACCCAAAAGGGTTAATTCGGGAAGGTGGCACTGCTGAAATATTTATAAGCACCTCTGGTGAGAGAGCACATCTTCTTCCCCAATCAGCAATGACCCTTAACAATGATGGTGACCTTGGAATTCGTGCTGTGGTTGATGAATTTGCTAAATTTTACAAAGTAAAGATAGTTCGAGACACCACAGATGGAATTTGGTTATCGGGATTACCAGATAAAGTTGAAGTGATTATAGTTGGTCAAGAATATGTAGTCGATGGTCGTAAAGTCTTAAAGACATACCAGGAGTAAATAAATGAATTCTCTAATTGACTGGGCGACATATCGAGCAAGAATGATCATAACATTTGTGATAATGTCAATTGGTGCTGGAACATTCGCCTATCTCGGCCTCCCTAAAGAAGGCTCCCCAGATATCGATATACCGGTGGTGTTTGTATCAGTGCCTTTCGTGGGTATTTCTGCCCAAGACAGTGAAAAACTTCTAGTAAAGCCGATGGAAACGCGACTTAAAGAATTAGATGGTATCAAACGTATGACTGGCATTGCAGCTGAGAGTTATGGTGCGTTAGTCCTAGAGTTTGAATTTGATTGGGATAAAGACGCCACAATTGCCAATATCCGAGACAAAATGTCAAAAGTAGAGGCCGAGTTTCCCACTGGTGCTGACAAATATACAGTTAATGAGATAAATTTTTCACAATTTCCAATTTTAGTTGTATCACTTTCTGGAGAACTACCAGAACGAACACTTTTGCAAGCAGCTAAAAACCTTCAAACTGAAGTTGAAAGTTTACCAGAGGTATTAGAAGTTGGTTTAGCTGGTCATAGAGACGAAATGCTGGAAGTTATCATAGACCCTCTTCGACTTGAAAGTTATAATGTTACCGCAGGCGAACTAATCAATGTTGTCACAAATAATAACAAACTAATCGCTGCTGGAAATGTAGAAACAGACAGTGGTGCTTTCAGCGTAAAAATCCCATCATCGTTTAACGAAGCTCAAGACGTATATAACCTCCCTGTTAAAGTTAATGGTGACAGCATTGTTACATTGGGTGAATTAGCAAACATAAAACTAACCTTTGAAGATTTAAGAGGGACTGCGAGGTTTAATGGTGAAAAAACTGTTGCTTTGCAAATTATTCAGCGGAAAGGTTCCAACATTATTGATACTGTTGAAGTTGTAAAAGCGAAGGTTTTAGCTGCACGAAATAAATGGCCTATTGAGCTTAAGCAAAGTGTAAGTGTTAATTTTGCAATGGATTTATCAAAAGAAGTTGAAGGAATGGTTGGACAGCTTGAAAGCTCCGTTTTAACAGCGATAGCGCTTGTCATGATAGTAGTTTTAGCATCCTTGGGTATGAGGTCGGCTCTTTTAGTAGGTTTCGCAATACCAACATCTTTTTTGTTATGTTTCGCGCTGCTCGCGATAATGGGCATATCAATTTCTAATATGGTTATGTTTGGCTTGATTTTAGCAGTTGGAATGCTTGTTGATGGAGCAATAGTCGTGGTTGAATACGCAGATAAGCGCATACAAGCTTCAGTTGGTCCAATGAAGGCTTATGGTGATGCAGCAAAGCGAATGTTTTGGCCAATCGTAAGTTCAACAGCAACCACATTATGTGCATTCTTACCAATGTTATTTTGGCCAGGCGTGCCTGGTGAATTCATGGGGATGCTACCTGTTACCCTAATATTTGTTTTATCAGCATCTTTAATAGTAGCCTTGATCTACCTTCCGGTAGTTGGTGGGGTTGCTGGAAGGTTATCCCGTTTGTTTGAAGCTAGAGCGTCAAAATTGAGGGAAAGAAATGTTTTACTGAGACTACTCGTAATCTGTATTGGTGCTTCTTCTTTGTATTTGGGATTAATGCAGTTAATAAATCCTAATTACCTATTTCAAAATCCAACAAATGGTCAAAACATGCAATCATTCTTAATAATTGCATCGACTATTTTAATTGGCTCATCCTTCATTTCCATAGGTGTGGGATCAATCAAACCCCTAAGAATCAAAAAACGCGTAGATAGTGAGTATAGAAGAACTTTATTTGGCAGATTTATACATCTTTTGACCGGAAATCCGGTAATGCCAATTATTTCAATTGGCTCAGTTGCAGCTACCATAGCTATTATTTTCACACTGTTCTCTCAAAGTGGAAAAGGAGTAGAGTTTTTTGTTGAAACGGATCCTGAACGGGCAATCGCTTACATTCAAGCTAGAGGCAATCTATCAGTTTATGAAAAAGATAATATTATGAAAGAGGCTGAACAACTTATCATTGGTGTGGAAGGCGTGAATTCGGTATTTGCTTTTGCTGGCGATGGTGGCTTGGATCAATTTAACCCCTCCGGCCCGCCTGGTGACACAATAGGGCAGATTCAAATCGAACTTACAGCTTGGGACAAGCGCAGCGTTGGCCTAAAAGGAAAAGATATACTGGTTACACTCCAAGATCGACTTAATACCATTCCCGGCATAAGGTCAGAAATCAGAGAGCAAGAAATGGGACCAGGTTCATCCAAACCTGTGCATTTACGAATAAAGGGCAATGACTTTGATGCATTAACAAAATCTGCAAATACTGTGAGAGAGAAATTTGAAAATACAAAAGGGCTCATTAAAATTGAAGATAATCTTCCTGAGCCAGGCATTGACTGGCAAATAGATGTGGATGTGGAAAAAGCAGGGCGTTATGGGGCGGATGTTGTGACTGTCGGCGCAATGGTTCAACTAGTTACGGGTGGACTATTGCTTGATACAATGAGAGTAGATAGTTCTGATGAAGAAATTGATATCAGAGTTAGGCTCCCAAAGGCAGATCGACTGTTAAGCACAATCGATACTTTAAAGGTCAGAACTGCTTCTGGCTTAATTCCTCTCTCAAATTTTATATCACGGACACCAGTGAAAAAATTGGCACAGATTAATAGAGTAAATGGCGAGAGGTATTTTGATGTTAAGGCGGATGTTGAAGCAAATCTTAACAATGAATTAGGTGGCTTAATTACTCCTACTGAACGTATCGCTTTGTTAAATGAATGGTTAACAAAAGAAGTACCATTGGAAAGTGGTGTCTCTTTTGAGTGGACTGGAGATGATGAAGAGCAAGCTGAAAGCCAGGAATTTCTACAAAGTGCGTTTATGGCCGCACTTGGATTGATGTTTGTGATTTTGCTAGCTCAGTTTAATTCCTTTTATAATTCTGTGCTGGTCTTACTAGCAGTAATTTTATCAACCACAGGGGTTTTAGTTGGTATGATGGTGATGGATCAAAATTTCTCAGTAATTATGACAGGGACTGGCATTGTTGCTCTGGCAGGGATTGTGGTAAATAATAACATCGTTCTAATCGATACTTATCAGGAATACTCAAACTACATGCCAAAACTTGAAGCAATTGTGAGAACTGCTGAGGATAGGATCCGACCCGTTTTATTGACTACTATTACAACAATGGCTGGACTAACCCCCATGATGTACGGATTATCGCTAGATTTTTTCAATGGTGGTTATACGGTAGATAGCCCGACAGCACTTTGGTGGAAACAATTGGCAACAGCGGTAGTGTTTGGGCTAGGCATAGCAACCGTTTTAACACTTATTTTTACACCCTCCATGCTGGCTCTTCGTGAGTGGGTTTCTCGAGGCTCATATGGTATTTATTCGATATTTAGAATAAATATAATCCGTGATGCCCGTGGAAGAACGTTGAAAGAAGACTTTGCTCTTCGGCGAGCAGCAAAAAACAAGAAAGAATCAGAAATTGTTTGGGCTTTCGACGATGAATAATGCATATAAACGCAATGCGTAGCTAACTCATTACCTTAACTTGCTCTTCATTAGCTTGATGTTTCCACATCCTATTGTAACGGCCATTTAAAGCTAAAAGCTCTTTATGGGTTCCTTGTTCAATAATTTCACCATTATCTAATACAACAATAAAATCACTATTAACTATAGTTGAGAGCCTATGAGCAATTGTTAATACTGTTCTGCCTTCTAAAAGTTGATTCAAGCTTTTCTGTATACAATTTTCCGTCTCCGTATCCAATGACGAAGTCGCCTCATCCAATAATAAAATTGGTGGGTTCTTTAAAAGAGTCCTCGCAATTCCTACCCTTTGCTTTTCTCCACCAGACAACTTTAATCCACGCTCACCAACAGTTGTGTTGTACCCATCAGGTAAATCACTAACAAATTGATGAATTTCAGCAGC
>ENA-ORDR01000043-ORDR01000043.1-marine-metagenome-genome-assembly--contig:-NODE-43-length-67845-cov-13.084170_pt1 | contig 67845 bp, 59 predicted proteins | sample MGYA00240993_ERZ508538 | MGnify/ENA primary metagenome ERZ508538 (study PRJEB26207, sample SAMN05421999) | marine metagenome | isolation source: Monterey Bay, California, USA | place: USA:Monterey Bay... | reverse complement strand
GTATCTTGAACAATTTCAATCAAGGCTTCTTGATCTGACGTCCAGTATTTTGAGAATATCCCTGGCGTAGGATACAAGGATCCCATCAAGCTTCTAGTAGTAGTTGGGTCAATATCACGCTCTAAACCCCTATCTAATGCTCGTAAACTAAAAGCCTGAAAATCAGAACACTCGCGTCCCTGAACGTCCAAAACTTGAATATATTCTCCTTTTTTCACTTCATATGCAGTCGCGCTTCCAGGTTGAATATTTAGATCTAAAATTGGATCTGCAATTGGATCTGGCGGTGCCATTCCACCCTTACCTTCACTAGGTTTTGATCGACGAAGATATACGACCAATTCTGTTGGCGCGTTTTGTTCCTCAGGCAACATTACCTCAGCAGGTGCTGATATAATTAAAAGTCCATCAGATGATGCAACAAAATCAACACTATCTCCAGAATTTGATCCTTTATCAAAAATCCGAACAGCGTCTCCATTTTTAATATTAAAACCAGAGGTCTCAAGGGCTTTTAAAACCTTAAGTCCCGAAGAATCCCCAGATGTTAACAAGTTTATTAAATATTCTGCTCGCCCAGATCCTTTTGCTCCAATCATACCCGCATCAGAAATACCATTTGGAGTAAAAAATACCATTTCAGCCATTTGCAAACCTTCGCGATCTACAACGGTTATTTCATCACCTTCATCAATTTTTATTCCACGGCTACCACCACCAGGCACAACATGGCGCTCAACACCATGTGGAAGAATAGGAAGCCCAGGGATAATTACTGAGCCAGCTTTTGTAGGTCTTTCAAAACGAGTATTAATATCCATTACAAATCGCCTAGTTCCACATCAACTACTTTTCCCCTATGCGTTACTACTAAAACACAACCTGATGGCGAGCTGCTATTATGGCGAGAACCCCCAGCTAAAGAAACAAAGTCACCTTTTTTATATTCGAAACCGTCGCTATCAATTAAATCACCTTCTAGGACAAAAAATTCCTCAGGGCCTTTGTGCTCATGCGGATTAGAACTGGCACCTGCTCCCATTTTATACAAATAAGAACCCTCACCAATTATTGAATCATAACTCAAATTATACCACCAAACATTATCTTCTGGTTGCCATTCATCTGATTTTTCTAAAGATGCCCATTTAAGCGTTTCTATATTTGCTATAGTTCGCAATGCATCTAATTTACTCATAATCCCAATGCCTTTTTTCTTTGCTCAGCCCAAGTCCTAATTATATGATCAACTGCAAGTCCAATAAATGCAACACAAAGACCTAAGACTAGGCCATTACCAATTCCATTTTTATCCGACAATGCTTTTAATATATATTGACCTAAATCATCAGTTCCGATCATTGCACCAATAATGACCATAAATAACGCAAATACCACAGTTTGATTAACCCCCAGCATCATATGTGGAAAAGCAAGCGGTAAATCAATTTTAAGCCATCTTTGAAATCTAGTAACACCTGACATTGAAGCGGCATCATGTAGAGCGTCTGGAACACTTCGGATCCCTTCAACTGTATATCTCGTTGCTGGAATTGTGGCATAAACAATAACTGCTATTAAAACAGAAGTATCAGTTATACCAAATAGCATTATTACAGGGATTAAATAAATAAAGGATGGAAAGGTTTGAAATGTGTCACAAACTAATAAAATAAACTTGCTGGCATAAGTGTTTTGAGCACATAATGAACCAACAGTTATACCTATAATCGCGGATGCTATTACACCACAAGTTGTCATATAGGCAGTAATCAATGCCCTATCCCACCATTCAGTGAGTGCTATAAATAATATAAAACCACCAACAATAAATGCTGATTTAACACCCCCTATTAGATAACCTACCCCCATCACTAAAACAAATGTGGCAAAAACAGGCATGCTGAGATAAGCATGCTTCATAGGCATAAGTACATAAATTATTAAAAATTCGTTAATAACCTTTAATTTAAAAAAGAATGTATCCCAAATCCAATCTACGCCAGCCTGCCAAATCCATTCGGTAGTAATACCCTTATTATGTGGAATTAAATAAAAGTAATTAAAACCGTCTTTAAAGAAAAATATACCCATATAAGCTACACATGAGCCACTAACTAAAATAGCTGCAAAAATAAATAAATATTTATTTCTCTTTAAGAAAGTAAGATCCGCAAAATAATCGATTTGTTTATTTGCCCAAGCCAATGATAACTTATCAAGCACTACCGCTATTAATACTATACAAACTCCAAGCTCTAAGGCTTGACCTACCCTAAGCTGATTGAGTGCTAGTAATAAATTAAATCCCAAACCTTTAGCACCAATAAATGAAGCGATAACTGCCATCGCTAAACATTGCATGATCACTTGGTTCACACCAATCAAAATATCACGCCTAGCAGTTGGAATTAATACCTTAAATAATAATTGATAATTGCTGCAACCATTCATCATACCAGCCTCAGCAACCTCAAGTGGTACTTTTTTAAGACCTAATAGAGTTAGACGTATCATTGGTGGGGTTGCAAAAATTATTGTAGCAATTGCGCCCGCATGATCCCCTACGCCAAAAAATACCATCACGGGTATCAGGTAGGAAAAGTGCGGCATAGTCTGAGCCACATTTAGCAAAGGATTTAATATTGCTTCAACCTTATTACTTTTGTAGGCTGACACTCCCAAAAATAATCCTAATAAAAAAGAAACTGGCGCTGCCACCAAAACAAAAGACAGGGTCTCCATCGCCGGTTCCCATTGACCAAAAATGGCAATATATGCAGTTGCTAGACCCGCTAATAAGGCTAACCCTTTACCTTTTAGAGAATATCCAAGGAGAACAGCTCCACCTGCCACTACTGTCCAGGGCAACGCCGGCCAATACGCCCATTGATTTTCACGAACAAAATTCCAACTAGTAAAAGCAACAATTGTCTTAACACCACCAACTAAAATTTCTCTAATAAACTGAATGCAAAAGAGCACAGCTCTTGAGAAAGCTCTGGTTATTTCTTTAACTATTGGACGTTCTTCATACTCTTCAATCTCTGGATCAAAGATTTCTATTGGCATAAACTCATACATTAAATAACTAACGCCTTCGGTAATAATCAATGGTAAACCACTTATTAATGAAGGTAAGCGCCACAACACATTACCTTCCGAAGGGGTAATGAAGTAGCATAAAAAGAAAAATACAATAATTAATACAACGAATTGTGATGTTTTTGGATGATCACTTAGATAATTCATAATGTTACTTTATTTCATCTGTTTTTATGAAATCACGTTGCCCAAATAGGACATTTACTACTTTTAAATAATGCACTGTACCTACAATCTTGCCATTACCATCTGTAACGCCAACAGGTTCTTTAGCGCTTAAAACAGCCTCAGCAACTGTTTCAATCATTGCATCCTTGGAAACCCTCAGCTCGCTTAAGTTAGTCAACTCATCATTTGTTATAGGATCCATTACAGATTCAATTTTCAGAACCTTCTCACGAGGGACTTCCTCTGTAAATTTTCGAACATATTCTGTAGCAGGGTTTAGAACAATATTTGCTGGTGTATCTAATTGTTCTATTATCCCATCTTTCATAATAGCAATGCGGTCCGCTAAGCGTAAAGCTTCATCAAAATCATGTGTGACAAACAAAATTGTCTTATTTAAAACACCTTGTAGTCGCAAAAATTCATCTTGCATCTCTTTGCGAATTAATGGATCCAGAGCCGAAAAAGGTTCATCCAGAAACCAAATATCTGGCTCTACTGCAAGTGAACGAGCGATACCAACCCGCTGTTGTTGCCCACCAGACAATTGTCGGGGAAAATAGTTTTCCCTTCCATCTAACCCCACGAGCTCAACCATTTCCATGGCTCTATTTATACTATCCTTTGTAGTGCTTCCCTTTATTTGCAAAGGAAATGCAATATTCTCTATTACCGTTTTGTGAGGTAACAATGCAAAGCTTTGAAAAACCATCCCCATCTTATTACGCCGAAGCTCAATCAACGCTTTATTATTCATGGCAAGTAAATCTTGGCCATCAATAAATATTTTACCAGCTGTAGTTTCAGTCAGACGTGATATACAGCGAAGAAGCGTTGATTTACCAGATCCTGAGAGACCCATAACAACCAGCATTTCACCCTTATATACTTCAAAAGACGCACTATTTACTCCAACTACGCAGCCTGCGTCCTGAAACACCTTAGCGTCAACGTTTCCGTTGGAATCTCGCAACATTTTCCCAGCATTATCTCCAAAAATCTTGTAGACCGACTCACACTTAATGACAGGGTTTTCTTGTAATATCGCGCTGTCCTCCAAGGGCATACTATATTTCCTAATTTAATTATAATTGTAAAATCTTGTGCGTATTTGTACTTAGAAAGTTAACTGAAACTCAAAAAAGATAAAGAGCTTAGTTATTTTTAAAACTTAAAAGCTTATTTCTTACTCCTCTAGGCGCTAATGCGCCTAGAGGTAATTTTAAAATATTTAATGTATGATATATTACATACCAGCCTGAGTGAATGGTTTCCAAACAGCCTCATTTTCGGCAAGCCATTTGCTTGCAGCGTCTTGGTGGCTCAAGCCATCAATATCAACAAATTTAGCCATTGATCCAATTTGACCAGCATTAAAGGATATTTGTGAAAATGCTGTATATGCCGCTGGATGTGTTTTTGGAAATTTGTAATTTGCGGCTTTCTTCAACCAACCTTTAGGTGAACCACATTTGCTATCACCACCGTCTTGCTTTCGACAACCAGGTGAATATGGTGGCCACTCAATAAAGGCAAAACCATCAGCATCTGTAAAGTTAGGTGTCCAGTTAAACGTTAAAGTTGCACGCCCTTCTTTTTTTGCAGACGCATGCTCTGCCCATATTGCATCAGCACTACCGGCAAATTTAACAACCCACGCATCCCCTAATAAAGCTTCGACACGATCAACATACTCTACACCATGCCAACTTTGTGGCCCTTCAAGAATACGACCTTTGCCACCGGAGTCTGCAGTTGCAAATACTTCAGGACAGCTCAATAATGCTTCCCAATTTGGAAGACCTGGGCAAAGGTTTTCATCTACCACCCATTGAGGCACGCCTACTTCTTCCAAAGTCATTGCTGCATGTGTTCCAGCGTCAATTATACCACCTTTTGCCATTGCAGCATAAAATGATTTTCCAAACGTTGATTGCCAAACTTCATGAGAAATAGTTACATCACCATTCCTAATGGCTTCATAAACACCTTGCGTATCAGCAGGCACGTATTCCACATTATTACCCATGCTTTCAAATATTCCACCGATAACATAAGCCATAACAACTTGACTTGACCAGTTATGTGTTGGTATCACGATTGGCTTACTACTATCTTCTGCAGATACTGCAGCAGGTAGTGCCAATATTCCGGCGGCCAATATAGCTATTATCTTTCTCATTTTCTTCTCCCTATTGCGATGTCTATCGACACCTATTTCGGTACTAATTTGTGGCAAAAGCCACTCTCCCCAAGAGTGCTACTTAACACTCTATATTCAACTCGTTTGCAAATAGCACTCGAGTGAATCGTCTAACGCCTCTGTCCATTTTGTATGATGAAGTGGCGCCATTGTTCCAGTCATTGGGCTGAGATGGCTATTGTCTCGAAAGCCCATAATATCTTTTTTCTTATTCTTTTTCCATTCGTAGAAAGCTTTATCTGCAGCCTTTATATCAAACGATGGATAATCTGTTTCAGAAATCAACTCTGCGGTATAAGCCCCCTGATAATCAATACACCCATAATCGTCTTCTAGAGCGTCTTCAGCTTCTATTCTATCAATCACATCCTGTTTCATTATCTCAAAACTAGGTAATTTAATTCTATCCAGTATAATATCGCGAACGTACCAAGCTTGAGCATCAAACATATTAAAAGTGTACCATTGATCTTGCATGCCTAAATAAAAAACCTTTGGATTGTTGTTCCAAACAATTCCTTTATATAAATCAGCACTTGCCAAACGATTTGTTGTTTTTAGGCGAAGGTCATCAGGTAAATATGGAAAATGGTGTTTATATCCAGTACAGAGAATTATTGAGTCAACCCGAGTAGAGGTTCCATCAATAAAATGTGCAATCTCACCATCAACATACTCAAGCGCAGGCACCTCTTTCCAGTTGTCTGGCCAATCAAAACCCATTGGAGCAGTACGATGTGCCACTGTAACAGATTTACAACCATACTTCCAACATTGCGAACCAATATCCTCAGCTGAATAACTTGTACCTAAGATAAGCAAGTCTTGATCTTTGAATTCTAAAGCATCACGAAAATCATGAGCGTGTAAAATTCTACCACCAAACTTCTCAAACCCTGGATAATAAGGTGTGTTAGGTGCAGAAAAATGACCTGAAGCGACTATTATATTATCAAAAATTTCAGTGCTTTCTGTATCAGTTTCAGAATTTCTAGCAGTTAATTCAAACCTACTAGTTGAAGCTTCAAAGCGAACGTCTCTTACATTTGAATTAAAACGTATTAATTCTCGTATTCCAGCTTTCTCAACTCGACCCTTTATATAATCAAACAAAACTTCTCTAGGTGGAAAGCTAGCTATTGGTTTACCAAAATGTTCGTCAAAAGTATAATCTGCAAACTCTAAGCCTTCTTTTGGTCCATTTGACCATAGATACCTATACATTGATCCATGACAGGAATCTCCCGTAGCATCAGTTCCTGTTCGCCATGTATAGTTCCATAAGCCTCCCCAATCAGATTGTTTTTCATAGCAAACAATTTCAGGGATTGTCGCACCCTTATCTTTTGCCGATTGAAAGGCTCTCAATTGCGCAAGTCCACATGGGCCGGCTCCTATTATTGCTATTCTCTTATTCATAAAAATCCTCTGTATAATTTATTATTATTTATTCAAGAATACCCCCTTGGGATATCAGGATTAGCCGTCGATGATTCCCAATCTGCTTCAAAACCTAAAACTTCAGTGTCAGGGTGCAAGGAAGGATTAAATAACTTATTATGCCACCAGGTAGCTTGGTATAATTGATGATGTTTGGATAATCGCCATACTTTACATTTCAATTCAAAAGATTGAGAGTAAGCCTCAAACTGCAAAATACAGCTCTTCTCTCCGTAAATTTTTGCTGCACCATATGAATTTGGCAAAAATGTTGCCGTTAAAATATCACTAAATGTTGCTGGTTTTTGATAATAAGCTTCTGCAAAAAATTTTAAGGCATCCTGACGTACCTGAGATGAATCATTGGTCTTTTTAGCCATGTGTTTCATTTCTGGGGTGACATCGTAGTCTGTTGATTTATTTATTAAGGTTATTATTTTCCCTAAGTTTTCTTTGGATTCAGAGAGTATTAGGCTGGGCATAATTGCGCTATCTGGCTTTCCTTCCATCTGCCTGATGGACATTTGACGAATTTGACATTGCCATTTCATGAATAAAGTTCTTCGGGGATGATTATCAATTGAGGAGCCCATAATTTTAGCAAGCGAGCTCATGCGACAATCCTTTTATTTTGGTTCTCTACTACAGTTTTAAATAACCGGTCATGCGATAAACTAGGTATTTTATTACGAGCGTCCAAAACTTCTTCTAAATCAATTGTTGCATGTATTATGCCAGGTTTAACACCACCATCTGCTATCACCTCTCCCCAGGGACTCACTACAAGGGAATGGCCGTATGCTTCACCACCACCTGGCACTTTTCCAGTTGAACATGGAGCGATAACAAAAACTCCATTTTCAATAGCTCTCGCCCTGTTCAAGATATGCCAATGAGCTTCGCCTGTTTTTTTTGTAAATGCCGATGGAATACATATTATTTCAGCTCCAGCTTTTGCTATATTTCTATAAAGCTCTGGAAATCGTAAGTCATAACATATGGTATGCCCTATGTTACCATAAGGTGAGTTTATAATCATAGCTTTGTTTCCAGGCGAAACATAGGCGCTTTCACGAATAGCCTCTTGCGGATTCAATTGGATATCAAACATATGGATTTTATCATATCGCGATATAATTTCACCAAAGCTATCTAATACAAACCCACGATTGAATATTTTCCCATTGTCAGCGGAGACCGCAATTGAACCAATCATAATCCAAACTTTATTTTCTTTGGCAAAACTTTGCATCTCTAATAAAAATTCATGTTCATTTTCGCGAGAACATGGTGGATTTAATTTTCCATTCTCTGAAATCAAACCAGCACAGTACTCTGGCAGGAATAGAAATTCAGCGCCACCTTTTATTGCCTCTTGAGCAAAAATCAATGCTTCTGATAACGCTTCCCGAATACTACTTTTTGGCTGTGTTTGAAGACAAGCTATGTTTAAGAGATTTGACATTTTAAAATTTCATATATGCCTTTCTTAAAGAGGAAAGTGGGTGACGATCAGACATTTGAAATTTCAATAAAAATTCTCTGGCCATCATATCTCGGTCTTGCTGGTTATCTGGTAAATCCCAGTCCGATGGCACTCTTACCCATCCGTTTACATTTCGATCAAAAACTGCAGCATTTCCCTCTTCATATCCCATATGAACATCCTCTAACCAATTGAGGTCATCCCAACCCATAATCTCCATATACTTTTTTAAATAAGGCGTAATATGTTTATAATCAGGAACGAGATTAACATCATAACGATACCCGATATGCTGACCGATTTCCTGTTCTCGCTCAGACTCTAGACTTTTGGCGTCGTCCATAAATTGATTAACATCTTTAATCTCAGAGCCTCTATACTGTGTTCCAGCCATGATTTTCTCCTTATACTTATGATACAGAATCGATCATAATTTTTTTGATACTGGGTGCCATATCTTTCACCCCTAGTTAAACATTAAAGATGGTGATAGTCTTCCACACCAACAGTATGATTTGTTCCAGCCAACGGAACAGCTGCCATCGCTGAAGCCTCCATAGTTAAAGCGGCCAAATCCTCGGGTTCAAGGCTATGAAGATTTGTTTTCCCACATGCTCTAGCAAATAGTTGAGCCTCAATTGTAAGGGTATGTAAAAAATTATATACGCGCTCAGCTGCTTCATCAGGATCTAACCTCTTTCGTAACTCTGGATCTTGAGTGGCTACACCCACAGGACATCTACCCGTATGGCAATTATAACAATAACCAGGTTCAGCGCCAATTTCCTCTGGGTAATTTGCCTCTGGGATATCCTTATTGCAATTTAATGCCATCATTACCGAATGTCCTAAGGCTATGGCGTCAGCTCCAAGAGCTATTGCCTTTGCAACGTCAGCTCCATTTCTTATACCACCAGCATAAACCAAACTGATTTCGCCTCTTTTTCCAAGATCATCAATTGCCTTTCGAGCCTGCCTGATTGCTGCCATACCAGGAACCCCTGTGTCCTCTGTTGCTAAATGAGGCCCAGCACCAGTACCACCCTCCATGCCGTCTATATATATGCTGTCAGGATCACATTTTACCGCCATTCTAACATCATCATAAACTCGTGCAGCGCCTAATTTTAATTGAATAGGAATTTGCCAATCAGTTGCTTCTCTTATTTCTCTTATTTTTAGAGATAGATCATCTGGTCCCAACCAATCTGGATGCCTTGCAGGCGATCGCTGGTCAATTCCAGCAGGCAATGATCGCATTTCAGCCACTTGGTCAGTAACTTTCTGGCCCATTAGATGTCCACCAAGGCCAACTTTGCAACCCTGGCCAATAAAAAACTCTACTCCATCAGCTAATACTAAGTGATTAGGGTTAAATCCGTATCTTGATTGAATACACTGGTAAAACCATTTAGAACTATATCGCCTTTCATCAGGTATCATTCCACCCTCACCAGAGCAGGTAGCAGTTCCAGCCATAGTCGCACCGCGAGCCAATGCTGTTTTAGCCTCATATGATAAGGCGCCAAAACTCATACCAGTAACATAAACTGGTATGTCTAGAACCAATGGATTCTTGGCCCTAGGACCAATAATTGTTTTTGTTTCACATTTTTCTCGATACCCCTCAATCACAAATCTAGTCAAAGTGCCGGGCATAAATGTAAGATCATCCCAATGGGGGATCTTTTTAAACAGAGAGAAACCTCTCATTCTGTATCGGCCTAATTCAGATTTAATGTGAATATCATCCATTACATGGGGAGGAAAAATAAATGAATTGCCTAGCCTATATGGATCACGATCCAATGGTTTCTTTTTTGGCATATTACCGTCAGCCATAGTACTTCTCCTTGAATTATAAAATTAGCTTTTTTTCTGTTGGCTCTAAATTGTCGTAGTTCCACAACATCTTGCCTGCGACTATTTTTGTGAAATGATCTACACCCTTATCTGGCATCAAGCCATATTGAGTGAGTTTTCTGGTCAACCAGGCTTTATCTAAATCAGACAAGGGCTCTTCAATTGCATCAACCCCCAAAGACTGAATTTCGCCTCCTATATAGATGGTGCCATCATACATGCTATCGCCCAGATTCTTCCCAGCGTTCCCACAAACAACCATTCTCCCACGCTGCATCATAAAACCTGATAAAGCACCGGTATCTCCTCCAACAATAATTGATCCACCCTTCATATCTATTCCTGTTCGAGAGCCCACACTTCCTTTGCAAACAAGGTCACCACCTCGAATCGCTGCTCCAAAAGTAGATCCGGCATTTTTTTCAACAACTATGGTTCCAGACATCATGTTTTCACCACATGACCAACCAACTCGACCATTTATCCTAACATTAGGACCATCTATCAACCCAACTCCAAAATATCCCAGTGAGCCTTCAAAAATGAGATTTAGACGGTTTAATATACCAACACCAAGTGAATGCTTTCCTCTTGGATCTTTTATAACAATTGTACCATAGCCTTGATCCATTAATGAACGGATTTCCGAATTAACCTCAGTTTCTGTCATATCACCAGTGTCAATTTCTGTACGTTTATTGTAGTCAACATCAGGTGCCCAAGGATATGTGAAACGCTCTTCTGCATCCTCATCAAATTCAATAAACATCGATCGACCTGTTAGCTGTTCAGTTCTCATTCCAAGAGCCGTTACTCGCTCTTCTTGAGATAACTTTTTTAACTCAGTACTGCTTAAGCTTGCCATACCCTAACCTCCTCATCATACGGATCATATGTATCAATTTCTTGTGGTAAAATTGCTCTTATTGCCACTTCTTCAGAGGCCATAGCAATCATATCTTCACTTTCATAAAGCACCAGAGGTTTAGCAGCCATGGTATCCTTGGCCATTCCTAATTGATCTTTTGTTGCTACCAAGTAAGTGAAAACTCCATCTATTTCTTCAATAGATTTTCGCAAACTATCCTCTAAAGACACGCCATTTGATAAATCATGAGCTACATACACTGCCAATAATTCACTATCACAATTCGATACAAATCTATGCCCTTTTCTCTCCATCATCCGTCGCATGATCCAGTAATTTGTAATCTGTCCATTATGGACAACACTCACATCGTTATATGGAAAGGCCCAATATGGATGCGCTGATTTAATATCAACATCAGACTCTGTAGCCATTCTAGTATGGCCAATGCCATGAGTTCCATTAAAGTTTTTCAAACCATACAGATCCGATACAACAGTTGCGTCACCAAGATCTTTTATCAACTCTAGACCACTACCCATTGACAATATTTCAACGCCCTCTGTTTCCTCAATATGTTCTGCCATAGTTCCTGTATCGCCCGTATGGCTCAATACATAACGAAGGGCATAAGGAGTAATGGTCTCTTTAGATTTAACTATCGCTCCATTTTCAGCTAATATTGAATCAACTTCTTTAATCCTGTTTTCTAATATTTGAGCCACTCCACGGCCCTTGCTCATGTCATCTGCTTCAGCAGCTTTTAACCTCATTATATAATCACCAGTTGAAGCGTCTCCATAAACAGCATACCCAGTCGAGTCGGGTCCTCGGTGTTTTAAAGCCTGAAGCATTGAGGTCATTTCACTCCCAACGTTCGAACTTTTACCGCGATGAATAAGTCCTGCAATTCCACACATTCTTGTGCCTTTCTTTTGAATTATTTCTTGGACAAATAACTAATTGTCCGTTTGGTCTCGTTTAAGATTGAGCGTATGCTTTTACTTAAGGCAAACACTCCATATAAGTATCACTATCCCAGTCCGTAACAGTGGACATGAAACGTGCCCATTCATCAGACTTATATTCATGATAGAGCCTGTACATCTCACCGGGCATTCCGCGCTGAACCACCTCATCAGCTTCTAAAGCTTCTAAAGCTTCCCCTAATGACATAGGTAACTTTTTGACGTCTTTGCCCTCTTTTATAGCTTCATAAATATTTCTCTCTTCTGGTTGACCTGGATCAAGTTGATTTTCGATACCATCATCTGCAGCTGCTAATATTGTTGAGCCCATAATGTAGGGGTTTACCATTGAGTCTACAGATCGATACTCAAATCTCCCTGGAGCAGAAACTCTGAGACCAGTTGTTCGATTTTGAAAACCCCAGTCTGCAAAAACTGGCGCCCAAAAGCCTGTATCCCAAAGTCTTCTATATGAATTAACAGTTGAACAACCAATGGCTGTTAATGCCCTTAAATGATGGACAATTCCCCCAATCGCATCAAGCCCGGCTTTTTGGGGCATTTGTGGGTCAGATCCATCGGGCATAAATGTATTCTCGCCACCACCTACATACATATAATTGTCACGCATTCCCGGCAAATTTTCTGGATCATTACCACATTTCACAAATTTATCTTCGCCCCCATGCCACAAAGACATATTATGATGGCAACCAGAGGCAGACACGCCCATGAAAGGTTTTGTCATGAAACAAGCAAATATTCCATGCTCACGAGCAACCTGAGCACAAATTTGACGATATGTGGTTAATCTATCAGCATTGCGAAGAACATCATCGTACATCCAATTTAATTCTAATTGGCCAGGAGCATCCTCATGATCTCCTTGAATCATATCAAGACCCATTTTTCGAGTATATTCCATTACCTTCATCGTAACAGGTCGTAAGCTTTCAAACTGATCAATATGGTAGCAATAAGGTTTTGAAAACCCATCATTTGGCTTTCCATTTTCATCGAATTTTAACCACATCATTTCAGGTTCAGTACCTACACGAAGACTCAAACCATTATGTTTTTTCTTAAATTCTTCATGTAGCCTTCTAAGGTTACCTCTTCCGTCAGCTGTTAGAAAGCCACCTGGGTTTACTTTTTCCTCTCTATTCCGAAACAAAGTGCAATAAAATCTACCTATTCTCTTATCCCAAGGTAATTGCATGAATGTTTCAGGCTCAGGGATCCCAACCAATTCAGCAGATTCTGGACCATAGCCTATATAATTATCAGACCTATCAGTGAAAAGATTTACAGTTGCTCCATATACTAATTGAAAACCTTTTTGAGCGATATTTTCCCAATGATCAGCCGGAATACCTTTACCCATAATTTTACCAGTAATTGAAACAAATTGTAGGTATAAATATTCTATACCCAACTCATCTATCATCTTACGAACTTCTTTAATTTTGTCGTTACGCCCTTCCGCCTCAACAAACTTCTCTAGATCCATCTCTGCCACTTTTCTTAACTCCCTATTAATCTGTTAAATATGACAACTCTACGTCGTCTTAATTTTTGATTTTCAGTAAATAAAATCGTGTAAATTTTTAGCTATCTCCCCAAGCTAACGAATCCGCAAACGATTATTTGCAAACTTAGCCACAAAAAGTGTGAATTAACCTGGAAAAATAATCAACCTTTTATGTGCCAATTAAACAAAATTAATTGACATTTACTATTTTTTGGTACATAATTGGACCAAATATAGGTAAGAAAAATGACAATCATAACCAAATCAAAACTCAACTCCACAGATATTGCCTCACAATTAAGACGGGAAATAAATAGCGGAACCCTTCAAAGATTCGAAAGATTCCCTCCAGAGCGCTCTTTAGCATCGAATTATAATGTCTCACGCGGAACCATTAGAGCAGCTATTAATAGGCTCGAAAACGAAGGCCTGGTAGAAACCAGAGCTGGAAGTGGCACTTATATTTCTAAAAAAGTTTCTGGGGAAAATAGCAGCGTTATTCAAAATGCAAGACCTTTAGAATTAGTAGATGCTAGATTTGCGTTAGAACCACATATCTGCAGGTTAGCTGTTTTACACGGAAGACATAAAGACTTTGAAAAACTTGACAGTTACTTGGAAGAGATGGAAAAAGACTCTGACAACCCAATTATATTTGGAGATGCTGACACTGCTTTTCATCGAGCTTTAGCTGAAAGTACTGGAAATAGTCTTTTGATATGGATGATAGAACAAATAACTTCAGTCCGAAATCAAGACGAATGGTCTAGAATGCGGAACTTAACTTTAAATGAAAGTATTATAAAAAAATATAATACTCAGCATCGTAATACCCTTATTGCAATTAGGGCAAGAGAACCCGAAAACGCCGCAAAAATGATGCGGGAGCATCTTCAAACAGCTCGCCTATCACTAACAATAGCTGCCGATGCATAGTTTCAATTAAAAATTAAAAAGTTATCTTGGCGATCGCTTTGCTAAAATTCTTTGAAGTGTTCGCCTGTGCATGTTTAATCTTCTAGCAGTTTCACTCACATTTCGATCACACAGCTCATAAACTCTCTGAATATGCTCCCACCTTACTCTGTCAGCACTCATTGGATTTTGTGGTGCTGGAGGCCGATCATCATCATGAGCTAATAATGCTGAAGTGACATCATTAGCATCTGCTGGTTTTGCCAAGTAATCAATTGCGCCTATCTTCACTGCTGCGACCGCAGTAGTAATAGCACCATAGCCTGTCAATATGACTATTCTGCTCTCTGGTCTTTTAGACCTAATAACTTCAACTACTTCTAAACCATTTCCATCCTCTAATCTGAGATCAACCACTGCATATTTAGGTGGTCTCACCGTAGCAATTGCTTTACCAGCTGCTATCGATCCAGCCATCTCGACGGTAAAACCTCTTTTTTCCATAGCTCTACCAAGACGTTTTAAAAACGGCTCGTCGTCATCAACTAGAAGAATTGATGGATCGCTTCCTATTTCTCGAAGTGTGCGCTCAGCCATTTATGTTATCCTGCCTTTTTTGATATAATAGTGCTATCGATATGATCGGTCAAATTGATGGTTATCATTTTATAAAGCAACTTACTTTTTCTGCCAACTGTTCTGCGGTCAACTCACGTCTAAAAAAGTCTACAAAACCAATTTCTGGTAAAACTAGATAAGTAAAAGCTGTATGATCTACAAGATAGTTCTCAGAGTCATCAGTATTTTGTTTCTTGAAATAAACTCTATACTTTTTTGCAACTTTTTTAATTTCATCTATTGAGCCGGTTAAGCCAACCATTTTGGGGTGCATGTAATCTGTAAATTGTTTTAATACTTCCGGAGTATCTCTGACTGGATCAAATGTTATAAATATTGGAGTAACATCATAACCATCTTCTTCTAACAGAGTTACTGCTTCAGCATTTCTATATGTATCCAACGGACAAATGTCAGGGCAAAAAGTGTAACCAAAATATATCAAAGATGGCCGTTTTATCACATCTATGTCAGTTACCACAATTCCATCTTCATTTATCAATGAAAAAGAACCCCCTATATTACCTGCTACTTGACCAGCCCTACATTTTGAAAAACCATTACCATTGTTATTGAAAAATATAATGTACACCGATGCGCTAATTAAAAACACAGCGATACATACAGCACCTACGATTAAATAAAAAAATTTCAAAATTATCCTCTAATTATTCACATTGATTGAACAAACATACCCATGTATTCAATACATGAAATTCTTATTGCGACAAGAAGGCTTATCAATGTCTGATAATTCAGTTCATTTTTTTAACCCAGATGCACGTTCTGAATGGGTTCGTCTGCGAACATTAATTCTTTTAAGATGGATGGCTATAATTGGTCAGGCCGCTGCTGTATTGGTTGCAGTGTATTTTTTAGCCTTAGATATTTCTATTATCACCTGCTTTGTCATTATTGCCACTTCAGTATTGGCTAATATTATCGCAATAACCCAATATCCTGAAAATAAGAGACTAAGTGATAAAGAAGCGATGTTTACCCTTCTTTTTGACCTCGCTCAGTTAATATTGTTATTATTTTTTACTGGAGGTTTAAATAACCCTTTTGCTCTTTTAATATTAGCTCCTGTGACTATCTCAGCCACTACCTTAAGACTACGTTCAACACTGATATTGGCAATTAGTGCAGTGATATTAGTAACTCTCGTTACTAGATTTCACTTACCATTAAAGGGTTTTGATGGAACAATTTATCAGCTTCCATTATTATTTATAGTGGGCTTTTGGAATGCGTTGATAATTGGTATTATCTTCTTGGCTTCTTATGCTCGTCGAGTAAGTGTTGAATCCCATTCAATGAATCAAGCACTACTTGCAACACAGATGGCTTTAGATCGTGAGCAGAAGCTTACTGACTTAGGAGGCGTTGTGGCAGCAGCAGCTCATGAGCTGGGAAGCCCTCTAGCAACCATTAAACTAGTCAGTACCGAACTCGAAGACGAACTAAAGAAAATGCCAGAACTAAAGGAGGATGCTGCATTAATTCGAGAGCAAGCAAATCGTTGCCATGATATTCTCAAAAGTATGGGCAGTTCTGGAAAGGATGATTTGCACCTAAAACAAACCCCAATATCAGAATTAGTTAGGCAGGCGGCTGAACCACACGCCGACCGAGGAAAAAAAATAAATTTTACTGTTTTTAGTGATGAACATGATGAAACATCAAATGATGAGCCAATTGTAGCAAGATCCCCACAGATCATTCATGGGTTAAGAAACTTAATACAAAATGCGGTTGATTTTGCCTCAGAAAATGTTTGGATTGACTTAAATTGGTCAGAGGCAAAAATTATAATAAGAGTTGCCGATGATGGAAATGGATTTCCTGCTGATATGCTCGGTAGAATGGGTGAACCATTTATTAAAAGACGAAACTACTCATCTGCAATGGAAATTAGACCTGAATATGAAGGTATGGGTTTAGGAGTTTTTATCGCAAAAACACTTTTAGAAAGGTCAGGCGCGTCGCTATCTTTTTCAAATAATCATAAAGCACCAAATTTGGATGAAATTGTTTATAGTGGAGCGTTAGTGGAAGTGTCTTGGCCAAGTAACAGAATATCGTTAGAAAAAAATAATATATATGCCCCGCTTGGGGAAAATAAATTAATTAAATAATTGTTTCTAAATACCTTATAAATTTACTAAACGATATTTATACATAAACTGATTTAAAAAATAAATTTTCAGTAAGCAACAAAAGGGAATTAAAAAATAATAAAAATATGCGTATCAAATGAAGATCAAATGCGAGAATTGGCATATTCTTTAGCGCCATGTTTACCACAAAGAGGGGCCTTATTGATTAAAGGACCACTTGGAGCAGGTAAAACCTGCTTTTGCAGGCATTTGATACAGGCAAAACAGGTGCTAGAAATTAATCATTATGAGGATGTGCCTTCGCCTACATTTACACTGATACAGACTTATCAGTTTGATAATTCAGAAATCTGGCATTGTGACTTATATCGAATAAATAAAAGTGGAGAGCTGTCTGAGTTAGGTCTAGAAGAAGGGTTTGAAAATGCGCTATGCCTTGTTGAGTGGCCTGAAAAGCTAGATGATGCAAAAATCAATGGGCTTGCAAATATTCAAATTATTACCAACTCTAATCCTGACGAAAGAGAACTTATTTTTCATAGTTTAAGTCCAAGATGGAAAAAGTTCTCAAATGTATTTGAGAGTATAAAATTTTGATAAGGCCTGAAAAGATAGAACGGTTTTTAAGACATCATGGGTGGGATGATGCTAAAACTGAAAAAATTAATAGTGATGCATCAAATAGGAAATATACTAGACTGTTTAAGAAACAAAATACTTCAATTTTAATGGACTCAGATCCTACAACTAATGAATCAATCGAAAATTTTATTTATTTTACAAACCAGTTAAGAAAACAGAAGTTTTCTGCTCCAAAAATTTATGGTCAAGACATTTGTAATGGACTTCTTCTACTAGAAGATCTTGGATCAGATTCTTTCGCAAATATTTTAAAATCCAAACCCCATTTAGAAAATCATATTTATCAAGAAGCCATAAATCAATTAATTGAGATACGAAAAAATAAAATACCCCACCTCACAAGAAAATACGATCTTAAAATACTACTTCAAGAGGCAGTTTTATTTTCAGAATGGTACTTATCACCACTTAGAGCCTCATATGAATCTAGTCACCTTTTAAAAATTTTAAGAGTTTCTCTGCAAGAAACATTGAAACAAGATACAACTCTAGTTTTAAGGGATTATCACGCTGAAAACCTTATGTGGCTTCCAGATCGTAGAAATAATAGAAGAGTGGGTTTGTTAGATTACCAGGACGCATTGGCTGGAAATCCAGCCTATGACATAGCATCATTATTAAAAGATGCGAGGAGGGAAGTCCCAAAAAAATTACAAGAAGAACTAATAAAATATTTTCTTAAAAAAACAAATTTAGATCATGCTGTTTTTTCAAGAGACTATTCAATTTTAAGTGCACAAAGGAATTTGAAAATAATTGGTATTTTTTCACGGCTAAGCATTCGAGACAATAAATCTGGTTATCTAGATCTAATACCAAGGGTCTGGAAAAACTTACAAGATGACCTGAAACATCCAAGCCTTAATGAACTATCAGAATTTATCAAAAGCAATTCACCTCAACCCACGCTAGAAAACCTGGGAAAATTATTTAAAGCATGACAGAGACTATAGATACAGTTCTAATTTTCGCCGCAGGTTTTGGCACAAGAATGCTACCATTGACCGCTACAAAACCCAAGCCACTAATTTTAGTAAGTGGCAAGACATTATTAGATCATTCAATAGATTTAGCTATAAACGGACATGTAAACCATATTTTTATCAATACTCATTACCTGTCAAAGCAAATTGAAAAACATTTAGAAACTTATAAAAATGTTCAAATAAAATTTGAGAGTCCTCACATTCTTGATACTGGGGGTGGATTAAAAGCCATTTCTCCAAATCTAAAAAAGTCTCCAATATTTACATCAAATGTTGATTGCATATGGAAAGGTTGTAACCCTTTTAAAATACTGCGCCAACATTGGTCTGCAGAAAAGATGGATGCATTGCTACTGCTAATACCAATAAAAAATAGCGTTGGGTATTCTGGAAGAGGGGATTTCAAAATAAATGATGCTGGACTGGTAGGACGCGATACAGAGTCTAGCCTTGTATATTCTGGGATTCAAATAATTAAACATGAGATATGTTTAGACAATAAAAAGAAAATATTTTCACTTAATGAGATTTGGGACACTCTCATTAAAAAAGAAAAATTATATGGTGTCCTTTACAATGGAGTATGGGCAGATGTTGGAACTTCAGAAAACATAAAACTAGCTGAGGATATAATAAATACAAAACTATGATTAATAATCAAAATAAACCTACAATATTTGGAATAAGTATAGGAAAAAGTTTTTCAGACTGTTTTGTGGAAGGGTTTGTTGAAAGATTTTCAGGCTACGAACAACAATACATTTCAAACATTACATTATATGTAAATACAAACAAAATGTCTGAAAATATAAAAGACAGCTTTTTAAGAATTTCACCAGGGTTTTTACCAAAAATATATAATGTCTCTGATCTTCGACATCTCGCCATTGAGGCTAGCTTACCAGAGCTATCAAACCCTTTAGAAGAACAGCTAGAGTTAAACGATTTAATAAAAGTTTATTTAGAAAAATTAACTGCCCCTGCATCTATATCTTCTTCATTCGATCTAGCTTATGAACTCATTGATTTAAGAAATGAAATGTATTCAGAAAATGTTTCGCCTCAGAAAATAAAAAGCCTTTCACAGGATAGCGCCTCATTACACTGGCAGCAGACTTTGAAGTTTATTAACATAATTTTTGAGTACTGGAACAAGGCTACCAGTAAAGCAAGTATTGAATCTATAAATTCAAAAGTACTAAAAGTCTTAAGAACGAAATGGCAAACGCATCCGCCAAAATATCCAATAATAATTGCTGGATCCACAGGATCACGAGGTACAACAAAAGTATTGATGGAGTTAGTAGCCAAACAAAGAGTTGGTTACGTCGTGCTGCCTGGATATGACTTTAATCAAACAAAAAAAGTTTGGGATATTTTTAAAGGTTTTGAAAACTTTGAGGATCATCCACAATACCGATATTATAAATTAATTAACGCGCTAAAACTAAAACCAGAAAATGTAAAAAGCTGGAATAATTCCGAACCCAATACTTCGTTAAGAAACAAATTTATCTCTCTAGCTTTAAGACCAGCTCCTGTAACAGACCAATGGTTAGAAGAAGGTCCAAAATTAAAGAATCTAAGATCTTTCTCAGACGGCTTATCCTTAATAGAAGCTTCAACACTGCGTGAAGAAGCTGGCGCTATTTCTCTCTGCATCCGAAAAGCAGTTGAAGATAATAAATCCGTATCTTTGATAACTACTGATCAGGACTTAAAACGCCTTGTAAAAGCAGCATTAGGTAGGTGGAATTTAATTCCTGATGATAGTTCTGGCAAAAGTTTATCTTCATCTCCTCCTGGAATATTTTTAAGACAAGTTGCAAATATTTTTGGCCAAGACTTAACACCAGAAAATCTTATACCACTGCTAAAGAATCCATTAACGAATACTGGTGCCAAGCTGCGAGGAGAGCACCTTTCTAATGTTAGAGAGATAGAATTTAAGTTGAGGCGTGAGGGAAACAGTTATGTTTCAGTTCTTGAGTTTTTGAAAAATGAAACATTTGACGAGCAAGAAAATGATAAATACCCATGGATAGAGTGGTTTAGCAAAGCACTTAAGGATGTTGAAAGTTTCAAAACTGCACCACTTAATGTTTTCGTAGAAAACTTAATAATGCTGAGTGAAGATCTTTCAAATGGCCCAACTGACAAAGATGGAGTCTTATGGGAACATAACAGTGGTATAATGGCAAAAAAAGTACTCTCAGAACTTATTTCGGTGGGAAAAAATATAAAAAATATATCTTGTTTTGAGTTTAGAACAATTCTCACTTCAGTTCTTAATCGTGAAAAAGTTCGGGAAACTGTTACTGCCCACCCATTGATAAAAATTTGGGGAACGATAGATGCTCGTACATCTACTACTAATGTCACAATTCTTGGTGGAATGAATGAAGGTATCTGGCCAAAATTACCTAAATTAGACCCTTGGTTAAGCCGATCCATGAGAAAAGAAGCTGGATTATTGTCACCTGAGAGAAATATTGGTTTGTTAGCCCATGATTTCCAGCAAGGTATTTCAGGTGATGAAGTTATTATTTCCAGAAGTTTAAGAATTAACGATACACCAGCCATACCCTCAAGGTGGTTAAATAGAATTACAAATCTACTTAAAGGATTGGGAGAAGATGGTGCAAATGCACTATCTACTATAAAAACTGCAGGGGATTTTTGGATCGATTTGCTTAAAAAAATAGAGGCACCAATAGATATGGTTGCACCGTCAGTACGCCCATCTCCTATCCCACCATTAAGTGCTATGCCAAAAAAATTATCAGTAACTCAGATTGAAACTCTGATTAGAGATCCATATTCAATTTATGCTCGTCACATACTACAATTGAAAGAGCTTCAACCCCTAAAAAAACAAGCTACTCCATTATTAAAAGGCAACATAATTCATAAAATACTTTTGCAATACTCAGAGCAAACAAAAAACGACAAAATATTGAGCAATTCGAAAGTTTTAGAAATTTTAATCGAAAAGATCTTTGATAAAGAAGTGCCATGGCCGGCTATTAGAGTAATTTGGAAAGAACAATTCAAAAAAATTGCTCCATTATTTTTAGAATCTGAACGCATTCGAAGAACTCAAGCAAAGCCTCTATTCTTTGAACATCCCGGATTAATATATTTTACAGAGATTGATTTCTCCCTTTCAGCTATTGCCGATAGAATAGACGAGAAAGAGTCAAACGAGCTGGTAATATACGATTATAAATCGGGCAAAACACCAACCTTAAAACAAATTAATTCGTTTCATAAACAGCTCCTGCTAGAGGCCATAATTGCTAACAGAGGAGGATTTAAGAATATTCCCCCAAAACATGTATCATTAATCAATTATATTAGCATGAGCAGCAAACATAACAATGTTCTAAAAACATTATCACCTGAAGAAATAAAAAATACCGAAAATGAATTTTTGAACCTTATCAAGTGTTATAAAGAGGAAAAAATGGGCTTTACTGCTAGGCTCAGAATGGAAAAAGTTAGCTTTACCTCGAATTATGATCATCTCTCCCGATATGGTGAATGGGATGAGACCAGCACTCCAGTAAAACAGATATTAGAATGACAGCAGTTTCAAACGCAAACATGGCTCAAATAAAAGCTGCTCAGCCTAGTAGCTCAACATGGGTGTCTGCAAACGCAGGATCTGGAAAAACTAAGGTATTGATTGATAGAGTCACAAGATTACTATTAAATCAAACGCTGCCACAACATATTCTTTGCCTAACTTACACTAAAGCCGCAGCATCGCATATGCAAAATAAACTCTTTGAAAGGCTTGGTGCATGGTCAATGCTATCTGATCAACACCTATTGATTGAGTTAAAAACATTAGGAGAAGAAGGCCAAAAACTAAATTTGGAAAAACTTATACAAGCTAGGCAACTTTTTGCCAGGGCCTTGGATGCTCCTGGCGGGTTAAAAATTCAAACCATACACTCTTTTTGCGCCTCAATATTAAGGCGTTTTCCATTAGAAGCGGGGATATCTCCCCATTTTATAGAATTGGATGAACGAAATATCAAACTTTTGCAGCAAGAAGTTTTGGATGATATGGCTATAAATGATATTTCTGGAATATTTTCTGAAGCATCGTTTTTATTACAAACTCATGAAACAAACTCATTTCTTGATGAGATAGCGAAATATCGTGATCTATTTAATAAAGCTTACAATAAGGAAGAGATTTATAAATTTTTTGAAATAAAATCAGATTTAAATTTAAAGAAAATAATTGAAACTGGGTTTTTAAAATACGATTTTTCTACAATAGAATCTTCAATAGAATATTTAGCCTCAGGGAGTTCTAACGACATTAAGATCGCCGATAAGCTAAAACTTCTGAATTTAAAATATATTGATATTAATTTACTATTGAAGCTTTCAGAAGTTTTTTTAGTTAACAATGACTCAGAGGTTCCTTTTCGAGAAAGGTCATTTCCAACCGTAGAAACAATAAAAAGAGCTGACGGTGGCTTAAATAAATTTATAGAATTCAAAAGTAAGTTTTGTCTTGATTTAAGAAATGCTAAAATTTTGTATCAAAATTTTTTAGCCGCAAATAGCACGATAATAATTCACAATTTTGCAAATGCGTACTTAAAAAAGTACTCCCAACTAAAATCCAACAAAGGTTACCTGGATTTTGATGATCAAATTCTACTGGTAAAAAAGTTGCTTTCTAAAAGTAGCATGGCCCAATGGGTAATGTATAAGCTTGATGGCGGTATTGAACATATTTTAATAGATGAAGCACAAGATACGAGTCCGGACCAATGGGATGTGATAAAATTGCTGACAGAAGAATTCAATACCATTGAACTAAAAACAGACAAGCCACGGACTATTTTTGCTGTTGGTGATGAAAAGCAATCTATTTACTCATTCCAGGGTGCCGACCCTTTTGCTTTTGAGAAAATGAAACAATATTTTTCTAAAAAACTAATTGAGGCTAATGAAGTTTTATCTGAACAAAATTTATTATATTCATTTAGATCAGCGCCAACGATATTAGAACTTGTAGATAAAACACTTAAGCAAGACGCATTATCACTAAACTTAATCAACAAACATATAGCATTTAAAGACAATCTGCCTGGTCGCGTAGATCTTTGGCCTTTTATTGAATCTGAAAAAACGGCTGAAACATCTCCATGGTTTCAACCTATTGATTCTATAAAACCAAATGACCCTAATATTATATTAGCAAAAAAAATAGCTAACGAAATAAAAACAATTTTAGCAAAAAAACAGGTTATCGAATCTGCAGGCGAGGTGCGAGAGATTCAGCCTAGAGATTTTTTAATTCTTTTGAGGAGCAGGAAATCTTTATTCCACGCTATAATCAAGGAGCTTAAGAGTAGTGGTTTGCCTGTGGCAGGAGCAGATAGATTAAACATCACAGCAGAATTAGCTGTGAAAGATTTGTTATCATTACTACATTTTTTATTAACCCCAGATGATGATCTAAACTTAGCTGCTCTTTTGAAATCTCCACTATGTAGCATATCAGAACAACATTTATATCATCTAGCACAAAACCGAAAAGGTTCATTATGGCAATCATTAATAAAAGCATCCAATGAACATCAAAATATTTTGAATTTCTTAATTGACATGAGAAATAATTTAGACTTTTGCCGGCCTTTTGAGTTGTTAGAGCTCGCATTAATTAAACACCAAAAACGGCTCGATTTAACAGCTAAGCTAGGTTTAGAGGCTGAAGAGGGCATTAATGCTCTATTAGATCAAGCACTGAACTTTGAAACACAAAATATTCCTGACTTAACCTCCTTTTTAATATGGATGGAGGGTGATGACATTTTCGTTAAAAGGGAATTGGAAACAGAAAGCTCAAATATTCGAGTTATGACTATTCACGGAGCAAAAGGCTTGGAGTCTCCAATAGTTATTTTGCCTGATACAGCAAGTAAAGCCAATAAAAATCATTCAAGGATTGTAAAGCTAAATGATAGTATAATCGCGATGCGAGAAACCAAAGACAATCAATCAAGCATACTTAAAAGCTCAATTGAAAGATCAAATATCCTTCAAAGGCAAGAAGAATCGCGTCTGCTATACGTAGCTATGACTCGTGCCGAAAGTTGGTTGATAATATGTGGAGCCGGTAAGCGTAGTAAGAACTCCGACTGTTGGTACGATACCATCGAAAACGGAATGAAGTCTTTTTCCAAAAAAACAGATTCTAAATCCGATGAATTAGGATTGACTATTAAAAGCGCAAATTGGATTACATCTTCTCACAAAAATACAAAAGTAATAGAACCAATTAAATTTGAAATTCCACCTTGGGTCGAAAAACCAAAAAGAAAAACTGATCAAACTCTAAAAAAAATTACGCCATCACAACTAACAGGTTCTAGACATTTAATAGGATCAACAAGAGATAATGAAAATAATACCAAAGCTCTTGGCTCTCAAATTCATATGCTAATCGAGTGTTTGCCTCAATTCACACCTCAATCTTGGGAAGAAATTGGTCATAATATTTTAAAAAATAGTGGTTATGAAAATTTCGAAAGTAGGAAAAATGCTATCAATACCTCTATCAAAATTCTTACTGATGACAATCTAAAATTTATCTTTAATTCCAATTCGGTTGCAGAGGTTCCGTTCCAAATAAAAATTCCAGAAGTAAGCAACACCGTATTCTCAGGTGTAATTGATCGTATAATTAATTATGAAGAAAGTGTATTAGCAATTGATTTTAAATCAAATTTTCTAGTGCCCAAATTGGTTTCAGAAGTTCCTGATGGTATCCTTCAACAAATGGCAGTTTATTTTAGATCTTTAGAAATACTTTACCCCGAAAAAAAGGTCGACATTGCCATTTTGTGGACTGAGACATCAAATCTTATGTTTCTGGATAATGCAACCTTAAGGAATTCTTTACAATCAGTCCTTAACACTTGACGTTTTTGTTCTCGATTCTTAGTTATATAGAAAAGGAAAAGGATTTTTGAAATGGCCACCATATCAGTTACAGACGAAACATTTGAGTCAGAGGTAAAACAATCTGTGACTCCTGTCGTAGTAGATTTTTGGGCTGAATGGTGCGGACCTTGCAAAATGATTGGCCCATCTTTGGAAGAACTATCAGAAGAGTATGGAGAGAAAGTAAAAATTGTTAAAGTAAACGTTGATGAAAATCCAAACTCTCCATCACAATTAGGGGTTCGAGGCATCCCAGCATTATTTTTGTTCAAGGATGGTGCAGTAGTGTCAAATAAAACAGGTGCTGCTCCAAAGGCAGCTCTCAAAGACTGGATAGATAGTTCAATTTAAAGCTTTTTTACGCATTATCTTGGAGTATTTTACCAGCTAAAAACAGCGAACCACAAATAATAATCCTACTATTTGGATGGGCTTTAATTATTTGTAGGATAGCATCTGAAACTTTTTGAGTCTTAAATGCTGAAAAACCAATTTCCCTAGCTTGATTAACAATAGTTTCTGCTGAATTGGAGTTTTCTTCACCCTGGATTCTTATCCCATAAAGAAATTTTGCACTGTTAAATAGAGGGTTTAAAAATGCTTTTAAGTCTTTTGTCTTTAACATTCCACATATTAAAATATTAGTGCGGCCCTTAGGCAACTGTTCAAGTGCATTCGAAATCGCAATACCAGCTGCTTGATTATGACCACCATCTAGCCAAATCTCTGACTCATTGGCCATTTTCACTAAAGGCCCACTTTCTAGCCTTTGCATACGAGCAGGCCAGTAAACATTTTTCATACTTTCTTTACAGGCCTCATCTGGAATAGAGAGTTCTCTCATCGCCGCGATTGCAGTTCCAGCATTTTCAATCTGATGCTGGCCAATTAATTTAGGTAATGGCAATTCTAGAAAGCCCATTGCATCCTTAAAAATTAACTTATCACTTTTAGCATAAACTTGCCAATGTTCCCCATAGATTTTAAGTTTGCTCTTTAGCTCAATTGCTCTTTTTTTTATGACATCAATAGCATCTTTACTTTGATGCCCCACAATGCAGGGTATACCTTCTTTTATTATACCAGCTTTTTCATTTGCTATCTGCTCGATAGTACTTCCCAAAAATTGCACGTGGTCCATAGATATTGGCGTTATAATGGTTAATTTAGGCTTCTTTAATATATTTGTAGCATCTAAACGACCACCCAAACCAACTTCCAATAAAGTATAATCTGCTTTAATTCTTGAAAATATTAAAAATGCTGCACATGTTGTAATTTCAAAATACGTAATTGGTTTTCCATTATTCGCAAGTTCACACTCATTCAAAATATCTGCCAACACATTTTCCGAAATTAAACTCCCTGCAACACGAATTCTTTCATGAAATCTTGTTAAATGCGGGGACGTGTAAACATGAGCAGATTCTCCTGAAGATTCTATTGCAGCCCTTAAAAAAGCTTGCGTTGAGCCTTTACCATTTGTCCCAGCAATATGAACAACTTGAGAGATTTTATCCTCTGGATTATTAAGCTTCTTAAGTAATCTTGTTACTCGATCAAGGGTCAGATCAATAATCTTTGGATGTAAAGATAATAGTCTATCCAGTACAACATCACTCTTTGATAAATGCATATGACTTCTTTTTAAGAATTGAATTATTTTAATAAAATATCACTTGCTGCCTTGCTCTAGTTCATCTGGCTTTGGCAAGTCGCCTTTAATAGCTGGGGGTAAACCCATAAGCATTCTTGTTAAACTAATAAGTTCATCTTTCATATGGCCTCGATGGATTACTCGATCTAGCATACCATGGTCTAATAAGTACTCAGCCCTCTGAAAACCTTCTGGCAATTTTTCTCTTATTGTTTGCTCAATTACACGCGGCCCAGCAAAACAAATTAATGCATTTGGTTCAGCAATTTGCACATCACCAAGCATCGCATATGAAGCAGTTACGCCCCCTGTAGTTGGATGGGTTAAAACTACTATGAACGGAAGTTTGGCTTCTTTAAGAAGCTGAATTGCGACCGTTGTTCGCGGCATCTGCATCAACGATAAAATACCCTCTTGCATTCTAGCTCCACCCGCAGCTGAAAATAGTATTAAGGGACATTTTTTTTCCACGGCTAATTTACATGCTTCAATTATTGCATTGCCAACATACATACCCATCGATCCACCCATAAAACCGAAGTCTTGAACAGCAGTGACAACCCTTGCTCTTCCCATATAACCTTCCGCTACCACCATAGCCTCTTCTGACTCAGTTTTTTTCTGCGCTGATTTCATACGCTCAGGATATTTTTTTTGGTCTTTGAAAGACAAAGGATCATTAATAGGTTTTGGAACATCCAATTCAATGAACTTTCCATCATCAAATAAATTCTTAAGGCGATCACGTGGAGAGATATTCATATGATGATCACAATTAGGACAAACATTTATATTTTGTGATAATTCTCGATGAAACAACATTGTTCCACACTCTGTACATTTGGTCCAAAGGTTCTCTGGAACATCTCGGCGGGAAAAAAGCGAATTTATCCGCGGGCGAACATAATTCGAAATCCAATTCATATTAAAGTGTTCCCTTAGTTATTAGTGGCCATTTAAAAATCAAAGTGGACTTTTGTAAGTCTTTATCCAATAAAATAATATTAAGAAAGTAATTAAATGGAATAGTGTTTGTGAAATTATTATATAAGTCATATAAATGCCAGTCTTATCAACATAATAGTTTATTAATGCCAGCCCAGAAAAATTATCACCCATTCCAAAAAATAAAACACCTATAATATTATTAAAAAAATGCATTCCAAGTGCATACGTTAAATTTTTTGATTTCACTGTTAAAATACTTGTAAGCATTCCAAAAATTGCTGCATTAACCATATAAAAATACGTGTTTTGGCCAAAAGATTGATAGTCAAAATGTCCCAAGCCAAATACAACAGAAGGAAAGAAAGCCCAAACCCAGAAAGATTTAAATCTAGAGATCAATTGCTGCAAAAGATATCCCCTAAATAACATTTCCTCTGCAGAAATTTGAATAAAAACTACTATACAGGCGGGAAAAACCCAAGGCAGCCACTCCCAAAAACTAATCATTATTCTTTCTGGAAGATTTTCCTTTTCAAAAACCAAAATTTCCAACGGTACAAGAAAAAAAGAAATTAAAAATACAATAAAAGTGGCAAAAATAGCAATTAAAAACTGCCGCCAATTAACCTTGCCGAAAGGGCCCAAAAGTGAAAAATATGATCGCTTATGTATCAAATTAACAACGCAGAATAGTGATACATGCCAGAAAAAAAACGATGCGAACAGTAAAATTATTGAGATTTTCAAGTGTTCGTGAAACTTAAAATACTCAAGATTTGAAATTATTATTAAACTAAACCAATATAATGAGCACAAGATTGATAAAAATAAACCCAAGCCAATAATTGATCGCCAGATTTCTGTTTTTTTTATACTATTGTGACTATATAAATCATAACTCTTCACGTTCTGTACCCTAACACTTAGACCTGCTTCTTTTCACACCTTTAAATTCTTGCTCTTCCATCTTTGGTCAATTAATTACAACAAATAGCAACTAGAAATTTATTAAGACATGAAAAAAAAATCAAACTTAATATTAATGATCCCACTAATACTCTGTGGTTTTATAATGAGCAGCTGTAACACAACTAACGTTCTTAATAGTCAGCTTCAAAATAAGGTACCACCAACTTCACGTGCCATTATATTTTCCAAGAAAGTTGTGATCCAAGCGCCTTCGGGGTTTTGCATAGATGAAACTGTTTCAAAAATAACGTCTAAACCTGCATTTATTTTGTTTGGTAACTGTGCAGCAATTGCACAATCCAATTCGACCTACCAATCAAAAGTATCAGCAGTGTTAACGGCAACAGTAAGTAAAATAAAATCTGATGAAAGTTCATTTAAAAGCAAGCATCTAGATACTTATCTTAGATCAGAGTCCGGTAGGGAGTTGCTTAGTATGAGCGGAGACTCCAATAATATAACGGTTTTAGATAGTTTTAAAATGGATAGCTCTTACTTTGTTCTTGTCAAAAATACAGGTGAAAAAGCCTCTAAAGGCATATCTGACTATTCCTGGCGCGCTTATTTACAAATAACAGGTCATCTAATTGTAGTTTCAATTATTGGTTTTACTAATAATCCAATGACACACGATCAAAGTTTGAAAATTATACGGCATTTTGTCAATGACATTAGAATTAATAACGGTTTAAGCCCAACACTTGTCCCAATCGATTACATTAAAAAAATATAATTAGTAAAACTTTAAATACTTAAAGCTCTTTTTTATTAGCTAAGCTATCCATTATTTTCACCAATTGATGCGCAATTGGCTCTTCTGACAAAGCATGTCCAGCAGTTGGTAAAATATCAAGATTACAATTAGGCCAACTTTCCATTAGTTTGTATGCTGCTATCGGCGGGCAAATCATATCATATCTACCATGAACAATATATCCTTTAATATGTAATATTTTATGCATATCTCGTAAAATTTGATTGTTCTCACGTAAGAACCCATCATTTATAAAGTAATGGTTCTCTATTCTTGAAAACGCTAAAGAATATCTTCCTGGAGGTATTGCATTGGTTCGGTCTCCCGCCATTGCGGCCATTCTATTTTCCCAAGCAGCCCATAATTGGGCAAAATGCGTTTGACTATTTACATCACCTGAAAACAATCTCTTATTGTATGCTAAAATTAAATCTTGTCGTTCCGATTTTGGAATCTCTTTTATAAAGTCATTCCATTCCTTTGGCCAAAAACGTCCAGCGCCCCCACCATAAAACCAATTAAGCTCCTCTTTGGTGTGTAAAAAAATTCCTCGCAAAACTAAGGAAGTAACTCGATCTGGATGTGATTGCGAATATAGCAATCCTAAAGTTGAGCCCCAGGAACCCCCAAAAACAATCCATTTATTTATGTCTAATTTTGACCTAATCATTTCAATATCAGCTATTAGATTCCATGTTGTATTATTCTCAACGCTAGCATGAGGTATAGAACGGCCACATCCTCTCTGGTCAAATAGAACTATCCTATAAATTTCTGGATTAAAAAATCTTCTCATAAATGGACTACAGCCACCGCCAGGCCCACCATGCAAAACTATAACTGGAACCCCACTTGGTGAGCCACATTGTTCGACATACAAAACATGACCCTCACCAACATCCAATTCAAAACTATCAAACGGTTCAATTGACGGATATAAATGTTTTAACGCACTCATTTTTTACAATACCTTTTATTTTTATTTTATGACCTTATTTAATACATATGTCGCAATAAAAAAAAGAAAATTCAATGCCATCAACGCAAAGCATAGACGCAAATGAAATTGAAAAATTTGAGGCCATGGCTGCAGAGTGGTGGGATCCTAATGGAAAGTTCAAACCACTTCACCATATGAATCCCTGCCGGTTAGATTACATAATCAGTCAAATTGAAATAGAATTTAACAGATCAACTAAAAACCAAAAACCATTCGATGGATTAGATCTACTAGATATAGGTTGTGGTGGAGGCCTGTTGTCAGAACCAATGGCTAGACTTGGTGCAGCTGTAACCGGAATAGATGCTGCACCCAAAAATATTCCAGTTGCGCAGACACATGCAGAGCAATCAGGACTAGACATAAACTACAAATTCATCACCGCTGAAGAATTAGTTAAAACCAAGAAACAGTATGATGTTATTTTGAATATGGAAGTTATTGAACATGTAAACAATCCAAATGATTATTTAAAAACTTGTCAAAAATTATTAAAACCAAATGGCTTGATGGTTTGTTCGACAATAAACAGAACTTCAAAAAGCTTCCTATTTGCTATTCTTGGCGCAGAATATATTTTGCGCTGGCTACCTAAAGGCACTCACAATTGGGCAAAGTTTATAAAGCCAGACGAACTTTCTAATTTAATTTCTGAAGCTGGTTTAGAGTTAGTCGATAAAAAAGGTTTTATTTTAAATCCTATAGCTTGGGAATGGCAAACATCTGATCGAGACTTGGCTGTTAATTATGTTACCACTTCAATAAAAAATAATAAATTTTAATTCTTCAAGGTGTTTCTAAGGTCTCTTATTATCGGCAAAACATCACGTAACTTTTCTACCCCAACTACTTCAACCATTTCTTCAATTAAAGGATTTATTTTCTTTAATCCCTCGTCTCTTACTTTTCTCCCACTCGAACTTATTACAACACATTTTCTGCGAGCATCGTCCCAGTCAGGCCGCATATGTATATAGCCGGCTGCTTCAAGTTTACCAAGTGTGTTTGTCATAGCTCCTCTTGTCAGTTGAAATAATTTAGCCAACTGTGACGGTCTACGCTCCTCACTGATGGTTGCTAGATAATTTAAAAGCATAAATTGACTTAATTCCATTCCATTTGGAAGTGCGCGATTAATTTTATGCCGCATTAGCTGATCAACCATTGAAATTTCACTAAAAAATAAGCTTGCTAAATTATCCATTTTATAACCACCAACTCAATTAACCATTAATGTAATTAAAGGATACTTATTTATAAAGTTATTGTAAAATTACACCAATCTTATTTTCACTTATGAAGGTTTATATTTTAACACTATAACATTTGTGGTTATTGATTTTTAAAAATTGTAACAAAGGGATTGTAAAAAAGCTCACACTCGCTAATTCACATAGTATGCAAAAACAGAATAAAATAACTGATCGAAATGCACTGAAAAAAAACCGTGCCAGAGCAATGAGTGCAAAAAATAGTTATTTTTATTTACATGAAACTGCGGTCGAGGAGATTGTGGAACGCTTAAGAGGAATTAATAGAGAGTTTAATAAAATAGCAATTGTCACTGGATATCCAGAAATTTGGAGGGCCAAATTTCCTAAAGCAGATATTTTAAGTGATAGTGACATACTTAAATTTAATGGAGACGAGTATGAGTTAATTATTCATGGTATGACTTTGCATTGGTCCGATGATCCAGTGGGACAACTAATACAGTGCAAAAATAAATTAATTGCAGATGGTCTTTTTCTGTGTGTTCTTTTTGGTGGAAAAACCCTCCATGAGTTAAAATACTCGTTATCAAAAGCAGAAATTGAAATATCTGGGGGTATATCTCCAAGATTTATGCCCATGGGTGAAATTCGTGACCTAGGTGATCTTTTGCAAAGAACAGGCTTTGCATTACCAGTAGCTGACAGTATCTTAAAAAATTTTTCATACAAAAAAATTCACGGACTTATTTATGATATTAGAAAAATGGGTGAAACAAATGTTTTGTTATCCCGAAAAAAAACCTTCACACGCTCAAAAATTATGGATGATATGGTTAAAATATACTCTGATAAATTTAAAGAAAAAGATGGTACCTTTACCGCTACATTTGAACTCATCTTCTTGACTGGTTGGGCCCCAAGCGAGAATCAGCAAAAACCTTTAAAGCCCGGCTCAGCTCAAGTAAGCCTAGCCAAATTACTTGACGATTTTCCAAAATGAACTATTCCTCATTGAAATAACAAGTAGGAAAAAAAGTGGCTTCCAAGCAAAGATATCAGTCAGAAGAAGATCATCCTAAAGTAAATTTTGGAAAAACTGGTATTTTAATATCAAACCTAGGAACGCCAGATGGGACTGATTACTGGTCTATGCGAAAATACCTAAGTGAGTTTTTATCTGACCGCAGGGTAATTGATTATTCACCTTGGATTTGGCAACCTTTACTTCAATTAATCATATTGTCTAAGCGACCATTTTCATCAGGAGCTGCTTATAGAACTATATGGAATAACGAGGATGACGAAAGTCCCTTATTAACTATAACTAAAAAACAAGCATTTAAACTCAACAAAGTAATGAAAACTCAATTTGGGGATAATGTGGAATTAGATTTTTGTATGCGATATGGAAATCCATCAACAGAAACTAAATTAAAAGAGCTATTGGGCAAAGGTTGTAGTAAAATTATTTTTCTACCACTTTACCCACATTATGCTGGTGCCACTTCCGCAACTGCAAACGATTCATTGTTTCGAAGCTTAATGAAGATTACTTGGCAACCATCAGTAAGAACAATAGAACCCTATTTTCAGCATCCAAGTTACATTAACGTTTTAGCAGAATCTGTTAATTCTGCTTACCGGCAATTAAATGAAAAACCAGATGTCTTAGTGACTTCTTATCACGGTGTCCCAAAAAGATATCTTATGCAAGGTGATCCGTATCATTGCCAATGCCAAAAAACTACCCGCCTTCTAAAAGAAAAGTTAGGATGGAAGGATGAGGAAATTATGACGACATTTCAGTCAAAATTTGGGCCTGAAGAGTGGCTTCAGCCCTACACCGTCAAGAAAGTCGCAGAATTAGCCAAAAATGGTATTAGAAACATTGCTGTGATCGCTCCTGCATTTGCCTCTGACTGTATAGAAACACTTGAGGAAATAAACGAGGAAATTAGAGAAAGCTTTGAAAGTTCTGGTGGTGAGAAGTTTACTTATATCCCATGTTTGAATGACTCTGATATCCACATAGACTTTTTGAAAGACCTAATAATAGAAAATGGATCAGGCTGGCTTTCTTAAAGTATTAAATTATTAAAATAAATTATTGGCTTATTAATGAACGCCTGTTTTTATTCGCGATGGATGTAATTTCAGTACTTATATTCAGAAAGCAAGCCTGGTCGCACCCCAAGTCCCATCGATGCATCAATTATTGAGCCATGTAGTACACTTGAAAGGGGGCAAGATAAAAAATGCACAATTGCAGCAATCTCTTGTGGTTCAATTAATCGCTTCTTTGGTAAGTTTAACAAAAATTTTTCGCGCTCATCAAAAGTTAGTTTGGACAAGGTGCTAGCTTCGAACATTGCAGTATTAGTTGCACCGGGACAGATCGCAAAAACGTCTACGTCCAGATGTACCGTTTCAGCGGCTAACTGGCGAGTTAAAAAAGCTACTGCTGCCTTACTCATACCATCAGAATGACGGAATTTTGGAAAAGCAGAAATACCTCCACCAACTGAACTTATGTTGATTAATTTCTTATTTTTTTTATCTGGTAATGCCAAAAAATTCTGACACATTTTTAGAGTTCCATCTGCATTTATATCAAACATGATTCTATCTTGATTTTCAGGATTACTTTCCCAATCAGCTATCGTGGCAGAGCCAACACCTGCATTGTTTACCAATACATCGATATGACCGTATTCTTTAATTATGCTCTGAAAACAGCCTTTTATAGACTCCAAATTACACAAATTTAAAGGGTATAAGTTTAGAAACTTTATATCACTAAATTTCTCCTTAATAATTTTAGGATCTTCAACATTTTCTACATAAGTTAATGCTACTTTAGCACCATAGTTTGCCAATCTCTCCACACACGCTCTACCGATACCACCAGTGCCACCCGTTATTAGAACAATAGTTCCATCAAGATAATATGGTGAAATTAAATCTAAATGAGTCATTTAATTTTTTTGCCTCTTGTAGTTAATATAAAAGATAAGTTTCTATACCAAACCTAAAGAACCAATTTGATTTACAGTATATCTCTTATTGCCGAAATCAGTGGAATATCCGCCGGTGGCATTGAGTAGTTTTTTAAGTTGTTTTTGTCTACCCACTTTAGTACTTGCCCCTCCATAGGTGTTGGCGTTCCCTCCCATTTTCGACAAACAAAAAGTGGCATCAGTAAATGAAAATCATTGTAGGTATAGCTTGCAAAACTAAGAGGAGCTAAACAACTTCTCCATGTATTAATTCCCAACTCCTCATTAAGCTCTCTAACCAATGCATTTTCAGGTTTTTCACCTTCGTTTATTTTTCCACCAGGGAATTCCCACAATCCAGCCATTGATTTATTGGATGGCCTCTGAGCGATCAACACCCTACCATCAGTATCAATCAATGCCGCAGCAACAACTAAAACCGTTTTCATGATCTATAATCTGCATTTATTGATATATACTGATGCGTAAGATCACATGTCCAAAAAGTAGACTTATGATTTCCTAAACCTAAATCAACATGTATTTTAATTTCGTCTCCCTGCATATATGTTGCGCCCTTTTCCTCTGAATAATGGGGGCAAACCCAGCCATCTTCAGCAACTAAGATGTCACCAAATTTAATTTTTAATAGATCTCTTTTCACATCTGCTCCCGATTTTCCAATCGCCATAATAATCCTCCCCCAATTTGGATCTTCCCCAGCTACAGCTGTTTTTACTAGCGGTGAATTCGCAATCGATTTTGCAACTTTTCTAGATGATGCGTAAGAAGAACCCCCTATAACTTCCACTTCGATAAATTTTGTGGCTCCCTCACCATCCTTAACAACTTGATGTGCCAAGTCTCTCATCACTTTCTTTAACTCTTCTTTGAAAACCTTCAGCTCAGTTGAGTTTTTATTCATAATCAATGGGCCACTCTTGCAAGTTGCTACTACCATTAAACTATCAGAAGTTGATGTGTCCCCATCGACGGTAATTGAATTAAACGTTTCTTCATTTAATTCTGAAACCACTTCTTCCAAAAGAGTTTGCTCGATCCTTGCGTCAGTAAATATGTAAACGAGCATCGTTGCCATATCAGGAGCAATCATACCCGAGCCTTTTGCTATACCTCCTATTTTTATGAGATCTTTATCAATTTTAAATTCTTTAAAGGATCCTTTTGCGAAAGTATCAGTAGTCATTATTGCATTAGCGGCACCTTCAATACCAGCACTTGATAAATTTTTTTTAAGACTAGAGGCAACATTTACTATTTTTTGCCAATTCAATGGCTCACCTATCACTCCTGTTGATGCGGTGTAAATATTTTCAGCTCTAATTTTTAGAATGGTTGAAAACTTAGAACAAATATTTTCTACTGCCAAAAAACCAGCCATACCAGTAAAAGCATTGGAGTTGCCTGAGTTTACTACAATTGCAAAAGGACCTTCAGATTTTTTAATAGCATTGAGTTTGTTCTGACAATCCAAAACAGCTGCAGATCGAGTGGCGGACTTAGTAAAAATTCCAGCTACAGAACTGCCTTGACATATATAGGTCAACATCACATCTGATCTATCGGTGTATTTAATGCCTGCCGCCTCATCAGAAAACTGCACTCCAGAAATACTCTTAATTACTGGAAATCCATTTTTTGGAGCGAGTGGTGAAGTTTTGCACATAATTCCCATCCTTTTTTAACTTTAAGTTATCTTTAATCCCACCTAATCATGTAATAGTGAATCTTCGCGGATTATTCTTGAATCAAATTCAAGATCTGTAAAAACAACATCTGCTGCGTCTATTAGCTTATTCATTTCAATTTCGATTTTCTTCTTTTTTATCTCTGTAATTAAATCTTCTCGAATTTCTTCAATTCCTGGAATTGGTATTATTCTAATCTCATTAAGTTTTATAATATGCCAACCAAACTGCGTAACAACAGGGAGGGAAACCTCATCTACACTTAACTTAGTCACTGCATTTTCAAATTCTGGAACCATTGCTCCTTCTCCAAACCAACCCAAAGCACCACCTTTAGCACCTGAAGGTCCTGTCGAATGTTTTTTGGCTAACTCCGAAAAATCAATGCCATTTTTCAAAGATTCCAATATTTTTTTTGCTTCCCCTTGGGTCTCAACCAAAATATGCGAAGCATTAAATTCTTTTTGTTCTTTAACTCCTACTAGAAAATCTTCGTATAAACTCTTTATTTCACTTTCCACAATCTCGACTTCAGATAAATTTCCCAATAGCTCTTGTGATAAAAAAGCTCGTGTTTGATTTTCCAAAGCATATTTAATTTTACGAGAGTTAGAATTAACATTTTGAGATAAAATTATTTGCTGAATAAGTTGTTTTAAAATACCATCAAACAAAACATTATCTTCAATGCTCTGATATTCCTCTGAAAGCCTAGAGCGAAAAGAAATAACATTACCGATTGTAATATTTTCTCCATTTACAGTAGCTAGAACAGTTTTTTCTGAGACCTCCTCTGCACTTAAGTACGAGATATGATTGACGTAAATAGCAAAAATAAAGCTTAAAAAAATAACTATACTTCTCATCTTTTTCCCTTTTTTGTGTATTAAATGTATTTTTAATCTCTAAATTTTTTATGTATCATTCTTATGGCAACGTTGACAGCAATAAAGACGACCCTTACATGCGAATACAACAGATAAAAAATTAACACTATGTTTCACTTCCTTTAATTAAGATATTTCAGTGTTACATTTTAAATAAGAGAATTATAGGAGACTATTTATTCTCCAATGAAGGAACAGGACAAAAACAATGCTAGGTCTTGGCACATTAAAAAGAAAAGTTTTCGGTAGCTCAAATGATAAAAAAATAAAATCTGTTCTCCCAATTGTTGTTGCAATTAACAAATTAGAGCCAGACTTTGAAAAGCTATCTGATTTAGAAATAATTAATAAAACTGAAGAGCTTAAAGGACGAGCTTTAGGTGGAGAAAGCATTGATACTCTTTTACCAGAAGCATTTGCTAATGTTAGGGAAGCAGCAAAAAGAGCCTTAGGACTGCGAGCATTTGACGTACAGTTAATGGGTGGAATTTTCTTACATCAAGGAAATATTTCAGAAATGAAAACTGGGGAAGGTAAAACCTTAGTTGCAACATTACCAGCATATTTAAATGCTCTTACAGGAAAAAGTGTTCACATAGTGACGGTTAATGATTATCTAGCTACTCGCGATGCAGAATGGATGGGAAAAGTGTATTCTGCACTTGGAATGACAACAGGGGTAGTAATTCCTAATCAACCAGACGAAGAAAAACAAAGCGCTTATGCTTGTGATGTAATATATGCAACAAATAATGAGCTAGGGTTTGATTATCTTAGAGATAATATGAAATCTGAGCTTTCTCAGATTTACCAAAGGGATCATCATTTTGCCATAGTGGATGAAGTAGATAGTATATTAATTGATGAAGCCCGAACACCATTGATCATCTCTGGCCCTGCAGAAGATCGAAGTGAGGTATATACGACTATAAATAAAGTCATACCTGGTATAACTGATAACCATTTTGCATTAGATGAAAAAACAAGAAACGTAACTTTTACTGATGAGGGCAATGAATTTATTGAACAAAAACTTAGATCTGAAGAAATTATGCCAGAAGGTCAAAATCTTTACGATCCTGAAAGCACCTCTTTAGTTCATCACGTAACACAAGCTTTGCGTGCTCACAAACTATATACAAAGGATAAAGACTATATAGTAAAAAATAACCAGATTATCTTGATCGACGAGTTTACAGGTAGAATGATGGAGGGACGCAGATTATCGGATGGGCTTCATCAAGCGATTGAAGCTAAAGAATCGTGTGCTATTCAACCAGAAAACACAACATTAGCATCAGTAACTTTTCAGAATTATTTTAGATTATATGATAAGCTGTCTGGTATGACAGGAACAGCCTCCACAGAAGCCGATGAATTCTTAGAAATTTATGGGTTAGGTATGGTTGAGGTTCCAACTAATGAAAAAATTAATCGTATCGATGAGCATGATCAAGTCTTTAGAACTTCATCAGAAAAATATAAAGCAATTATCGAAGCAATAACTGAGGCAAACGAAAAAACACAACCCATTCTTGTCGGAACAACATCCATTGACAAATCAGAGATGTTATCAAAGATGTTGAATGAAAAAAACATAAAACATAATGTTTTAAATGCAAGATTTCATGAACAAGAAGCGCAAATAGTAGCAAACGCAGGAAGAGCTGGTGCTGTAACTATTGCAACAAATATGGCCGGTAGAGGAACTGATATTCAGCTAGGCGGTAATATTGAAATGAAAATTTTGGAAGAATTAGAAAGTAACCCAAAAGGTGATGCAGAGGAAATCCGAAAGAATGTTTCTGCTATTGTTAGTAAAGAAAAGGAGGCTGTTCTCGCCGCGGGAGGCTTATATGTTCTAGCCACAGAACGGCATGAAAGTCGTAGGATTGATCATCAGCTCAGAGGTCGTTCTGGAAGGCAAGGTGATCCAGGAAAATCATCGTTCTTTTTGTCACTAGAAGATGATCTTATGAGAATATTTGGGTCTGAAAGATTAGAAAAAGTGTTAAATACGTTAGGTATGAAAGAAGGAGAAGCTATTGTTCATCCTTGGGTCAATAAATCTCTTGAGAAAGCGCAAGCTAAAGTAGAGGGCAGAAATTTTGACATCAGAAAGCAATTATTGAAATACGATGATGTCATGAATGACCAAAGAAAGGCTATCTTTGAACAACGTCTAGAAATAATGGAAGCGGAAGATCTTGCTGAGATAACTCAAGATATGAGACATCAAGTTATTGATGATCTTGTGGACGAATGTATGCCACCAAAAACTTATTCTGACCAATGGGATCTTGATAAGCTCGAAAAAGAAATTTTCGAACAAACAGGAACAACAACGGAAGTTGTTAAATGGGGGGAAGAAGAAGGCGTTGGGGATGAAATAATTCGTGATAGAATATACGATGCATCAGATAAGTTTATGGCCTCGAAGTCTATTGAATTTGGTGCAGAAACTATGAGATCAATTGAAAAGTCTGTGCTCCTACAGGGAATTGATCAAAAATGGCGCGAGCATTTATTGACTTTAGACCACTTAAGATCAGTTGTTAGTTTTAGAGGTTATGCACAACGCGATCCACTAAATGAATACAAAACTGAAGCCTTTGGCTTGTTTGAAAGTTTGTTAAATGGGCTTCGAACGCATGTTACAGCACAATTAGCTCATGTAAGACCATTAAGCCCTGAAGAACGTCAAGAAATGATTAAGAAGATGATGGAAGAGAAGATCTTAAACTCTGCTAATTCAAAACCTGAAGAACCTAGAGAAATTATATTCGATGAAAATGATCGAACTACCTGGGGAAATCCAGGAAGAAATGACAAATGCCCTTGCGGTTCAGGCAAAAAATTTAAACACTGTCATGGTAGGCTATAAATAACAGTTTTAATTTTATTTAATAATGATTCTTAAATATTTAGAAAGATAAAGGATGAGATTTTGGTTAATTTTTTAAAAACAAAGATTAGCCAGCTTATATCAAGCATAAAAATCGCAACTCTGCACAAAATAAGGCCTATTAAAAGCTTTGAATATAAGGGTGCAGATATAAAGCAAGATATTTACCAAAAATATAACTTTTCGGGTGATCTAGTGGATATTTTTGTAAACAATAAAGATAAAATTATTCATAAATGGCATCATTATATACCTATATATGACAAGTATTTTAACATCTATAGAAATAAAAATATCCGCTTTTTGGAATTAGGTGTTTCTAAAGGGGGTTCATTATCGATGTGGCGAAAGTATTTTGGAAAAGATGCAACTATTTTTGGCATAGATATCCAAGAGAGTTGTAAAGATTTTAATGGAATTGATGGCGAAGTCCGCATTGGATCACAAAACGATGAAAATTTCTTATTGGACGTGATTAATGAGATGGGAGGGGTAGATATTATACTAGATGACGGCAGTCATAAAATGAAACATATTAGGAAATCTCTTAAAGTGCTTTTTCCACAACTAACAGAAGGTGGGATTTATATGATAGAGGACCTTCATACATCCTATTGGAAAAGATATGGTGGTGGGTTTCGTTCTAAGTTAAATTTTTTTAATTTGGTTCGGGATTTAACTGATGACTTGCACCACTGGTATCACAAAAAGCCTTTAAGATTAAAAGCTGTGTCTGAAAAATGCTCAGCCATTCATATATATGACTCGATTGTGGTTCTTGAAAAAAATAACAACTACGCACCAACACATTCTAGAGTGAGTTAACTATATTCTTAAATTATCTTGACTAGTTATAACTCAGAAACTCGTAAAAAACTTATTCTCAGGTGAAGTAGTAAAAATTTCGAAACCATCTTTAGTAACTGCTATTGAATGCTCAAATTGTGCAGACAAAGACTTGTCTCTTGTTACCGCTGTCCAATTATCAGATAAAATTTTTGTTTCTGGTCTTCCTAAATTAACCATTGGTTCAATTGTGAAAAACATGCCCTCTTCCATTCGAGCGCCCTCACCCCAATTACCATAATGTAAAACATTCGGCTGAGAATGAAATACCCTACCCAAACCATGGCCGCAAAAATCTCGAACAACACTCATGCGCTGAGCTTCTACATAACGCTGAATAGCTGCTCCAATATCTCCAAAGGTATTTCCTGGCTTTACCTGTTCAATGCCTAGCATTAGTGCGTCGTGAGTCACTTGAATCAGACGTTCAGACTTTCTGTTAGCTTTTCCAGCTATGTACATTCTACTACTATCACCAAACCAGCCATCTAAAATGCAAGTAATATCGATATTCAATATATCGCCATTTTTCAATTTTTTGTCTGATGGAATACCATGGCAAACAACATGATTAAGAGAAATACATGAAGATTTTGGATAACCTCGATAGCCCAAAGTGGCAGGTGTTGCACCGTTTGAAATCATAAATTCATGGCAAATTGAATCTATCTCATCAGTAGTTACACCCGGATATACATGATCTACTATCATATCTAGAGCCTTAGCCGCTAAATTACATGACTTTCTCATACCATAAAAATCTTCGTTCTCATGTATTTTGATACCCTCTCGAGTAACCCTTCTTTCAGCCTGCATCATTAAAACTCATCCTATTTATTAAAGCATCACAAAGAGGTATCCGCCTACCAATCTTAATAATTTCTTTATTTATTACCGTATCATAACACAAGACCTCAACACCGGCCTCAGATGCCTTTGAAAAACATTTAGCGTAAAAGGGGTCCAAGTCATCTGAAATATCAAAAACCTCACAATCATTGCGACATATCAAAAATAGCATCACAGCTCGAAAGCCACTTTTAACCATTTTTTCTAGTTCTATTAAATGTTTGGCTCCACGACTAGTAACACTATCTGGAAATTCTGCAATTTTTTTCCTCCTTGATAACGTTACACTTTTTACCTCAAGATAACATTTAGGCTTATCATTAAATTCTAACAAAAAATCAATTCTACTATTAGTGCCATAAGGCACTTCACTAAAAAAAGAAGAGTAGTTTGATAATTCGACGATTGAATTTTCATTGAGTGCTTCTTTGACAATTTTATTTGCCAATCCAGTATCTACAACTACAAATTTATCAGGTGATAATTCAGTAAGCTTCCACGAAAACTGTAATTTTCTGCTAGAATTGTTGCTATTTTCAATCCAAACTTTTTGTCCAGGCGCTGACAATCCCATTAATGATCCTGTATTTGCACAATGTACTGTCATTAAATCATTATTTTTTGTTCTGACATCAGCCAAGAATCTTTTATAACGTTTAATTAATAAAGCGGGCTCTAAAGGGCTTTGAAATTTCATGGTCTAACGACTATATGAGGATAAACTACCTTTCAAGGACAAGTAAATGAACAATCCTACTGCCGCAATGATAGTAATTGGTGACGAAATTTTGTCTGGTAGAACACGAGATTCCAATATGCACTATTTAGCTAAAGAGCTTGGAAAAATTGGAATATTACTGCAGGAAGTCAGAATAGTATCAGATCAAGAAAATGCAATTGTATTTGCAATAACTGAGTTAAGAAAAAAATTCGATCACATTTTTACCAGTGGTGGCATCGGCCCAACCCATGATGATATTACAGCTGATTCTGTTGCAAAAGCATTTAAAGTCAAAATTAGTGTACGACATGACGCAAAACAAATATTAACAGATTATTACAAAAATAAGGGTATACTGCTAAATGACTCTCGATTACGTATGGCCAGGATTCCTGATGGAGCCAAATTAATAAAAAATAGTATTTCTGGTGCCCCAGGGTTTCAAATTGAAAACGTTTATGTAATGGCTGGTGTTCCTTTAATATTTCAATCAATGGTTTTATTTTCTTTAAAAAATATACAAAATGGATCTCCAATAATATCACAATCCGTTATAATAAATAAACCTGAAGGCGAAATAGCTGAAATTCTGGAAAAGTTGGCTGTTGAAAATCCCGAAATAAGCTTTGGATCTTACCCTTTTTTTAAGGATGGAAAATTAGGCACAGATATTGTTATTAAAGGAAACAACAAAGATACCATTATTGATTTAACACGTGATATCAAAACCATATTTAAACCGAGGAACTGATTATGAATGAATCTGCAAAAAAAATAATAGCATTAGATCTTCCTGAAATGAATCCATTGCCTGAGCATATAGCAAAATATTTCAAACTATGTGAGGATAAGCTTGGTATGGTTCCAAATGTATTAAAAGCTTATGCATTCAATGAAACAAAATTAAATGCATTTACAAATATGTATAACGATTTGATGCTTGGAGAGAGTTCAATCAGCCAACTTGAGCGTGAAATGATCGCTGTGGTCGTATCTTCAATCAATCGATGTTACTATTGCTTGGTCGCCCATGGAAACTCTGTAAGAAAACTTTCGAACAATCCAGAATTAGGCGAACAAATGGCGATAAATTATAGATTAGCAGATCTAAAACCTAATCAAAGGGCTATGATGGATTTTGTAGTAAAAATGACAGAAGAAAGTTACAAAATAGAAGAGCAGGATAGACAGGTATTACGTGACAACGGTTATTCTGATCACGATATTTGGGATATAGCATCAATTGCTAGTTTTTTTAATATGAGCAATCGAATGGCTTCCGCAATAGATATGAGACCAAACATTGAATACCATTCCCTCGATAGATGACTGTTAAATCTTTAATATTTATTCTAATATTATTCTGTAATCCAGCTATATGTAATTCTTTAGAAATTTTAACCCTACCTTTTAAAGCTGAGCTCAAATACGAGCGCCTATCAAAGCGCAGTGATATCACAATCATAGTTGGCACTGATAATGCAGGACCAAAAAAGATAGCCGCAAAACCGTTAAATTTGCTACAACAAGTTTGGGAAGTTAAAAATATATCAAGGACAGATAGATTATTAGACGAAATAAAAACGCATTTATACAAAGAAGGCTTTGAAGTTATATTCGAATGTGATTTCAGATCATGTGGTTCGTTCAACTTCAGATTTAACGCAAACATTGTTAACGAGCCGCAAATGCACGTAGATCTTGGTGACTACAAGTTTATAACATTAAAAGCTTCAACCAGTGATAAGATAAACTTTATAACATATATCATCAGTAAGGGCTCAAATATTGGGTATGTTCAATTAAATGCTTATGGAAAAAACTTATCCAAAAAAAATAACTCCAAAACGAATAAAGGTTTTAACGACAACTGGATTCCAAATTTTAATGACCTTAAAGGATCAATAATTTTACAAGGATTAAGGTTCAAAACCGGCTCATCTGATATTACCGACGCAAATATCAAAATATTATCTAGCTTAGCAAATTATTTGATTTTAAATGATTCTGAAAAGATAATTCTTGTTGGTCATACTGATGCTAGTGGAAGTTTGAAGAACAATATTATGTTATCCAAGGAGCGTGCCGAGTCTGTCAAAAACTTATTCGTTGCTCAGTTTAATGTTAATCCAGACCAAATTGCGACAAATGGTGTTGGGTTTCTTGCTCCAATCGCCTCAAACGAAACTGAAAAAGGTCGTGACCAAAATCGACGTGTTGAGGTTATTATAATGCCAACTCTAAACTAGATTACTTAACAAACAATTATATAACCTTAACAATTATAAATGGACTTGTTTTTTTTATAATTTAGCAATATACGAGTACAACATCGAGTTTTGGCTTCCAAACCCAGCACTCTCCGAAATTTACTACGGGCTGGTGGCCCGTTTTTTTTTGTTTAGGATCTATTGTGAATAATTTAATTGCTAAAACAGAATTAGACAATCGTATGTTGAAAATATTTTCACCAGTAGTAGAGGATATGGGCTTTGAAATTGTAAGGGTGAGGTTGGTTGATGGCAGATCTAAATTAATTCAGGTTATGGTCGACAATTCTTCAGGAACTATAAATGTAGATGAATGTGCGAAAATCTCTACCGAACTTTCCGCAATTATAGATCTCGAGGATCCGTACGATGACCCATTTAATCTAGAGGTTTCATCACCAGGTATTGATAGACCGCTCACAAGATTAACTGATTTCGAAGCATGGAACGGTTATGAGGCAAAAATTGAAACGATTGAGGCTATAGATGGGCAAAAACGATTTAAAGGCATTTTAGCAGGAATTAATAATGAGGAAGTTTTAATTACAATTAACATTGGAACAATTGGTTTGGATTTTAATTGGATTTCAGATGCAAAGTTAATTTTAACAGACGACTTAATTACCGAAACACTGAATCAACAAAATAAATTTAATGAAAATGATTTTGACGAAATTGAACAAGAAGTTTTAAATTGAGAGGAAAAATTTAATGGCTATTACAAGTGCAAACAGATTAGAACTGCTACAGATTGCAGAATCTGTTGCAAGAGAGAAGTTAATTGATCCAGACTTAGTAATTGAAGCTATGGAAGAGTCTATGGCGAGGGCAGCAAAATCAAGATATGGTGCTGAACTTGATATACGCGCATATATTGATCGGAAAACAGGTGATCTGACAATGCAGCGTGTTCGGACAGTAGTAGAGGAGGTTGAAAATAGTTTTCAAGAGCTGACTGTAGAAGATGCCGCTGTTTATAAGGACGACGCTGTTTTAGGTGACCAATTAATCGATGAACTACCACAAATGGATTTTGGCAGAATAGCAGCACAGTCTGCTAAACAGGTTATTTTACAAAAAGTTAGAGAAGCTGAAAGAGAAAGACAATATGAAGAATTTAAAGATAGAATAGGTACGATAATAAATGGAGTTGTAAAAAGAGAAGAATATGGAAATGTCATAGTAGATGTTGGAAGAGGTGAGGCCATTCTTAGACGAGATCAAAAGATTGGCCGCGAAAGCTTTAGAAATGGAGACCGTGTTCGTGCTTACATAAAAGATGTAAGATCAGAGACACGTGGTCCACAAATATTTTTATCAAGAACGGCTCTAGAATTTATGTCAGAACTATTTAAAATGGAAGTTCCAGAGATTTATGATGGTATTATAGAGATAAAAACCGTTGCTAGAGATCCAGGGTCTCGTGCTAAAATTGGCGTTATTTCTAACGATAATTCTATTGATCCTGTCGGTGCATGTGTGGGAATGCGTGGTAGCCGTGTACAGGCGGTAGTAAATGAATTACAGGGTGAAAAAATTGATATAATCCCATGGAATGAAGATGCGCCAACTTTTCTAGTAAACGCTTTGCAACCTGCTGAGGTAAGCAAAGTTGTTTTAGACGAAGAAGCTGAAAGAATTGAAGTTGTAGTGCCAGATGAGCAATTATCATTAGCGATTGGTAGAAGGGGTCAAAATGTTAGGTTAGCTTCACAATTAACAAATCTAGATATCGATATAATGACAGACTCTCAAGAATCTGAAAGGCGTCAGAGCGAGTTCAATGAGCGTACAACCTTGTTCACCGAAGCTTTGAATGTAGATGAAGTTGTCGCACAACTACTTGTATCAGAAGGATTTGCCGCTTTGGAAGAAGTGGCTTATGTCGAGATTGAGGAATTATTGACAATCGAAGGCTTTGATCAATCAACCGCTGAAGAATTACAAGCTCGGGCACGAGAGTTCTTGGAAGAGCAAAATAATAAGGCAATAACTCAAGCTCAAGAATTAGGTGTTGAAGATAGTCTTACAGGGTTTGATGGCCTTACCCCACAAATGTTAGTTGCTTTAGCTGAGGATGATATAAAAACACTTGAGGACTTTGCTACTTGCGCAGACTGGGAGCTATCAGGTGGATGGACCATAGTAGATGGCAAACGCCACAAAGATGAAGGGATTTTAGAAAAATTCGACTTATCTTTAGAAGAAGCCCAAAATCTAGTAATGACAGCTCGGATAGAGCTGGGTTGGGTTGATCCTGAAGATCTCAAGGAAGAAAAAGTTGGAGAAGAAGAAGAGGTTGGAGAAGAAGAAACAATTTAATAGATAAAATGATGAAAGATAAAAACAAAACGAGAGCTAATAAGCAAAAGCAAAGAAGGTGCATATCTTCTGGTGAGGTCTGTGATAAGTCTGACATGATACGTTTTATTGTAGGTCCAAATAATGAAGTAATTCCAGATATTTCAGAAAAACTTCCTGGAAGAGGAATCTGGGTAAAGTCGAATCGCTCTTTCCTTGAAAAAGCTCTTTCAAAAAAGCTCTTTATTAAATCTGCAAAATACAAAGTTTCTGTTCGTCACGATCTAATTAATCTCGTTGAGGCAATTTTATTAAAAAGTGTTTTAGCTTTAATTTCGCTATCGAGAAAATCAGGAATAGCGGTGTCTGGCTATGAGAAAGTCAAGTCGACTTTATCAGATGGATCGGCAAGTATATTAATACAAGCAAAAGATGGCTCAAATAACCAAAAGTCGAAACTAAGGCCACCAAATGGATCAAAAAGCTATATTGACTGCCTTTCCAGCAGTGAGCTTGGGGAGGCCTTTGGTAGAAATTATGTTGTTCATGCTTCCCTTACCTCTGGTGGTCTAAGCAAACGTGTAGTACATGAGGCCTTAAGATTGAATAATGTGCGCGGATTCGAGCAAATTAATGAAAAACTTTCGGCAAGCGCCGGTTAAAATTAGATTTTGGAATAAACATGACTGATAATGAAAATAAATCTGGTAAGAAACTTGGTCTTTTGGGAGGAGCACCGTCAAGACCTGGTCAAGTTCGACAAAGTTTTAGTCATGGACGTTCTAAATCTGTAGTTGTTGAAACAAAGAGAAAACGCGTTGTCGTTCCAAAGCACAACACAGGCACATCTCAGACAAACAATTCTCAAACCACAACCACACCCTCAAAAACACCAGGCGGATTATCTAGCTCAGAACTAGACAGACGCAAGAAAGCTTTGGCTGCCGCTCGGCAAAGGGAAGCGTTAGATAAAGATAAGCGAGATGCTGAAGAGAAGAGTCGAGAACAAGAGAGAGAAGAAAAGCGAGCTGTTTTAGAAACAAAAGAAAAGGAAGACGCTGAGCGTAAAGAAAAAGAGAGAGAGAAAGCAGAAGAAGAAAAGCGAGCTGTTGCTGCCGTAGTAGAAGCAACTAAAATAGCTGAAGACCTTCCTATAATTCAAGCTTCTGAAGACACAACTCGTTCTGCAGCAAAAGCATCGCGAAAAGGCCCAGACCGGGAAGAGCCAAGAAAGCAACAATCGCCCAGAACCCCAAAGGGTGGTGATAATGATAGACGTAGGTCTGGGAAACTAACATTAACTCAAGCATTGAATGATGAGGGTGGTCGTCAAAGGTCAATGGCAGCAATTAGACGCAAACAAGAACGTGAAAAACGTAAGATGTTAGATTCTAATCAGGAGAGAGAGAAAGTTGTAAGAGACGTTCAGGTTCCAGAAACAATTGTTGTACAAGAATTGGCGAACAGAATGGCAGAACGGGTTTCAGATGTTGTTAAATCATTGATGACTAATGGTATGATGGTCACACAAAATCAATCAATTGATGCTGATACTGCAGAACTCATAATTCAAGAATTTGGACACAAAATTGTACGTGTTTCTGATGCGGATGTTGAGGATGTTATTGATGCAATAAAAGATGATCCAAAAAGCTTAAAACCAAGAGCGCCAGTAATAACAGTTATGGGCCATGTAGATCATGGTAAAACGTCCCTGTTGGACGTAATTAGAAAAGCAAATGTGGTTTCAGGAGAAGCAGGGGGCATTACCCAACATATCGGCGCATATCAGGTAAAAACCGATGATGGAAAACTTCTTTCATTTTTAGATACACCAGGACATGCTGCTTTTACTTCGATGCGATCTAGGGGAGCTCATGTAACAGACATAGTAATTTTAGTTGTAGCCGCTGACGATAGTGTAATGCCCCAAACAATTGAAGCTATAAATCACTCAAAAGCTGCTAACGTGCCAATGATTGTAGCAATTAATAAATGCGATAAACAATCTGCTGATCCAGATAAAGTTAGAACTGAATTACTGCAACATGAGGTAATTGTTGAAAAAATGTCAGGTGATGTTTTAGATGTGGAGGTCTCAGCAGAAACAGGAGAAGGCATAGACACATTACTTGAATATATTTCTCTTCAATCAGAATTATTAGAACTAAAAGCAAACCCAAATAGAGCTGCTGAGGGGGCTGTGATCGAAGCCAAATTAGATGTAGGTAGAGGTCCAATTGCAACAGTATTAGTACAAAAAGGAACGTTAAATCAGGGTGATATTTTCGTTGTCGGTGAGCAATGGGGACGAGTACGAGCACTTATAAATGATCAAAATGACCGGGTGAAACATGCTGGCCCCTCTGTTCCTGTTGAGGTTTTAGGTTTGAACGGAACTCCAGAAGCTGGTGATGTTTTAAACGTTGTTTCAACAGAAGCACAGGCTCGTGAGATTGCAGATTATCGAGCACAAGTGTTAAAAGACAAAAAGGCTGCTGTAGGAAGTGGCACAAGTTTAGAGCAACTTTTAGCCAATGCAAAAGCAAATGAAAACTTACGAGAATTACCAATTCTTGTAAAATCAGACGTTCAGGGCTCAGCTGAGGCTATTGTTCAGGCAATGGAAAAAATAGGGAATGAAGAAGTTAGGGTAAGAGTCTTGCACTCTGGTGTTGGTGCAATTACAGAATCAGACGTTACTTTAGCAGAAGCATCAAAAGCACCAATAATGGGCTTTAATGTAAGAGCCAATGCCCCAGCTCGACAATCAGCTAATCAAAAAGGTGTAGAACTAAGATATTATTCAGTAATTTATGATCTCGTTGATGATATCAAGTCAGCTGCTTCTGGCCTGCTCTCGTCAGAAGTCAGAGAAAACTTCATTGGATATGCAAAAATATTAGAAGTTTTTAAAGTAACTGGTGTTGGAAAAGTTGCAGGGTGTCAAATAACAGAAGGGCTTGCTCGCCGATCCTCAGGTGTTCGCCTTCTCAGAGATGATGTTGTTATACACGAAGGTACCTTAAAAACTTTGAAACGATTTAAGGACGAAGTGAATGAGGTCAATTTAGGCCAGGAGTGTGGAATGGCCTTTGAAAATTATGAAGATATAAGAAAAGATGATGTAATTGAAATTTTTGAACGGCAAGAAATAGAGAGAAGCCTTGATTAAACTGCGATTATTATTTCTTAATCTAATTAAATTGTCATAATTCAAACAAAAATTATCTTTTTATAGCGCTTCCCCTTGTAGGGGCTCTTGAGCAAACCTATATAACATTCGAATTTAACGTTGGGATAGTTTTTCAACTAGAATTAATTAGTAAATAAATAATCATGGTTGTGAAAAACCGTTGGAAAGGACCTTTAGATGGGTAAAGTAATTGGAATTGATCTAGGAACAACAAACTCGTGTATCGCCATAATGGACGGATCTCAACCGAAGGTCGTAGAAAATACAGAAGGTGCAAGGACAACACCCTCAATTGTCGCATTTGCAAATGAAGAAAAACTTGTAGGACAACCCGCTAAAAGGCAAGCCGTCACAAATCCAGATAATACAGTTTTTGCAGTAAAGCGATTAATAGGAAGAAGGCTTGACGACAAACACATTCAAAAAGATATTAAAAATATTCCATATGCCCTTGTAGACGGTGGGAATGGCGACGCTTGGGTAGAAGCAAACAATGATAAGTTTTCTCCCTCGCAGGTCTCGGCATTCATATTACAAAAAATGAAAGAAACAGCAGAAGCATATCTTGGTGAAAATGTAGAGCAAGCTGTAATTACAGTCCCGGCCTATTTTAATGATGCGCAAAGACAGGCAACTAAAGATGCTGGAAAAATTGCTGGACTTGAGGTTCTAAGAATTATAAATGAGCCAACTGCTGCTGCTTTGGCCTATGGTTTAGACAAAAAAGAGGCCCGCACCATCGCAGTTTATGATTTGGGCGGTGGCACCTTTGATGTAACAATTTTAGAAATTGATGATGGCCTATTTGAAGTAAAATCAACAAACGGAGACACTTATTTGGGTGGTGAAGACTTCGATATGAGAATTGTAGATTATCTAGCGTCAGAATTCAAAAAAGAAAATGGCGTCGACTTAAAAAAAGATAAAATGGCGTTGCAAAGGCTTAAAGAAGCTGCCGAAAAAGCTAAAATAGAACTATCTTCAAGCCAACAAACAGAAATAAATCAACCTTTTATATCTATGGATCCAAATGGGGGTCAACCATTACATATGGTTTTAAAGCTGACTAGATCAAAATTAGAAAGTTTGGTTGCGGATTTAGTGAAACAGTCTTTGAAACCGTGCCAGGCTGCTTTGAAGGATGCAGGATTAGCAAAAGGTGATATTGACGAGGTGGTATTAGTTGGTGGTATGACAAGAATGCCAAAGGTAATGGAAGAAGTTTCAAACTTTTTTGGAAAAGAGCCTCATAAAGGTGTTAATCCAGACGAAGTCGTTGCTATGGGCGCTGCAATCCAAGCAGGCGTACTACAAGGTGATGTTAAAGACGTAGTTCTTCTAGATGTAACGCCTTTATCATTAGGGATTGAAACATTAGGTGGGGTGTTTACCAGACTAATTGATCGAAACACCACTATCCCAACAAAAAAATCACAAGTTTTTTCAACTGCAGAGGACAATCAAACAGCTGTGACCATTCGAGTCTTTCAAGGTGAGAGGGAAATGGCTGCAGATAATAAAGTTCTTGGACAGTTTAACTTAGAAGAGATACCACCAGCTCCACGTGGGTTGCCTCAAATTGAGGTGGCGTTTGATATTGACGCCAATGGTATTGTGTCAGTTAACGCTAAAGATAAAGCCACTGGAAAAGAACAACAAATTACAATCCAGGCATCAGGTGGTCTATCAGAAGATGAAATAGATCAGATGGTGCAAGACGCAGAAGCAAACGCTGATGCAGATAAAGAACGCAAAGAGTTGGTTGAGGCAAAGAATCAGGCAGAAGGCTTAATACATTCTACAAATAAATCTCTCGAAGAGCATAGTGATAAAGTTGACCCCACAACTGTTGAAGCCATTGAGCTAGCAGTCAAAGCACTCGAAGATGTTCTTGAAAGTGAAGATGCTGATAAAATCAAGTCGGGAATTCAAAATGTAACCGAAGCTTCTATGAAATTGGGTGAAGCTATCTATAAAGCTTCAGCCGAAGCCGAAGGTGGGGTTCCTCCTGAGGGAATGGATGAAGAAGAGTTACGTGGCGTTGACGAAGATATTGTTGATGCTGATTTTGAAGATTTAAGTGATGATGAGCAAAAATAAATAATCCTAAGTTTATAAGGGGTGTTAATTTACACTCCTTGTTTTTCAAAGAGGGGCACAAATATTGTCTAAACGCGATTATTATGAAGTACTTGGTGTCTCTTCAAGTGCATCTGAAGCTGAGCTTAAAAAAGCCTATAGAACAAAGGCAAAAGAACTTCACCCGGACAGAAACTCTGATAACCCAAATTCGGAAAGCCAGTTTAAAGAAGTAAACGAGGCCTATGATGTTCTAAAAGATCAAAACAAAAAAGCGGCGTATGATAGATATGGACATGCTGCATTTGAAGGCGGCAGTGCGGGACCTGGAGCAGGAGGATTCCATGGTGGGGGCGACTTTTCATCTGCTTTTTCTGACGTTTTTGAAGATTTATTTGGGGATTTCCGAGGAAATCAAAATGGACGGCAACGTGCGTCAAGAGGTTCAGACCTAAGATACAATCTAAATATCAGTTTAGAAGAAGCATTTTCTGGCATCCAAAAAAAAATTACTATTCCCTCAAGTGTTAACTGTAACGATTGCAATGGAACTGGGGCTTCTGGAGGTGCAGAACCAACAACCTGCCCCACATGCTCAGGAATGGGGAAGGTTAGAGCTCAACAAGGTTTTTTTACGGTTGAAAGAGGGTGTCCAACATGCTCAGGAATGGGACAAATAATTAAAAACCCTTGCCAAAAGTGTAAAGGTTCTGGGCAAGAAGAAAAAGAAAGGTCTCTTTCTGTAAATATACCATCTGGTGTCGAAACCGGAACTAGAATACGTTTAAGCGGTGAAGGAGAAGCAGGAGTCAGGGGAGGACCTAGTGGTGATCTATATATCTTTACAGAAATCGCTGAACATAAAATCTTCGAACGTGATGGAAAAAATTTGTACTGTCGAATTCCTGTTAGCATGACAACGGCCGCAATCGGTGGCGAAATTGAAGCACCAACGATAGATGGGGGTCGTAGCAGGGTTAAAATACCAAACGGAAGTCAATCAGGACGACAAATGAGGCTCCGAAGTAAGGGCATGCCGGCATTACGGGGTTCAGGCAATGGGGATCTTTTTATTGAGCTTGCTGTGGAAACTCCAGTTAACTTAACATCAGAACAAAAAGACTTATTAAAACAGTTTGAGGCTCTTAGTGTGGACAACAACCCGCACAGCAAAAACTTTTTTTCTAGTGTTAAAAGTTTTTGGGAATCAGTCAAAAATTAGTGCCTTTACTTGAGATTTGTTTGAAAAGCTTATAACTTTTTCTAAGCTTGGTATCGCGTCAGATGTGCCTTTCCTTGTAACCTGAATTGCAGACGCAAATGAAGCAATTTCCATCGATGCATCAATAGCATTACCTTGATCCAAATAAGAAGCAAAATAACCCAAGTAGGTATCTCCTGCACCGGTCGTATCAACCGGCTTAACAGATGGAGCAGCACAATTTATTTGAGTTGTAGCACTTATATAAGAAGACCCTTTGGAACCTTTAGTAATTAAAAGAGGCTTATTTAAACTTGACCCAAACTCCTCCATTAAAAGCGCGTGTTCAGTTTCATTAACGACTATTAAGTCAACAAAATCATAAACACTCTCAAGATGGGTGATACTAAATGGTGCTGCAGAATAAATTACCATCATGCTTTTTGACCTTGCAATTTTAGCTGCTTCTGGAACTAAACTGACCTCGTTTTGTAAAAGAAAAATATCTTTAGGTAGGGCGCTTTCTAAGCCCAAAGATATCCTCTCTAAAGCTTGATCATCATTTGCACCGGCGAAAAACGTGATTGCATTTTCTCCTTTCGGATCAATCGTAATGTTCGCATGACCAGTTTTTACACTGCTGATATAGATATGTTTTGTATTTATTTTCAGTTTTTGCAGATTATTAAGTATATGCTCACCATCAAAACCGATAGCACCTATATGAACAACATCTGATCCTGCTTTTCTAGCAGCAATTGATTGATTAGCTCCCTTTCCTCCTAAGCCGAAGTTTACATCGTTAGCTCTTACAGACTCTCCCGGCACCGGTATTCGTGGCATTCTATAGAAATTATCTAACACAATAGATCCAAAATTATAAATCGTCATAAATTAACCTACTTTACATGCTGCCATAACAGCCATGTTTAGTATATCATTGCCTGTGGCAGCCATATTGCAAAGCTGAACAGGCTTATCAATACCAGATAAAATTGGCCCTATAACCGTAGCACCACCCATCTCTTGCATTAATTTTACAGATATTGATCCCGAATGTCTTGCTGGAACAACAAGAATATTCGCCGGTTCTGTTAGCCTACAAAATGGATAGCTTGCCAAAACTTCTTCATTTAAAGCAACATCAGCGGTCATTTCCCCATCATATTCAAAATCAGCACCACGCTTGTCTAATACTAAAGGTGCTTTACTCATTTTCTCAGCCCTTTCAGAAACTGGATAACCAAAGTTTGAAAAACTAACAAATGCAACTCTTGGCTCCAAACCTAAATTTCTAGCAACACCAGCCGCTCTTTCTGCTATATCTGCTAAATCTTCTTCTTCTGGCCATTCATGGACCAAAGTATCAGCCATCAAGACCAAGCGGCCTCGTAACATCATTGCAGTAACACCCACAGCTCCATCACCTGGCTTTGCATCAAAAACTCTGTTTATTCTACTTAATACAGCAGCTGATTTTCTGGTTGCGCCTGTTACCATTCCATCGCCATGCCCATGAGCAAGCATAAGTGAAGCAAAAATGTGTCGATCTCGAGAAGCCATTTTATGACAATCTCCTTGATCAAAACCTTGGCGCTGTAACCGATTATAAAGAAACGTTTTATATTCGGATAGATGCACTGTGTTGGCCGCATTGATAACTTCTAGCTCCGAATAAGCATCTGACAAACCCTCTGCTTCCAGCTTTTTCTTGATATCTTTTTCTCTGCCCACAACTATTGCTTGACCAAGCCCAGATCGAACATAGCTAACAGCCGCGCGAAGCACTCGAACATCATCTCCCTCAGCAAAAATCATCCTTGCTTGAGCATTTTTTGCCCTAACATGTAAAGTTTGTAACATAGATGCTGTAGGGTCCATGCGTGCTCTTAGATTTAATTCATATGCCGCCATATCTATTATTGGTCTACGAGCGCATCCGGTATCCATTCCAGCCTTGGCTACTGCTGGTGGAATAGTAAATATAAGCCTTGGATCAAAAGGTGTCGGAATTATATAGTCTCTTCCAAAACTAAGTTTTTTGCCATACGCCATTGCAACTTCATCAGGCACGTCTTCCCGCGCAAGCTTTGCAAGGGCTTCAGCACAAGCTATTTTCATTGGATCGTTTATAGCTCGCGCATTAATATCCAATGCTCCCCTAAATAGGTAGGGGAACCCCAAAACATTATTAACCTGATTTGGATAATCAGACCGCCCTGTTGCTACAATTGCATCTGGCCTGATTAAATGAGCCTCCTCAGGAGTTATTTCAGGATCAGGATTAGCCATCGCAAAAATTACAGGATCTTTATTCATGCTTTCAAGCATTTTTGCTGTTACCGCTGCCTTTACAGACACGCCTATAAATACATCAGCTCCTTTCATAGCCTCTTCCAAAGATCGCAACTTTGTAGAAATTGCATGAGCCGATTTCCACTGATTCATACCTTCAGACCGGCCTTGAAAAATTACCCCTTTAGTATCACAAGCTATACAGTTTTCATGTTTAGCTCCCATTGTTTTAATCAGCTCTAAACAAGCTATGCCAGCAGCACCCGCTCCATTCAAAACAATTTTACAATCCTCAATTTTCTTGCCTGTTAAATATAATGCATTTAACAGGCCCGCAGCACATATAACTGCTGTTCCATGTTGGTCGTCATGAAATACTGGGATATCCATTAATTCCTTCAGTTGTTGTTCTATTATAAAACAATCTGGCGCCTTAATATCTTCTAAATTTATTCCTCCAAATGAGGGTCCCATGTATTTAACGGCGTTTACAAACTCATCCGGATCTTCCGTATCAAGTTCAATGTCTATCGAATTAACATCTGCAAATCTTTTAAATAAAACTGCTTTCCCTTCCATAACAGGCTTTGATGCTAATGCTCCCAAGTTTCCCAACCCCAAAATTGCTGTTCCATTTGATATAACAGCCACAGTATTTCCACGTGTCGTATAATCAAAGGCACTCTCTGGGTTTTTTGCTATCTCATTCACTGGCACTGCCACACCAGGAGAATATGCCAATGAAAGGTCTCTCTGTGTTGCCATAGCTGTAGACGCAACAACTTCTAACTTTCCAGGCTTTGGCTCTAAGTGATATGCCAACGCCTCTTCATCAGTAAACTTTCCATTACCAGCCATTTTATTTCCTAAAGTTTTTTGAAAAGAACGTTTAACAAAGTAAACAAAACTTCTCAACCTAAAGATAACATAACCTCTTTAATATATCAGGTAAGGGCGTTAGAATCGAAAAATCAACATTTTGAGATAACTAATGGCTGCAGAAACACAAAAAACAACTCCTATGATGGAGCAATTCTTTAGCATAAAAAAAGAATATCCAAATGCTTTGTTGTTTTATCGAATGGGAGATTTTTATGAGTTATTTTTTGAAGATGCAATAAAAGCCTCTGACGCATTAAATATCACACTGACAACGCGAGGAAAACATTTAGAGCAAGCAATACCAATGTGTGGAGTGCCCGCACATTCAGCGGACAATTATCTGCTATCTTTAATTAAACAAGGGTTTAAAGTAGCCATTTGTGAACAGATGGAAAGCCCCAGTGATGCAAAGAAACGGGGTTATAAAGCGATAGTTAACCGAGATGTTGTTAGATTGGTTACACCTGGAACTTTAACAGAAGAAACGTTGCTTAACGCTAGAGAGTATAATTTTTTAAGTGCGTTTTCCGAAATTAGGGGAAGCTGTGCATTAGCATGGGTTGATATATCCACAGGGGACTTTCATGTAAAATCTTTCAAAAAATCCCATTTAGGTGACCTGCTTTCACGATTAGCGCCAAAAGAAATCTTGGTGTCTGAGAGTTCAAAAGAATCGCTATTAGAAAAATTATTTGATTTAAAGCCAACCATTACCCCATTAGCAAATCTAATGTTTGAAAGTTCTAGCGCTAATCGTAGGTTAATTAATTTCTACAATGTTAATACCTTAGAAGGTTTTGGCAATTTCAACAGAGTGGAAATGTCAGTACTAAGTGCTATCCTTGAGTATTTGAATCTAACTCAAAAAGGTATTCTCCCAATATTAAAAACTCCCATTAGAGAACCCAGAGAAGGCTCATTAAATATTGATAGCTTCACTAGAAAGAATCTTGAGCTAACCCTATCTCTTTCTGGGGAAAAAGCAGGGTCACTATTAAATATTATTAATAAGACAGTAACCGCTGCAGGGGCTCGCATGCTTGAAAGTCGCCTGAGCAACCCATCTACCAATATTGAACTGATAAAAAATAGACAAGATGACGTTCAATATTTTGTTGACCACAATAAGCTTAGAAAAAATACCCAAAAAAATCTAAGTCATATTCTAGATATCGAACGGGGCTTGATGCGACTCTCTCTTAATAGATCAAATCCTCGAGACCTCAAAGCTATAAGTAACGGACTAATTTATAGTGAAAAAATATTTAAAGAAATAAACTCTGTCAAAGAAGCAAATTTTCTGTCGTTTAATACCAATTCGTTAAGTGGTCATAATGCCATAATAGATACCATCGAAAATGCATTAATTGATAACCCCCCTACTAATTTTAAAGAAGGCGGGTTTATCAAGCCTGGATTTGACTCTGCGTTAGATAATGAACGAAAACTTAGAGATGATGGAAAAAAACTTTTAACAGAGCTTCAAATCAACCTCTCTGAAAGATGTAAGATTCCCACACTTAAAATAAAATTTAATAACGTCTTGGGTTTTTTTATTGAGGTGTCAGCACGCCATTCTAAACATATGTTGTCTCCACCCCACAATGAGCTCTTCATACACAGGCAAACAACCGCAAACTCTATTAGATTTACAACTAATGAACTGACTGAAGCAGAATCAAAAATTCTAAATGCAGAAAATAAAGCAATAGAGCGTGAAAGCTATATATTTGAACAAATACAAAAAGAAATTCTGAAAAATGCTAAAGAAATTCTCGTCACCGCAAAAAGCATATCAGAAATTGACGTTATATGTTCTTTATCCAGCACAGCTGATGCCAAAAACTGGTGTAAACCAAGAGTTGATAAAACAACAAGTTTTGAAATAATAGGTGGACGACATCCTGTCGTAGAAAGCTCTCTTCAAGAAAACACAAAACACAATTTCATTCCAAATAACTGCAATCTAACTTGTGATAAAGACACTGCTAACATTTGGCTTATTACCGGACCAAACATGGCTGGAAAATCCACTTTTCTGAGACAAAACGCTATCCTTGTTGTCTTGGCGCAAATGGGCTCCTTTGTGCCAGCATCTTCTGCTCACATTGGAATTGTAACAAAGCTCTTTAGTAGAGTCGGAGCGTCTGATGATTTAGCAAGAGGACATTCTACCTTTATGGTGGAAATGGTGGAAACAGCTGCTATATTAAACCAGGCAGATGAAAGATCATTAGTAATTTTAGACGAAATTGGCAGAGGAACAGCCACCCATGATGGCTTGTCCATTGCCTGGGCTACTCTAGAGCATCTTCACGAACAAAACAGATGTCGCGCTTTATTTGCCACTCACTACCATGAGTTAGCGTCTCTTTCTAAAAAATTGAACGGTATTACTAATGCAACTGTTTCTATAAAAGAGTTCAAAGAAGAAATTATTTTTTTATATGAGGTTGTTTTAGGCTTCGTGGATAGATCCTATGGTGTTCAAGTTGCAAAACTAGCTGGCATGCCCAGATCAGTTTTAATGAGAGCCAATCAGGTGCTATCAGCACTTAACTCAACTGATCAAAAAAACACACCAAACACAATAAAAACACTCGAAACCTTGCCTCTGTTTGAACAATCGATGGCCAATACCCAATTAACAAAAAAAACGACCTCTGAAATTGAAACTCAACTTGAAAATACAGACCCAGACGGTATGACTCCTAAAGAAGCTCTTGATTTAATTTATAAATTAAAAGAGATGATTTTAAACTAACCTGGATTAGAAGAGACGCCAACTTGAGCCGGGCGCAATAGTCGGTCTCCTATCTTAAAACCTACCGCCATAACTTGAATAATTTCACCAGCTTTTGATTCTGGCAAAGGCGCTTCAAACATTGCCTGGTGAATCAATGGATCAAAAACATCCCCCTCCTCAGGCATAATTCTTATTATTTTATGTTTCTCAAAACCATTAATTAATTCTTTTTGGGTTAATTCAATTCCTTCTATCAGTCCAGCATTTGACTTTCTTTGTTCGTCACTTACAGCATCTAGTGCTCTAGTAATATTATCATATACCGAAAGTAAATCTCTCGCTAATTTAGTGCCACCATATACCTCGGCGTCACTTCTATCTCTAATAGATCGTTTTCTAAGGTTTTCAGAATCTGCAAGCGTTCGCATCAGTTTATCTTGAAGAATATCTCTCTCCTCAATAATCTTTTCTAAATTTGGGCCTTCCTGTTCATCAGGCTCATGTTCTGCACCTAAACTTTCCTCACTCTCTTCTGATTCTGCTATCAATTCATCCAAGGACAGAAGCTCCTCTGTTTTGCTTTTTTTTGGTTGTTGTTTGTCGCTCATATTTTCCTCTTTTAACCACGTTCCAATAATGTTTTACCCACTAATTGAGCTGTATAATCTACAATTGGAACAATTTTTCCATAATTTAATCTTGTTGGCCCAATGACACCAACAGCGCCAATAATTTTGTGTTCAGAATTCATATAGGGAGAAATAATCAAAGAACTACCCGAAAGTGAAAAAAGTTTGTTTTCGGAACCAATAAACACTCGAACTCCATCTCCTTTTTCTGTCAAGTTTAAAAAGTTGGCGATATCCTGTTTTCGTTCCAAATCATCAAAAAGCTCTCTTATTTTTTCAAAATCATCTTCTGCTGTATTGCCATCTATAAGATTTGCACGTCCCCTTACAATCAACCTACTATTGTCGGTGTCCTTTCCATCCCAAACAGCAAGTCCATCTTTAACCAACTCTGCCGCCAGTTTGTCTATTTCTAATTGTTTTTCACTAACCTCTTTTTCCATGACCTCACGCAACTCTGACAAGGTTAAACCTCTGGCATGTGAATTCATAAAATTGGCAGCTTCTCTAAAATCTGATTGTGTTTGCCCCAAAGGTGTTTCAAAAACCCGGTTTTCAACCATTCCATCAGCTGTTACTAGAACAGCCAAAGCACGCTCATCTGAAAGACTAACAAACTCTATATGTTTAATAGGAGCCTCTGTTTTTGGTGCCAAAACTAAGCTTGCTCCTTTTGTTAACCTTGATAAGACAGTACCAGTTCTATTTAAAATATTTGACAAGTTTTTTGGATCTTCTTTAATATTACAATCAATTATTTCCTGCTCCTCATCAGAAATTTTACCAACTTCTAAGAGGGTATCAACGAATAATCGAAGTCCTTTTTGAGTTGGTATTCTACCAGAAGAAACATGTGGGCTATTTAAAAGACCAAGCGACTCTAGGTCTTGCATAATATTCCTGATGGTAGCTGGTGATATGTCTTCAGCCAATGAATTAGCAATGCTTTGAGAGCCAACAGGGTCACCTGTTGCAATATAGGAGTCGACCAGATTTCGAAAAACAACCTGACTTCGTTCACTTAGTTCTTGAATTAAATTTTGTTTATGATTCATCTAACAACTTTTTGAAGTTAAACATGTTTAATGATTAGTTTCCAATCAGTCAATTAAGCTTTTAAGCTTTACTCATGCCTTTTTAATAGTTTAGTAACTTGTATCATTTTAAAGGATTAAGAAGTATGCGACCATCAGGACGAAAAGTTGACCAAATACGATCAATCAGCATCGAAACAAACGTTACGATGCATGCTCATGGGTCTTGTATAATTAGATGTGGCAATACACACGTTCTTTGCACTGCGTCTGTTGAGGAGCGCATACCACCATTTTTACGAAACTCTGGTTTGGGATGGATCACAGGTGAGTACGGAATGCTACCTGGTTCGACATCAACTAGAAACAGAAGAGAGGCAACATCAGGAAAGCAATCTGGGCGCACGCAAGAAATTCAAAGGCTAATTGGACGATCATTGAGAGCGTGTGTAGATAGAAGTGCTTTAGGAGAAAGACAAATAACAATCGATTGTGATGTTATACAGGCTGATGGCGGAACTCGATGTGCCGCAATAACAGGTGGCTGGGTTGCTTTAAGATTGGCAACCAACAGACTGTTAGAGACTGACCTTTTAAAAACTGATCCTATTATCGAAAATATGGCTGCTGTAAGTTGTGGAATATATGGAAATCAAGCCATCCTCGATCTGGACTATGCTGAGGATAGTGAGGCAGAGACTGATGCAAACTTTGTATTAACGAATTCAAATAAGATTATTGAAATCCAGGGTTCTGCAGAAGGTGCCCCCTTTTCAAGAGATCAACTTAATAGAATGACAGACTTAGCAGAAAAAGGCGTCAGGGAACTAATGCTAGCGCAAAAAAAAGCAACCGATACTTAAGATGAGAAAAATAGAAGAAGATACTATTGTAATTGCTACTCACAATAATGGTAAGCTTGTTGAAATTTCAGAACTATTTAAAAACTTTAAAATCAAGACAATATCTGTATCAAAGTTTAATCTTAAAGAGCCGAAAGAAACTGAAAGTACCTTTATTGGAAATGCTCGGATAAAAGCACATTTTGCTTCTGAAGCAACCGGTCTACCTGCTCTTTCAGACGATAGTGGTTTAGTGGTTGATGGTTTAAATGGCGCTCCCGGTGTTTATACCGCTGATTGGGCAACGACTGCTCAGGGCAGAAACTTTGACCTCGCAATGGAAAAAGTTTGGTCGCTCTTGGAAGAGAAAAAAACACCCTTTCCAAGGGTAGCACATTTTATATGTGTGCTTTGTCTTGCCTGGCCTGATGGCCATGATGAGATATTTGAAGGTAGTATTTCTGGACAAATTGTCTGGCCAATGAAAGGAACAAAAGGCTTTGGGTTTGATCCCGTGTTTCTTCCAGACGGACAAACCAAAACTTTTGGTGAAATGTCACCTGAGAAAAAACATAATATGAGTCATCGATCTGTTGCTTTCAAAAAGTTATTAAATGCCTGCTTCCCTTGACTGGAAAAACTCAGGTTTTGGAATATATGTGCATTGGCCTTTTTGCCAGTCAAAGTGTCCATATTGTGATTTCAACAGTCACGTTAGGCCAGAAGTAAACACTATTAATTGGCAAGAAACCTACTTGTCTGAATTATCAAGGTATCATTCTGAAACGCCTGGTCGTAACGTTGATTCTATTTTTTTTGGTGGTGGAACACCAAGCCTTATGAAGCCAAGCTTGGTTTCCAACATAATTGATAAAATCTCTCTCCTTTGGGGTATAAAGCCAGAAGCAGAAATAACACTTGAGGCCAATCCTTCTTCTGTTGAAGCTGAAAAGTTTATGGCTTTCAAGAATGCTGGCGTCAATCGGGTTTCAATTGGTGTTCAATCTTTAATTGATAAAGATCTAAAACAATTAGGCCGATTACACTCTGTTAAAGAAGCATTAAAAGCGATTCATATCGGACGGCAGACGTTTGAGAAAACTAGTTTTGATCTCATTTACGCGAGACAACAGCAGAGTTTAAAAAATTGGGAAGCAGAACTAAATCTTGCATTGAGCTTTGACCCTGATCATTTATCACTTTATCAGCTTACAATTGAACCAAATACAGCGTTTGGCAGACTACACAAAAACGGTAAGTTGATGGGGTTGCCAAATGAGCAAACTAGTGGAGAGCTTTACCATACTACTAATAGTATTTGCTCGTTAAATGGCCTCTTTCACTATGAAGTTTCTAATTACGCAAAGCTGGGTCATGAAAGTATACATAATAAAATTTATTGGAATTATGGTGATTATGTTGGGATTGGACCTGGCGCTCATGGAAGGTTAAGTAACTCAAAAGGGAGATATGCTACTCAGAGCCATTCAAACCCTGATAAGTGGGTAAAAAGCGTTCGTAAATCAACTGGCGAAAGTGCTAGAACTCTTATTAGCAAGCCTGACCAAGCAGATGAAATGGTTATGATGGGATTAAGGTTATCTTCAGGGATATCTAAAGCCCGCTATCAAAAATTATCTGGAAAAAAATTTAATGAAAAAAATTTAACGAACTTAATAAATGATGATCTTATCTTGGTTGAAAAAGGTTTTATAAGGGCTACAGAGAGTGGTCGAGCTGTTTTAAACAGCTTGATATTAAGTCTATTATCAGATTAAAAATGTAGCAAGCTATTGTAATTATAGTTGTTTTTCAAGTTTATTTATAAGGAAATCTAATTGGTCTAAGCTTTTGTATTTTATTTTTAACTCTCCTGCCTCTGTCAAGGTATTATGGTTTATATCAACACGCATGCCAATTGACGCTTTTAAATTAGCTTCTATTTCCCGAGTGTCAGCATCCTTTCTTTTAATAAAACTACTTTTTTGTTTCTCAACAAAATCAATCTTAACAAGCTTCTCTACCTCTCGTACAGACAGTTTTTTCCTTATTATTTCTTTCGCTAATAAAGATGCATCTTTTCGGGTAATTAAGGCCCTTGCATGCCCTATTGAAAGAGCGCCTGAATTAAGTAAAGTCTGCACATCATTAGGCAAATTTAACAGACGCAGAAGATTTGCAATGTGACTTCTGCTTTTACCTAAAGCTCTCGAAATTTTATCCTGTGTATGATTAAATCTATCAATCAATTGTTGGTATCCATTGGCCTCATCAATCGGGCTCAAATCCGACCTCTGTATATTTTCGATTATTGCTATTTCTAGAACCTCAACATCACTAAAACTACGCACCACAACAGGTATCTTGTGTAATTTGGCCATTTGGGCTGCCCGCCAACGCCGCTCTCCAGCAACAATCTGATACTTAACTGGGGTTTTACTGATAGCTCTTACAATCAAAGGCTGTATTATTCCCTTTTCGATGATCGAGTTTGACAAATCCATTAAGCTATCTGTGGAAAACGTTCTTCTTGGTTGATTTGGATTTGGCTCTATTTGATCAACTGAAAGAGTTATCAATCCTTTATTATCTTCGTCTTTGTTACCATCAACAACTGGGTTTACATCAGCCATCAATGCAGAAAGCCCTCTACCTAGAACTTTTCTTTTTACTTTTTTATCAATCACTTAAACCTCCTGTCTCTTTAAAAACTCTGTAGCTAAAGATTGATACGCTTTATTTCCAGAGCTTCGCGGGGCGTAACTCAAAATAGGTTTTGAAAATGAAGGGGCCTCACTCAACTTCACGTTTCTTGGGATAACCGTTTTAAAAACTAATCGACCCAAATTATCACGGGCGTCCTCTTCAACTTGCCCAGAAAGATTATTTCGTTTATCATACATTGTGAGGACCACACCCTCGACTTTAAGCTCTTTATTTGCTGACTCTCTAATATCCCTGATAGTTAATAGTAATTGCGATAGCCCCTCAAGGGCAAAGAATTCTGGCTGAAGCGGCACAAGAGCACTGTCGGAGGCTACTAACGCATTCACGGTTAGTAGGTTAAGTGACGGAGGGCAATCGATAAAAATATAATCAAACCTACCAAAAAGCGCCACATCACCCTCTATGACCCTCTTGAGATTTGTTATTTTGTGCTCTCTGTTGGCTAATATTATATCAGCTGAGCTTAAATCTGTATTGGCGGCCACAACGAACAAGCCAGAAATAGCCGTTTTCACCATAGCGTCACTTAACGCCACCCCGTCGACTAAAACGTCATAAGATGTCAAGCTCCGGTCCCTAGCCAGCACGCCTAAACCCGTTGAAGTATTTCCCTGAGCATCAAAATCCACCAACAAAACTTTCTTTCCTAGATCTGCTAGAGTTGCCGACAAGTTAATCGCGGTTGTTGTTTTTCCGACACCTCCCTTTTGGTTAACAATCGTAATAACTTTCAAGGGCCTATTAGAATCCTCGCCTGACACGCTCCAAACTCCTTACAACTATTATCCTACCTTTGTCTGACGTCCTGCTTTTAACAATTTCATGTTCAAAGTTCCAGTTTTTCTTACATTCTGCAACCTCTTTCTCATAAAACTCACCCTTAGGAAAAAAACAAATTGTTTCACGTGAAACAAACTTCTCAGCAAAACCACACAAACTATTCATATTAGCTAACGCTCTTGCGCTTAAAAAGCTCACATTACTTAACTCAAAAGCCTCTATCCTTGAATTTTCAACTCTTGCGCCAATACCCAGCTCCCTTATCACAGATCTTAGAAAGATACATTTCCTAGTATCACTTTCTACGAGAACAATCTCTAGCTTAGGTGACAGCTCCTTAGCAATTATTGCAATAACCACTCCAGGGAACCCTCCACCAGACCCCAAATCCAACCACAGGCCTGCCTTAGGTTGAGCGCAGGAGTAAATTTGAGAAGAGTCGACAATATGCCGACCCCATAAGTCTTTTAATGAGGTTTTAGAAACCAAGTTTATCGTTGAGTTCCAACGTGAGACCATCATTTCATAACTATATAGCCTTTGTAGCGTTTCACGTGAAACGCTTAACCCTGGCAAGTCTTTCAAACTCTTACAGCCCTTTTTAAGTAAGGCTTATTAAGGCTGGCTAATATTAAGGCCAAACCAACAGGAGTCATTCCACTAATACGAGAAGCCTGAGAAATGTTTTCAGGCCTAATTAAATTTAGTTTGGCAAGCAATTCTGATGATAAAGACGGAATAGTGTGATAATCAAAATCACCTGGTATTATTCTTGCTTCATCTCTTCTAATAGCCTCTATATCCTGAACTTGACGACTAATGTAATTTGAATAAAGAGCATCTCTTGCCAGTTGGGTGGAAATCTCCTTTTTGATACTTTTTAAAATTGGCCATATTTTCTGTAACTGATCAAATTTCGTATCCTGATTTGCAAGCAACTCAAAGGCTGTCCGGCGCACACCGTCTTTTTTAATTTTAATGCCCTTTTTCTCAGCTTCATTCGGAGTAATAAACAACGAAGACAGTTTAGCCTTTCCGTCCAATATCTGTTTGTTTTTATTAATAAAAAGTTTTTTTCGTTCTGGTGATATAATACCCAAATCGATCCCTAAAGGTGTTAGTCGTTGATCAGCGTTATCTGCGCGTAACGACAAACGATGCTCTGCACGAGAGGTGAACATCCTATACGGCTCTGTAACTCCATTTGTTACCAGATCATCCAACATTACGCCTATATAGCTGTCAGTCCTTCCAAAATAGACTGGTTCTTTGTTCAATGCGCTGTGCGCTGCATTTAGCCCTGCGACAAGTCCTTGTGCTGCTGCCTCTTCATAGCCTGTCGTACCATTAATCTGCCCTGCTAGAAATAGTGTAGGAACATCCCTTGTAGCAAGAGTTAAGCTTAACGAACGAGGGTCGATGTAGTCATACTCAATTGCGTAACCAGGTTGTAATATTTTTACCTCTTCGAGACCTAGTATCGTTCTGACATAATCATACTGAACACTTTCAGGTAAACT